>Ga0068871_100001356_pt1 | contig 16408 bp, 9 predicted proteins | sample KBSMisM72_FD_72750 | JGI IMG/M metagenome (GOLD analysis project Ga0068871, IMG submission 72750) | Miscanthus rhizosphere microbial communities from Kellogg Biological Station, Michigan, USA - KBS Miscanthus M7-2 | ecosystem: Host-associated > Plants > Roots > Rhizosphere > Soil ... | reverse complement strand
AGCAGCGGGGCAATTTCGTTCCACAGCCCGCGATTGCGAATCGCGGTGGATGTAAGAACGATGTAACGCTCTAAAGCGATGGCAACGCCCACGACAAGTACCACGGCGATCGGGTACATCATGAAGCCGCCGCCCTGAAAGAAGCGAACGATCATACTGATAAAATTCATCCTCAGACTCCCATGCCTGAATCAAGCTACGAAATTAAAGACCAAGACTTAACATTTGCCCAAGACCTACTTCTCATCCTTGCTTGGCAGTGTAGCGGTTGCACCGGGCGCCGGCGGGGCCGCCGGTTTAGCCGGTGTAGCGGCCGCTTGCGCCTGCAGAGCCGCGAAGTAGCGGTTCTGTCTGCGGAACACATCACGATCCACGGGCGCTAGAACCTCATTAATAAGGCTCTTGGCGGGCCGGCCGCCCAGATCGCCCAAATCAGGCCGCTTCCACGGTACGACGTACATCACATTTGGCAACTCCTTGTTGCCTGTGATCTGCGTCGGATCCAGCTCAATTAGATCGTGCGCGTTGGATTTCTGGCCCGGTGCACTCTTCGCGGGCGCTGCCGCCTTGGCTGGCGGCTTTGCAGTGGGCGCGGCGGCCGGTGCCGGAGCAGACGGCGGTGGCGTCGTCTCGGCCGGCGGCGGCTCCACAGCCGAGGTGTTTACCGCCGGCTCAATTTCATCGGCGCGGGCCAATGCCGTGACACTCATCAGCATCATGATCAAGAAAGAATGTTTCATTTCGCACCTCCCGTAGGCGCGGTTTCAGTTGGGCTGGCAGCCGCGGGCGGTCCCGCTTCGGGAGCCGCACCCGCAGTGCCAGAAGTCGCATCGGCCGGCGCTGGCGCCGCCGCCGGAGGGGGCGCGGCTTCGACCGGCTTGGTCTCGGAAGGCGGTGCGGCAACGCCCGTACGGCGCCGCAGTTCCGCTATCCAGCTGCTGACGGGTTTGTCCTCGCCAGTCAGCTTGCGGTACTGCTCAAACTCGGCCAACGCCGCAGTAGGGTCCTGCAAGTACAGATCAAGAAGCACGCCCAGATTTCGATGGGTGGGTGCGTAGTTGGCGTCGTTTGATATCGCCTTGCCATACGCCATCCGGGCATCATCGAGCTTGCCCAGCGATCGACGCACCAGACCCAGTTCATTCCAGGCTGCCGCGTAGTCCGGCGCGCGCGTGGTAGCCCGCTGCAGAGCCGTGGCAGCACCTTCCAGATCGCCCTCACCACGCAGGACAATGGCAAGGTTAAGGGAAGGCTCGGCAAGCGTTGGATAATTTTGTTCCATCTGCTGGAAATCGGTCTCGGCTTGCTTGGCCTTGCCAGCCAGCGCGTCATTGACGCCCTGCGTAAAATCGGCAGCGGCCTTAGGGTCCGCCGGGAAGTCGGCTGACGAGGGAAGAGCTTTCAGCAGCTCGGTCCACAGCTCGGTCTTGGCATAGCGCGCCGGGCTCATTTCGGCGAGTGCCTGATAGCTGTGACGCACGGACTCATCATACACACCGTCCAGGGCGCGCTTGGCGTTGGCTTCGTGAATTGCGATCGCCTGTTCCTCGAATGGAAATGCCTGCTCTTCGAGCAGTGAATCAAACTGCTCGCGCTCATCGGCACTTAGATTGGCAGGCCGTTCGGAAGCCAGCAAGTCGCGACCGAGGGTACGATACAACTCGGCCATTTCAAAGGTGGCGGCGGTAGTTGTGGAGGAAATGTTGTAGGCAAGCACTGACTTGTAACCTGCGAGCGCCCTTTCCATCGCTTCCTTCTTTGCGGCCAGCGACTTTTTCAAAGGCGCGGTCAATTTAATGGCTCGGAAAGCGTCGCGCGCTGGCTCGGCCAGGGCCAGCTGCGCTTCTGCGGCCAGTGAGCGAGTGCGATCGGTGCGCTGCGCACCGGCCGCGGCATCGGCCTTGATGATTTCATTTCGCCAGTAGTCACGACGCGAGACGTTGTTGGACTTGGTAGCCAGGGCAGCCAGCCGCGCGCGCGCCTCCATTGAATCGGCCAGAGGCGTCGGGTAGCGCTGCACGAACTGCTCGAGCATTGCCGTGGTGCGCTCCAGGTTGCCAGACTTTTCGTACAGGTCGGCCGCCCGCATGGTGGCTTCGCGCGCTACCGCCGGATCCTCGCCAGGCGCGGAGGCAATGCGCTCAAATTCGGCACCCGCCTGCGTGCCACGCCCCACCTCGACGTAGGCAACGGCCAGTTTGCGGGTGATCTCGGCGCCGTACTCAGTCTTCGGATAGTCGCGGCGGTAGGCCTCGAGTTCTTTGATGGCCGCTTCCCATTGCTTGGCATTGATCAGCGACGCGGCGGCGTCATAGCGCGCAGTCGGCACGACCTTCGATTCGGGGGCGACCGTGGCGACACGCAGGAAGTCAGCCGCGGCGCCGACTTCATCGCCAGCCTTGCGCTTGGCCTCACCTTGCCGGTAAACGGAATCTGCCAGTCGTTCGGTCAGATCGGCGTGTTCCGGATCGCCCGGCGGAGCCAGCTGCAACGCGTGTTGAAATGCGGGCTCGGCCTGGTCAAAGGCGCCCTGCTCGAAATGTGCCCGACCGATGATGGCCCATGCAATGCGTTGCTGAGCGACGTCAACCTTGGGATTGCGGGACAGGAGCGATTCGCTCAGCTGGATCGATTTGGGCAGGTCATGCGCGGCATACGCATCCTGGGCCGCGCGCGTCAGCACGCCAGCGCTCTCCGGATGGTTGGGGAAGGCCTGTGCAAACTTGACCGCCGCCTCCTCCGAGCGCGTGTGCATGTCGGCTCGCGCCGCGGGCGGCAATTGTTCCTCCTGCTTCTGCAAGGCGACCAGCGCCGCGTAGCCGGCCGCGGCCGAGCGTGGGCCCGGAGGATAGTTGTAGGCCGTGCGTTCGTATTCGGTGGCGGCGTCGGAGTACTGATGCGACTCGAACAGCGCGTCAGCCAGCAGGTAATTGGTCTCGCTCGCGTCAGCATCGGTGGGAAACGTCGCCAGCAGGTTGCGGTACCAGTCCGCCGCGACCGTGTAGTCCTCGAGCTTTTTAGATTTCTGCGCGGTCGCATGGTAGTACTGCGCGAGGTCCTTGAGGTTCGTCTTGAGTTCGGCGACCACTTCCGGTGAGGCGCTCTTCTCGCGGTTCTTCCAGTACGGCGCATTAAACCCGTAGGTGCGCACGTATTCAGCCTTGCCCTCGACCACCAGGTCGGCAAAGCCGCCCTTGGAGTAGGCGTCGATGGCCTGGTTCGAAAGCACCGGCGCGTGATCGTTCGTCGGGTACAGCGCCACAAAGGCCCGGTAGGTGTTGGCAGCGTCCTGGAAGCGCTCCTTCTGCACATACAGGTCGCCCAGATGCGAGTACAGCAACCACGCATAGGGAGTGTATTTGCGCGACGCCAGCAGCTGATCAAGCGTGGCCGGGCCGTCCAGATAGGTGAAGGCGATGCTGACCACGCGCAGCGTGTCATCGGTCAGCTCGCGGTTGGCTCGCGTGAGCGTCTCGATTTTGCGCTCCTTGCCGGTCTTGCGATCCACCAATATCCGGTCGAGCAGCGTCATGAACGACTGCAGACAAGTGTCGTACTGCGATTGCTTGAACTGCGACCAGCCGTGCTTGTAGAGGCTCTGATCGTAGAATGTCGAGCCGCTCGGCCCCTTGCTGAGCACCTGCTGGTAGGCCGCTTCGGCGTCGGCATAGCGCTTGGCTGAAAACTGCAGTTCGCCGCGGCGGAACTGCACCTCGGCTATCTCGCGCGTCTTCGGATAGCGCCGCACGATCTGATCCAGAGTGGCGAGGGCCGCGTCACGCTGCCCGGTCGTCTCGTAGGCTCGCGCCAGCTGATAGAGCACCTGGTCGTTGCGGGCGTAATCCGGATATCCCTGCAGCAGCGTCGTATACAGCTTGATGGCTTCTGCCCCAGGAAGATCGAGTTGCGTGACCTCGTTGGTCATGCGCTCGAGTTCTCCGGCCTCCAGGTTCAGATCTCCAAGCCGCCGCAACGCTTCGGCACGCAGCTTGGGATCGGCATTCTGCAACTGCAGGAAGTGCTTGTAGCTCTCCATCGCCTTGCTTGACCCGCCACTGACAACCGCGTCGGTGCGGATCTCGATCGTGCGCTTGGCGAGATCGCCCACGGTGCTAGGTGGCTTGGGCGCCGGTGGCGCAGCCCAGGCGATGCTGAAAGCGTTGGCCACCAACAGCGCGGCGAGGTAGTTGCGCGCATTCATTGCGAAGAATCTTCCGGCGCCGGCGCGGCAGGCGGCGGCGCGGCCGGCGGTGAGCTGGCCCGATCGTAGATATCGGCGAGCGCGAAGTGGGCCTGCACCTCGTATTCCGAGAGCCGGTCCTTCTGATCAAGCAGCGCCGTGCGCGCCAGCTGCTCGAGGTATTGCTGCTGCTGTAGCGCAGACTGGTCGAGTTTGACCTGGAGCGCGGCGATGCGGGCGCCAAGTGCGGATATGCGGCTGGCGAACTCCTCGGTGTTGGTCGGCACGCTGGCGCGCGCCTTCTGTACGCGCACCCAGCGATTTTGCGCCTGGTTCAGCTGTGCATCGAGCTTGCGTAATTCGCGCCGCGCGTTGTAGACGCGTTCCTTGAACTGCGCGTCAAGCTGCCAGAACAGCACGCCCTTCATTAGCTTGACCTTGTCGCGGTCGGCGGCCATCGGTGAGCCGGTGGCGGTCGCGCCTGCCTCGAGCTGGCGGATTTTTGCCCACTGCGCCTGTTCCTCGGAGGTGCCCAGCGCGGCCACATCAGCGCCGGTCTCGATGGCATTGAGCCGCGAGTCGATCGCGGCACGCTCGGCGAGCATGCCGGTGGTGGGATTGCTCGCCAGCAGCGCGTCGGCGCGCGGCAGGCGTTCGGCATAGGCCAGGCGGCGCGTATCGACCATGTCCGTGTACGCATCGAGGCTGTCGGTCCACCGAGCCAGCGTCGTTTTCAGGAACCCCAGGTCACGGTAGTTTTTGAGACCTTCCTGGAAATCGTTATCGGCCAGCAGCGTGTACAGATAGCGGGATTCCGGCTCGTCAGGCAGCTGCTTGAGCTGCCAGAACCAACCGAGCTCCTGCTGCGGCGGGGCCGCAGCCAGCAGGTCATCGAGCATGTGGCCGGATCCGATGCGTTCCACGGCGGTATCGATGCGGCCTGACTCGTCCTCGAATGACTGGATCGCCGATTCGTAATAGTCCGCGGCCTGCGCGTTGGCGTTGAGCTTGCCGTAGGCGTAGGGCACAGCGAGGTAGGATTCCTGCACGGCGGCATCGAGCACATTGCGGCTGTGCAATTCCAGCCACGGAGTGAGCGCGTCCTTGTACTGCCCGAGGGCCGCATCCGCCCAACCTACGCCCAGCAACGCGCGCGTAGCGTACGGGCCGACGAGGCGCACCCGGTCCAGAGCGGTGCGCGCCTCGGTTGGGTTGTCTGCCTGCAGCCAGGCGTAGCCCAGCGCCAGATTCGCCTTGTCGCGCAGCGCCTGCATCTCGCTGCCCACCGCTTTCATTGTGCCGACCATGGTCAGCTGCTGGGCGGCTTCACCGACCCGGTTCTGGCTCACGAGTGCCACGCCCAGATTGAATCGGGCGAACGCCATCCAGTCCGGCGGGCCGCGCCAGCTCGCAAGACGCGTGGCCGCCTCATCGTAGCGTCCCTGACGCATGAGTCCGTTGACCAGCAGATGCTGGCGCTCGGCCTCGAGAGTGGGCGCCAGCTCGCCCACGATGTGGCTTAAGGACTGCTCGCTCCGGTCGTAATAGCCGCGCGCATACCAGACCTTGGCCAGATAGAACCAGGCTTCGTTGCGGACCGCAGCGGGTACATCATTGGTCAGCAGCGTTTCAAACCGCCTGCCGGCCTCGTTGTGCATACCGAGAGAGAGATACAGGCCACCGGCGAGCAGCTCGGCGTCGCGCTCGTGGTGCGGCATGCGCTGCCAGTGCTCGTAGGCCCCAAGGCGCGTCAGTGCCTCAAAATAGTCTCCGGCGTAGAAATGGAACAGCACATCGCCGTAGTGCAGGTCCTGCACGAACACCGGGCGCAGTGTGGCCGGGGGTGGCGGATGGGAAGCTGAGCGCGCCGGGCTCGCCAGCGCGCCGCCGAGCAGCAGCAAGACCAGCGCTTGAAGCCGCCACACTTGCGGGTTACTCCCAGTCCTTGATCTCGAATTCGGGCTGTTGGCTGCGCACCCGGTCGGAAATTCTCAGCTCCAGATACTTGGCACCCACGCCCTTCTCGAACTTGGTCGACGCCCCGCGGCTGTAGTCGCGGTCATTGGGGCCCTTGCCCGAAAACAGCGCCACCAGTTCATGGTTGCCCGCCTTCAGGTTGCCGACATACAGGCGCTGCACGCCGCCTTTGACCAGCGCGGCCACTTCGCGCGGCGTGTATAGGTAATTGCTGACCTCGTGGTTGTCGATCTTCAGCGTCACCGAGTCGAGTGCGAAGAACTCGCCGACGTCCATCGACAGGAACACCGCCACCTGGGTATTGGCGGGAAACAGCAGCTCCTCTTCGAGCACGAACAGGTCCCGGTTCAGATCCACCACCGATTGCTTGAGATCCTGGATCTGCTCGTCCAGAGCACGCGTACTGGTGTCCGGGCCGGCGCTGACCGCCGGGGCTGGCGGAGCGGGAGTGGCCACCGCCCCTGCGCCAGCCGGAGCAGCGGCCGGCACGGTCGCCGCACTGGCCGGTGCGGCGGCGGCCGGAGCCGCGGGCGGGGTGGCAGGAGGTTCGGCGCCGCTGGCCAACTGGCAGGTGAGGCACAGGGCCACAGTCAGGGTTGCGACGGTCCGCCGGAAGAAACGTGCACTAGTCATGGTGGAGAGTCCAGAGGCTAGCAAGATGGGGAATTTCCGCTGTTTCAAAGCGGATCATCGAGCAACGCGCGCACCCGCGCGACGTACGAGTTATCGGTACCGTGATAATCCGACTGCACGTAGCGCACATGCCCGCGACGATCGATCAGCACGGTGGTCGGGATGGCCTCGATGCCATAGGCACGGCCGACCTCTTTGAGCCGGTCGAACAATACCGGGAAGCGCTCGGGATGCGATTTTGCGAACTGCGTCGCACTTTTCATGTCGTCGTCCACGCTTACCGCCAGGGTCACCAGGCCGGCCGAGCGGTAGGTGGTCTGCAGCTGGCTCAGCGCCTCCAGTTGCGCCAGGCACACGGCACAGTGGCTGCTCCAGAAGGTCAGCAGCACGACGTCGCCGCGATGCTCCGAAAGGCGGACATTGCCGCCCGAGGCCGCCGGTAGCGTGAAATCCGGGGCCAGATCGCCTATGGCAGTGGCTGCGAGGGTGGGCTGGAACAGTGTGAACAGCACGGCGCCGACACACAAAGGTCCAATACGGCGGATCACCAGCGGCCACTCCTTGCTAAACCGGTTCGGGGGCGGTCATTATCCGTCGCCGCGCACCATTTGACATCATCTGTGCGCTGGAAGCGACAATGGCTTAGCGACCGTGGGAAAACGGTCACGCTTCGCGGCGGAGGCGCTCGTCAGTCCAACCCCGCCGGCCGCCTACACGATTTGTGGCATCCCTATGAGGCTGCTGTAGGAGCTCATGCTTCCCAGGCCGGTCGGGACGCCCGTCGCCCAGTGCATGGTCTGGAAGCTTCCCTCTTTGCCATGCAGCGCCAGGTAATTTAGGACCACCATTTCGGCCAGCAAGTTCACGGCATTGGCGCCGGGGCTGCCGACGCTGGCGACGGAGCCATCCGAGGTGTAGTAGCCGATCTGATTGCGAATCGCCGTAATCGGGCCCTTCGGGTTGTACACCAGAAAGAACGCCGCAGCGGTCGACTGGTTGTCACCGGTCCAAACGCCCTTGCCGCGGCCACCGGCCGAGTTGTCGATCATGCCGCTCGAAGACAGTGAGCCGTCGCTGAACACGTAGAGCATCAGCGGCTGCCCCTTACGCGCGGCGTACTCAAGGCAGGCGCCCATGCAGCGGCCGGCACCGAAATCACGCATCTCGCCCGTGGCGCGATCGCCCGTGTGATAGTCGAAGCCGCCCATTTCGATTGTGCCGGCGCCCGCATAGCCGTTGACGACCATCTTCATCACGGCCGCGGTCTTGCGAATGTCATCGTCCGCGTCGTATTCGGCTTTCGTGAAAATGCCAGTGGGGCCGACAATCATCGGGTCGATATCCGGATCCAGCGCCTGCTTGGAGTTGCCGTAACGGTCGGCCAGGTCGGCGGCCCGTACATAGCCACACTGCACCAGGTCCTTCACGACTTGATCCGCGGTCGGCACGCTCATCATCGTGGTCTTGTCGAGCTTCTTCTTGCTGATGCGCTCCATGGATTCCAGCACCAGCGTGGCGTCGGCCTGCGAAAGCAGACCCACCAGCTTGCCGGTATCGACGAGCCCCGTGACGTCCGAGGCCTGATCGACCTTGGTGGGCCGCGCGGTCTCGTCCATCATGTAGGAAGGTGCCAGCGAATTGCCGCCCGAATCCGACGTGTCGGTTCCGATCAGGGTCAGCAGATCGCCCCGCGAGCCGGTCGAATAGATGCCGTACATCGGATTGTGCGGGTTGTTGGCGGTGTCGTTCTGGCTCAACGCCGGAATGACCGTGCCGTTCACCCGGCCGCGGGTGGCGACCGCTGTGCGCTCCAGGATGCCGCGCAGGAACGCGCTATCGCTGTGGAACGCCAGACCCAGCTGCCGGTCGACGAAGCTGCCCGCGCCCATAGATGAATTCGGCGTCATGTTGCCGGGTATGCCGAGCTTGCTGTACCCGCCGGTCGACAGGAAATCGAGCTGGCCACCCTTTTGCCCGACCAGCACGTTGGAGCCGGCGATGTTGGCACCCCCGGCCAGGTCAAAGCAGATGAACGGAATCATGCCGGCGCCCAGCTTGATGTCGCACAAGCCACCCTGCGAGGGCGGGAGCTTGAGCTGGGCGATGTCCGGCGACAAGGTCGCATAGGCCTTGCGCGGATCCGCAAACAGACTGAATACGGAGGCGCCGGCAAAGGCGACGGTGCCACCAATAAATCCCTGGCCCAGGAATTCGCGCCGTGTTACCGGTCGCGGATGATCAGGATGCCGCAGCGGTTCTTTCGGGCCGTGGGCTCGCTTGGGTCGGATCTTCATAAAGTCGGCCTCGTGGATTCAGTTGCTCGCAATCACTTGATCAGCATCGCGCCGCTTCCCAGCACGGCAGCGCAGGTGGCCTTGGCAATGGTCTTGGTGCGCACCGCAGTGGCGCAGCTGGCTCCGCAGCTCGAGAGCTTGCCCATGAGGCTGTTGAGCTCCGCGCGCACGTCGACATCATCCGGCTGCGTGGCAATCCCGGTGCCGACGCCGTGGGCGAGCAGCGGATCGATCAGCAGGCTGCTATTGGCAAAGGCCGTCGCCGGGGCCGCACCGAAGTTAAGGCCCGGGAAGTAGCTGCCTGCGCTCGCGGACTCCACCAGCGAGTCGCAGTACTGGATGGCCATCTGCGCCACGCCGACCTGGTTGGAAGCGAGGAAGGATTCCATGGTCGGAATGCTCGGCAGCTGCTGCTCAACCAGCTGGTAGGTCGACTTGACCCCGGTGTCGTTCATCGACACGCCGGTGACACTGGACAGCGAGGCGTTGATCTCGTTGAACACACGCACGCCAAGCTGGCTGCTCTCAGGCTTGTCGTCCGGGGCCGCCGATTGGGGCGCCACTGGGTCGGTGCGCACGTGCGTCTTGCTGCCGATCTGGTCGAAGCTGAGGAAGAACAAGTCCGAGTCGGGGCCCTTGGCCAGCGCGATCACGGTGCCCACCGAGGACAACAGCTGACCGCTCCCGGCCAGGTAATTGGCATCGGTCACGGTCGTGTTCAGGTTCGCATAGGCCTGGCCCACCGTCGCCTCGGCGCCGTTGATGCCGATCCGCATGCCCCTGATCACTATGGTGCCGGGCTTGGCGGCCTTATCGAGGCTGATGAATGTGGGTTTGCTGAACAGGTAGCTGTAACTGTCGTAGAGGCTCGTCTCCAACATCACATAGGACTGATTTACGCCGGTCAGGCTGGAGACGTTAAACAGCAGGTAGTAACGCTCGCCGACGCCGGCAGCGAAGTTCTGCTGCACCTGTTCCTGGGTCAGCGCATGGTTGTAGATCGCCGCAAAGCGGATCGTTCCCTGCCATTTGCGATTGCCCGAGGTCTCATTGCCCAGCAGGAAGATGAAGGTATCGTCCCAGTTGCCGATGGTACCGCCCTTAACAGGGTCCATATCGGCGGTGTAATTGCCGTTGACGTACAGCCGCCGTCCGTTGACCGGATCGTAGGTCATGACCACGTGCTGGAGCGAAGCCTGCGCATCCTTGTCCATGTCCGAGGTCAGCAGCGACGGGCTGCCGTTGGCATCGGTGGCGCTGGAACGGGCGAACATCTCGTACTGATAAGCGTGCTGGCCGATCGTAAAGTTGCGCGATGTCGTGCCGCCCGAGTAGCTCGCCATATAGGCGTCTTCCTGGGTGACATTGGCCGGGGCCGCCCACAGCTCGATGCTGTACTCGCCGCTGCTCTTGACCGAGTCGTAGATCTTGCGGCTCGAAGCACCGCCGCGCGCCGCGCCGCCGTTGGGGCCGAAGCTGATGCCCCAGCCGCCGACCCAGCTGGTATCGCCCGAGAGCGTCAGGTTGAGCGCCGGGTCCACGCCGCTGGTGTCATCCACCGTCGTGCCGGCGCCTTCCTTGAACTGCCACTTGGCAATGATGCCGGTGTCGTAGCGGTTGGCTCCCGAAGCGATGGTGCCGTCATAGAGCGTCAGCGCCTTTGAGAGCACCAGCGACGGGTCGACCTGCGTGGGAGCAATGCCGCCGACGAAAGCCTGAATGGCCGCCAGCATGGCCGCCGCACTTTTCGGGCAGCTTACCGCCGTATCGCCCGGCGTCGTCCAGCAGTTGTGGCTCTCATCATGCAAGCGCACGTAGAAGCGCGAGAGCGGCGGGTTGTCGAGATTGATCTTGGCCTGTGCGTTGGCGTAAGCCTCGTTGACGTCGCTGCTGGCGAAATACGGGGTCTGCGGCGTCGTGGCATTGGCGCTGTGGCAGCGCGAGCAGAACTGGCTGAGCAGCGGGTAGATGGTCTGCGCGAAAGACGCGTTGCCGTTGTCCGTGGCGTTGGCCGGGAAGGTCTTGGTGCTGCCGACACTCTTGATGGTCGGTGCCTGCAGCTGGATCTCAGTGGCGCCGGTGGCCGCTCCGCCCGCCCAGTTCTTGATCCAGGTCGTGATGATGTCCGCGCAGGCCTGCGCGCTGGCAAGCCAGCAGTTGTGGCCGCCCGCGACCTTGAGCACCATCTTGGACTGGTCGGGCTGCGAAAGATTGACCACCGTCAGGGCTGCGTTGTAGGCCAAATTGACGTCGTCAGAACGCGCGAACTGCGGTGTCTGTCCGCCGGCCTTGTGGCAGTTGCCGCAGCGATCGGGGGTATCGATGTACTGCCACAGGTTGACCTTGAAGGCCTGCACGTCCGCCGTGCTCGGAGCCGGCCCGGTATAGGTGGCCGCGCTTGCGGACTGCGCATTGGGCAGGCCCGTGGTGGCGGGACCACCGCCGGAACAGGCAGTCAGGACGACCGCCAGCAGCGACAGCAGCAGGTGCGGAACACGCAGAATAGGCTTCACGGTTCTCTCCCTAGTTGCCCATGCAATAGATGGCAGCATCGGCGAACACCTGCTTCATCTTGTAGCCAGTGGACTTGAAGGTGGCTTTGATCTCGGAGACCTTCTGCCGATCGGCACCATTGCTCGGATCGCGCAGACACACAGTCCGGAATACTTTCTCGACCTGGCACTGAGCGAAGCCGTCGCTGCGTGCCAGCTCCTGGCCCATCGACTTGGCACCACTACCGCTGCCCGGCAGGCTGTTGTCGAAGCCGAGCACCTGATTGGCGCCGTGCCGGTAGTAGTTGTTCCAGTGATCGTCCGTGGTCACGTAGCCAAACTTGAAGTTGTCGGAGTTGATCAGGTACTTGGGTTGCACCGCGCCGGCGGTGTAGCTCAGCCGCCCGGTGGTGCCATCAAAGTTGTAGTACGCAAAGGCCTGGGCCAGCGGATCCATGCCGTCGTGGCAGGTGATGCAGCTGTTCAGGAACACGCGACTGTCGCCGCCTGGAGAACGGCTGACGTCCTGGCGAATCCGGTCCGGCGGGAGCGAGGCATCCTGGAGCTGCTCCAGGTCGCGGCACATGAAATTGATCATCGTGAAGCGAAACATCGCGCGGTTGGTGCCGTTGATGAAAAACGCCGCGGCGGCGGTGCGCGTGGTCATCACGCCGGCGGTGGCGGCCACCGGCAGGCCCAGCAGGCCTGACTGGGTGGAGGCCTTGAGCGTGGCCTTCAGATCGACGTTGTGATCGTCCAGATACTGGTAGTGATCGTTGTTGACAGGCGAGTAGGCCGGCGCCCCGGAGGCGGTGCTGACGTACAGGAGGTCGGCGGACAGCACCGTGCTGAAATCAACGTCGTCGCGCACCATGCCAATGACGGTCGCGGTATAGTCATTGAGCGGCACGAACACCGTGCGATCGCGGCTCGTCCAGGGTGCCACGAAATTCTTGAGGGTGACGTTGTAGAAGTTCTTGTTGTCCATGGCCAGCTGCGCCGCCGCCTGGGGATTGCTGGCCGAGATATCGGCCGCCATCTGGTTCAGCACCGAATTGCTCGGCGGCACGCCGGCTAGGCGGTCGTGCAGCTGTTTGGCCTGCTCGCGCGGCCCGGCGAACGCGGCCTCAGCCACTGGCAGCGCCAATAGCAATGCGCCAGCCACCACGGCCAGGCCGTGCGTTTGGCGATCGTACTTACGCTGTCTCATGCTCCGCTCCCATGCGCCGTCTTTAGCGCCATCGTGGGTTTCAATATACGTAGAACCAAATACTTGCCGTAATGTCTCAGCTGTCAGACGTCGCCGGCTGCCGACAGCCTTTCCGCTTACGTTGAACCATCGTGCATCTGTCCATAATCTGCGAACTGGGTCACACCGGCCCCCTGCACGATCTACTACCTGTGCAAGCTGGACACGTGGGTGTTGTGCACCCCAAGATGTTGCAAGGAACCTTATTGGGAGGCGGTGCAGACGTGACCAAGTTGGCAAAATGCGAGGCTGAGCCCGCGGGCTGGAGCAATTAGTAATGAACCGTGAAATTCGTCTGGTGTTGGGCCTCTTGGGGCTGCTGGCTTTTGCCGCCTGCAGTGACAAGGGCTCCGTGGTGCTGGGCGACGGCCAGGGCACGACCACCGACACCACCGACTTTGGCATCGCCTACATCAAGCGCATCGTGCCGCCCGATCCGGCCGACCTTGATGTCATGCGCAACAAAGACGACCTGCGGCACTACCGTCGCTATTGGAGCAAGGCGGATGTGTACCTGCGCCAGCAGGCTGAGGCCAGCGGCGCGGAATTCAACATTACGGCGCGCGTCACCGGCGCCGACTTTTACGACATCAAGGACCTGGATGTTTCCGCTGACGGCAAGTTCCTGGTGTTCGCGATGCGCGGGCCGTTGCAAGATAATCAGCGCGATTTCAATCCGCCCAACTGGCGCATCTGGGAATACGACATCGCCAAGGATGACCTGCACAGCATTACCGACGATGTCACCGCCAGCGAAGGCCAGGACATCTCGCCGCACTACCTGCCGAGCGACAGCGCGCACCCGAACGGGCGAATCCTTATTGCATCGACGCGCCAGCGCGATTCCAAGCTGGTGCTGCTGACCGAGGGCAAGAGCGCCTTCGAGGCACAGTCCGAGGACATCCGCGAATCAGCCTTCACGCTCAGCGTCCTGGATCCCACCCAGACGGGACCGAGCGCCTTCAGGCAGATCTCCTTCAATCCCAGCCACGACATCAACCCGACGGTGCTCAGCGACGGGCGCATCCTCTACACCCGCTGGTCGCACAAGCGGGCGCAGCTGACCAACGGTTTTCACCTGTACACGGTCAACCCCGACGGCACCAACGACGAGCTGCTGTATGGAGCTCACAGCCATTTCGTTGGCACCGTGGACCCGGCCACCGGCCAGCCCTCCGCCGTGCAATTCGTCAAGGCGCGCGAAATGCAGGATGGCCGGATAATGACCATCATCCGCAGCGCCGACGCCGGCACCGATTTCGGCGGCAACCTGGCGATTCTGGATACGCAGAATTCAGTGGAGTGCGCGCAGCGCACGTTGGCCGCAGGGCCCAACCCGCCCAACAGCGGCTCCTGCCCGGCGATGACGCTGGCGACCACCAATGACGTGCGCACCATCCCGGGGCCCTCCCCCGGCGGCCGCTTCAATTCGGCCTATCCGCTCTGGGACAACACCGGCCGCATCCTGGTTGCTTGGGAAGAGTGTCGACTGCTCAATGCCTCAGGAGTCATCGTCGCGTGCACGGACGATAACCTCGCCGACCCGAACGTGCAGATTGCACCGCCCCTCTACAGCGCCTGGCTGCTGAATCCAAGCAACAACACCTTCAAGCCGGTGGTGCCGCCCACCGAAGGCATCATGCTGACGGACATCGTCACGCTCCAGGCCCGCACCCCGCCCGCCTATATCCCGCCCATTGGCACCAGCACGCTGACGGGCGATGCCGTGGGCATCATCGACATCCGCAGCGTCTACGACTGGGCCGATGACCTCAACCCGCAGTCCGTACCTGGCGAGACCAGCAATGCGCAGACGATCGCGCGCTTGAGCGTCACGCCCGCCAACGCACGCCGGGTTCGCTTCATGAGGATAGATAAGATCGTGTCGCTGGGCGATGAGCGCCTGAATGACGGCTTCCCCGACTTCAACCGCAATGTCGCGCTCGACAATTCGCCCGGCTACATGCGCGAGATTCTGGGCTACGTGCCCATCGAGGCCGACGGCTCGGTACGCGTCAAGGTGCCGGCCAACGTCGCATTCACGATGGAGATCACCGACGCCCGAGCGCACCGGCTGCAGGGATTTCCTTTGCATCGAACGTGGCTGCAGGTGCGGCCGGGCGAGGTAATGCAGTGTAACGGCTGCCACAGTGCCGACGGCAACACCTCTCACGGGCGGGAGGGCTTGTTCAATCCCGAGAACGCCGGCAATGCCAGCGGTGAGACCATGGCGCAGGTGCTGTACGGTGCCAACACGGACTGTGCCAACACGCCCTGCAGCGCAGCTGCGCCGACTGTGGACGTGATCTACAATGGCACCGGGGCCGCGGGCGATACCAGCATCAATCTGGCCTACAGCAAGATGACCACGCCGGCACCTACCGTGCCGCAGACCTGCGAGAACAACTGGACCGCGGTGTGCCGGATCACGATCAACTACGCGGCCAGCGCCGCGGGCGCCGCCAACACCTCGCCGGCCATCATCGACCCCCTGTGGACGGTGGACCGGGCGACTCACACCTGCGTCAATTGCCACACAGCCACGCGCACACAGAACGTCACCTGCACGCCCGCCAGTACTGGAGTTCCGGTTACCGTCGCGCTAGGTGTAGCGCCGGCTGGCGGCCTGGAACTCGATGCCGATCCGGCCCAGGTCGCGACTAACCAGCTGCGCGCCTACGTGCAGCTGGTGGCCACACACGCGAGCCCGACCTTCAGCCTCGATCCGGAATGCGTTTCGGTGACTACCAACAACGACATTCCCCCCTCAATCGCGAGTGGTTCGGCGGCCAATTCACACTTCTTCCAAGTGCTCACCGGCAGGTCTGTTGGTACTGTGAACCATAAAGCATACATGACCGCCTCTGAGCTGCGTCTGGTGGCAGAATGGGCGGATGTTGGCGCCCAGTACTACAACAACCCGTTTGCCGCGCCGGTCAATTAACTGGCTGCGTGCCATCGCGCTGCTGCTGGTGACGCTGGCTCCAGTCTGCCAGGCCGCCGACCGCGACCTGTTGCAGCTGTTTGTGACCGATCCCTATCTCGAATTGCACACTGGACCGGGCCGCGGCTACCCGGTATCGCAGGTGGTGGCGCGCGGCGACTCGGTCGATGTGCTGTATCGCAAGACCGAGTGGTACAAAGTGCGCACCGAGCGCGGCGTGGAAGGCTGGGCCTCGGAGGCCTCGCTGATGCGGACCATTTTGGCTGATGGCTCGGCGTTCAAGGTGGATCGCGGCAATCGCGACGGCTACCGCACACACAACTGGGAGTTCGGAATTCTGGTCGGCGATTACGCCGGGGCCTCCGAGTTTGGCGGCCTTGCTGCCTACTCGCTCACCGACCATCTCAAGGCCGAGCTCTATGGCGCGCAGTTCCTGGGCAATATCTACAACGGCTACATCGTGGATGTGGGACTGAACCATGTGTTCATGCCCGAATGGCGCTTCTCGCCGTTCGTGACGCTCGGCACCGGCGTGGAGCGCGTCGAGCCAAGGACCACGCTGGTCAAGCCGGTCAACCAGAATTACCAAACCGCCTATGTGGGCTTTGGCGCACGCTATTACCTGGCCCGACGCTTTTT
>Ga0068871_100001352_pt1 | contig 16421 bp, 17 predicted proteins | sample KBSMisM72_FD_72750 | JGI IMG/M metagenome (GOLD analysis project Ga0068871, IMG submission 72750) | Miscanthus rhizosphere microbial communities from Kellogg Biological Station, Michigan, USA - KBS Miscanthus M7-2 | ecosystem: Host-associated > Plants > Roots > Rhizosphere > Soil ... | reverse complement strand
TTGCGGCGCTGCCCAGCCTCAATCCGGCGGCATTGGCCGTCGGCCTTGGCAGTGCCGCGCTGATCTTTCTCCTGCGATGGCGCAAGCCGGCCTGGCCCGGTATGTTGATCGCGGTGGTTGCTGCGGCCGTCGCGGCCTTGCTGCTGCATCTTCCGGTCGAAACCATCGGCAGCCGCTTCGGGGGCCTGCCGCATGGCTTTCCGCTGCCGCATCTGCCTGCGATCACGCCCCATCTGGTCTGGCTGGTGCTGCCCAGCGCTTTGTCCTTCACCTTGCTGGGCGGCGTGGAGAGCCTGCTGTCCGCCAAGGTCGCAGACAGTATGACCGGCCGCCGGCATCGCTCCAACATGGAGCTGGTGGCCCAGGGTCTGGCCAACATCGCCTCGGCGTTCTTCGGCGGCATCAGTGTCACCGGCACCATTGCGCGCACCGCGACCAATATCCGTGCGGGAGCCAAGAGCCCCGTCGCCGGCATCCTGCACGCCGCTTTCCTGCTGCTGTTCATGCTGGTGGCGGCGCCGCTTGCCAGCTTCGTGCCATTGGCGGCGCTGGCCGGCGTGCTGGTGGTGGTGTGCTGGAACATGGCCGAGAAACGGGAGTTCGCGCGTCTATTGGGGCGGTGGCGCGAGGCGGTGGTGCTGATCGCAACCTTTGGCCTCACCCTGATCAAGGATCTCACCTACGGCATCGTGATGGGATGCGCCCTGGCGGCCTTGTTCGCCATGGTCAAGCGCGCCGTGGCGGAAGAGGGCGACTAGCCTTAGTCAAGCACGTCTTGCGCTTCGGGATGGCGGGCGAACCAGGCGCGGGCATAGGAACAGCGCGGCACGATCACCAACTGGTTTGCCCGGGCATGTTCGACAATCTCTTGCATCAGCCGCCCCGCCGCGCCGCTGCCGCGCAAGGGCGGATCGGCTTCGACATGGGGAATCTGGTATTTTCCGTCGCGAATGCGGTAGGTGGCCCAGGCCAGCAAACCGTTTTCTTCCCGCTCGAAACGGCTTTCTTCCTTGTTATCGATCATTCGATTTTTCCCGGTACATCCAGGGTAGCGAAAGTCCGATGGGAACGATCCATAAGGTGCCGGCCAGGGCATAGAACAGCAAGGCAACGTACCAGGGCGCGCCCGGCAGGATGCGCCACTGCAAACCCGCGATGAAGATGGCATAGACAGGCAGCCAGAAGAATACGATCACAATGGCGGCAATAAGGGTCTTGGTGCGGCGGGACATCTTGCTTCTTTGACGGCTGCGGACCCAGACGGTATCAGAGCCGCCATGGAAGCTGCACCCCATTTTTGGAAAAGCCGTCGCGCTGTGGGCCTGTGGCTGCTGGCCGTGGCGCTGGTGATCCTGGGCATGATCACCATCGGCGGGCTGACCCGGCTGACCGGATCGGGACTTTCCATCACCGAATGGAAACCCATCATGGGGGCCCTGCCGCCGCTGAGCGATGCGGCCTGGGCCGACGCCTTCGCCAAGTACCAGCGCATTCCGCAATATGTCCTGGAAAATCGCGGCATGAGCCTGGCAGCCTTCAAGGGCATATTCTGGTGGGAATGGACCCATCGCTTCCTGGGCCGGTTGCTGGGTGTGATGTTCTTTGTCCCGTTCGTCTGGTTCGCCGCCACCGGTGCGATCAAGCGCAGCGAATGGCCGCGCTTTGGGGTGCTGTTTCTGCTGGGCGGGCTGCAAGGCTTTATCGGCTGGTGGATGGTGACGTCGGGGCTGGAGGCCCGCGTTTCGGTCAGCCAGTACCGGCTCGCCATTCATCTGGGCGCCGCGCTGCTTCTGCTGATCGCCATTCTGTGGATCGCGCTGGAATATCTGCGCGGCGGACAGAGCAGCGGCCTGTCCAAACGCGCCACCGCTTTCGTCGCAGCCGTGTATGGACAGATGTTGTTGGGCGCGCTGGTAGCCGGTCTGCATGCCGGGCTGGTCTACAACACCTGGCCGGACATGAACGGGCATGTCCTGCCGGACAATCCTTTCTATGCTTCGCCCTGGTGGATCAATTTCTTCGAGAATGACGGGCTGGCCCAGTTCGACCATCGTATCGGCGCCTATCTGATCGCCGCTTTCGCCGCCTGGATTTATATACAGGGCGTCAGGTTGAGCGGTTATGCCAAGGCCAGCGCCAAGGCCATCACAATCATCGTCGCCTGGCAGATTTTCCTGGGGATCACGACCCTGCTGCTGATGGCGCCGGTCTGGCTGTCGGCGCTGCATCAGGTCACGGCGGCGTGCTTGCTAAGCGCCGCAGTGTGGCATGCGTATGAGTTGCGAATACATCCAGCTGAGGGGTGACCGCTAATGGACTTGTTGGAGGCTCAGGCTTTTTGGACGTTGGGCATGTTACCCCGCGAAAAAATCCCGGGGATTGCACTGGAAGCCCTGGAACAAGGACTGGATGATCCCTCGTTAAGAATCCTGGCTGGGCTTACGAAGGGGGAGTTGGATGAGGCAACTCCCAGGTTTGAAAAAACCTTGGCATCAATGAAATATAAGTCCCTTGAAAAGGCAGAGGCACTGCGGATTTGCATTAGGGCAGTCTCGTTGCAGATCGTTAAGGACGAAATTACCCCTTACGAGGGAGCGCGGTTGATCTGGCGAGCTGCGCACGAGGTAGTTGGCACCCACGAGGCCGCCCCTTTTATCTATGCCGCGAGTGAATACGAAGATCGGCCAAACGATCAGAAATTCTTTGCCGATGAAATTGTGAAAGAGGCTAAGCGTCGCCTTTCTGAATGATGGCACGACCGGGCCGGCCGCTCGCCCAAGCTCGCGGCGTTCGTAGCTCGAAATGGTCCGCTGGACCATTTCGTTCGCTAGCGCGAACCGCTACTCACCCATCGCCTGTTCCAGGTCGGCGATGATATCGGCCGGGTCCTCGATCCCGACGCTCAGCCGCACCACATCCGGACCCGCGCCCGCCTTGACCCGGTCTTCGTCGGAAAGCTGGCGATGGGTGGTCGATGCGGGATGGATGATCAGGCTTCTGGTGTCGCCGATATTGGCGAGATGGCTGAACAGCTTCACGCCATTGACCAGTTTCACACCAGCCTCATAGCCGCCTTTCAAGCCGAAGGTGAAAACCGCGCCCGCGCCCTTGGGGCAATATTTCTTGTGCAGGGCATGGCAGGGATTGTCTTCCAGCCCGGCATAATTCACCCAGCCGATCTTGGGATTGGCCTTCAGCCATTTCGCCACCGTCAGGGCATTGTCGCAATGCCGCTGCATGCGCAAGGGCAGGGTCTCGATTCCGGTCTGCACCAGGAAAGCATTCATCGGCGACAGCGCCGGTCCCAGGTCGCGCAGGCCCAAAACGCGGCAGGCGATGGCAAACGCCATGTCGCCGAAGGTCTCCCACAATTTCATGCCGTGATAGGACGGGCAGGGCTCGGACAAAGACGGAAACTTGCCGCTGCCCCAGTCGAATTTGCCGCCATCCACGATCACGCCCGCCATGGAGTTGCCGTGGCCGCCCAGGAATTTGGTGGCGGAATGGATCACGATATCGGCGCCCCATTCCAGCGGCTTGATCAGATAGGGCGAGGCCAAAGTATTGTCCACGATCAGTGGCACGCCGCTCGCATGGGCGATCTTCGCCACGGCTTCGAGGTCGGTGATGATGCCGCCGGGATTGGCGATGCTTTCGACGAACACCGCCTTGGTGCGGTCGTTGATCGCAGCCTTGAAGGTTTCGGGCTTTGTCGCATCGGCCCATTTCACATGCCAGTCGAACTTGGCGAAGCCCTGGCTGAACTGGTTGATCGATCCGCCATAGAGCTGGCGCGCCGCCACGATATTGTCGCCGGGCCCCATCAATGTGTGCAGCGCCAAAAGCTGCGCGGCATGGCCCGAGCCGCAGGACAAAGCGGCGCGGCCATTCTCCAACGCGGCGACCCGTTCTTCCAGCACCGCATTGGTGGGATTCATGATCCGCGAATAGATGTTGCCGAACACCTGCAGGTTGAACAAGGCCGCGGCATGGTCGGCATCCTCGAACACGAAAGCGGTGGTCTGGTAGATCGGCGTCGCGCGCGCGCCGGTGGCGGGATCGGGCTGGGCGCCGGCGTGAACGGCGAGGGTGTTGAAGCCATAGTCTGCCATGATCGTCTCCTAGTCTGGGCTTGAGGCGCGAATTCGGACGGGCTTATGGATAATCCCGGCCATCCCATAAATGACATTCCATCCGGATTTCTTGACCAAAAAACCGCCGGGCAGCGAAATGTTAGACAATGTTAGATCAGGGACTCAAGTTTGAGGTCCCGCTCGACGCGTCCGACCCAGGCGCTTACATAGGGATACAAAGCCAAGTCGAGGTCCGCCTGATGTGCGAATCTTGTATAGGCGACCAGGGCGATATCCGCCAATGACAGTTTCTTACCCACGAAATAGTTGTGGCTGGCCAAATGCCCATTCATCAGGCTCAGCACCTTGAGGCATTTGGCGACCAAAGCCGGATCGATCTCGCTGTCCTTTTTCTTCAGGTAAAATTTCTGGAAGCGCAGCACCGCGATGGCGGGTTCATGGCTATATTGCTCCCAAAACAGCCATTGATACATCAAGGCGCGTTCAAAGGGATCGGCGGGGATAAGGTCGCTATTCTCGGCCAGGTGCAGAATGATGGCATTGGATTGGGCCAGCGGGCCGTTGTCGGCGAAGCGCACCACCGGCACTTGCCCGGCGGGATTCATGCTCAGAAAGTCCGGCGTGCGGGTCTCGGCCCGCAACACACTGACCTTCACCCAGTCATAAGCCAGACCCAGCCGGTCGGCGACCCATTTCACTTTCAGACAATTGCCCGAAATGGAGTCGCCAAAGATCGTCATCGCGGCATTGTCGAGAGACATGACTTCCCCAGTTATGTCAGTTGTTTCTCAGGCTTCCGCCTTTGCCGAACAGCAAGGGCTTGCGGTTGTCGATCACCCGGCGGTTGACCCCCATCCAGCCGATCTCGCCGGAGAAGCGGCCATGCTCGATCTTGGGGCAGCGGTTCATAATCACGGTCAGCCCCGCATCCTGCGCGATCTGTTCGGCTTCCGGGCTGATCACGCCCAGCTGCATCCACAATATCCTGACGCCCAGCCGGTCTTTTTCGGCCACCGTTTCGCGGGCGATGTCGGGGGCGAATTTGGACTCGCGGAAAATATCCACCATGTCGACGGGTGCGGGCACGTCTTTCAAGGCGCCATACACGGTCTGACCCAGGATGGTCTTGCCCACCATGCCCGGATTCACCGGAATGACTTTGTAGCCCTTGTTCAGAAGATACATCATGGCGAAGTATGACGGGCGGATGTCATTGCCGCTGGCCCCGACCATGGCGATGGTCTTGACGCTGCGCAGGATCGATTTGATCAGGCTGTCGGGATATTGCGGAAGAGTTATATCGGCCGCCCCCTTAATGGATGGCTCGCTCACGCGGGCCACCGTGGATCGCGCTTCTCGATGAAGGCGCCGATGCCTTCGCAGGCTTCCGCGTCCAGCATGTTCTCGGTCATCACCTTGCTGGCATAGGCATAGGCTTCGGACAGCGGCATCTCCAATTGGCGATAGAAAGCTTCCTTGCCGGTCTTTAATGTGCCGCGCGGCTTGGAAGCAATGCGGTTGGCCAAGAGCATGGTCTCGCCTTCCAGAATTTCCGGCGCCACCACCTTATTGATCAATCCGATCTTCACCGCCCGTTCGCCATCGATCGGCTCGCCGGTCAGCAGCATCTCCATCGCCACCTTGCGCCCGACGTTGCGCGACAGGGCCACCATGGGCGTGGAACAGAACAGGCCGATATCGACACCAGGAGTGGCGAAGCGCGCCGAGGTCGAAGCCACCGCCAGGTCGCAGCTCGCCACCAACTGGCAGCCCGCGGCCGTCGCCATGCCGCCGACCTGCGCGATCACCGGCTTGGGATGGCGCACAATGGTCTGCATCATCGCCGAGCATTGGGTGAACAGGGCCGCATAGGCGGCGCGGCCGGCATCGCCGTCGGCGCGATGGCGGGCCAGTTCCTTGAGGTCGTGCCCGGAAGAGAACACCGCCCCTTCGGCTGCGATCACGATCACGCGGGTGGCATTGTCGCCCGCCGCGCCGTCCAGCGCCGCCTGGATCTGTGTCATCAACTCGGATGACAGCGCATTGCGCGCCTGTGGCCGGTTGAGGATAAGGCGCAGCACGCCCGAGGAATGGGCCGTAAGCAGCAGGGGTGGGGCAGAATCCATCGCTGTCAAATGTAGTGGGAGAAAGCTGGATTTACACGCGGTGCAGCGGTATTATAATACCGCATAGCGATAATGCCTGCTATTCCTGCCTTTCTATTGACCCAGGGCAGGGGCTTACGTATAAGCCGCCCCGAAATCACCGGATTCAGGAAGCAACGGCAGGCACCAAATCTCGCCGTGCGACCAAAAGGAAAAAGATGAAAACCTACTCGGCGAAAGCCTCCGAGATCGAAAAGAAGTGGGTCGTGATTGATGCCACCGGCCTGGTTGTGGGCCGCCTGGCCTCGATCATTGCCATGCGCCTGCGCGGCAAGCACAAGCCGACCTACACGCCCCACATGGACTGCGGCGACAACATCATCGTCATCAATGCCGCAAAGGTGCTGCTGACCGGTCAGAAGCTGAAGAAGAAGGTCTACTACCACCACACCGGTTATATCGGCGGCATCAAGGAACGCACCGCCGGCGCTATCATGGCGGGTAAGTTCCCCGAACGCGTGCTGGAAAAGGCCGTGGAGCGCATGGTGCCGCGCGGTCCCCTGGGCCGCCGCCAGATGTCCAACCTGCGGGTCTATCCCGGCGCCGATCATCCGCATGAAGCCCAGCAGGCCGAAGTGCTGGATGTCGGCAAGATGAACCCCAAGAACACCCAGTACAAGACGAAGGCAGCTTAGAGATGGCCGAAGACAACAAGTTCACCGAACTCAAATCCACCCTGATCAAGGCCAAGCAGGCGGGCGCCGATGACGCCGCCAAGGTCGACAACAAGCGCGACTCCAAGGGCCGCGCCTATGCCACCGGCCGCCGCAAGGAATCGGTCGCCCGCGTCTGGATCAAGCCGGGCAGCGGCAAGATCACCGTCAATGGCCGCGATGAAACCGTCTATTTCGCCCGTCCGGTGCTGCGCATGATCCTGCGCCAGCCGCTGATCGCGGCGGGCCGCGATGGCCAGTTCGATGTCGTGGTCACCGTCAATGGCGGCGGTCTTTCGGGACAGGCCGGCGCGGTGCGCCATGGCATTTCGCGCGCTTTGGTGAATTACGAGCCGACCCTGCGCCCGGTCCTCAAACCGGGCGGTTTCCTCACCCGCGACCCGCGCGCGGTGGAACGCAAGAAGTATGGCCGGCCCAAGGCTCGCCGCAGCTTCCAGTTCTCCAAGCGTTAATCACGCTTCACAAAAGAGACACGGCGCGGATCAATCCGCGCCGTTTTTCTTTTGCAGCCGCTTGTCGCCCGGCGGGGTGGAGTGCATGGTGCGGCCGCATTAATTTCGAGGAGGCGTCATGCGCGCCCTAGCTTTCGTCATGCTTCTGCTCGCCATGGCCGCACCCGCCTCGGCGCGGCTGTGGAAGCCCACGACGCAGCAACAGACCCTCGATTATCTCACCATCACCCAGAACAAGACGGGGGAAAGTGTTGCGATCGTCTGGTTGGCGGCACCGATGATCCCGGCTCCGACCATGAAGCCGGTTCTGGAAAAGTATGTCGTATTGTCCATTGCCCATACCCGCCGGACACCGGATGGCGCCCTGACATGGGACGATGTTCAGGGCGTGCAGGTTAGCGATGGCGCGGGCCAGGCCTTGAAGGAAGTGCCTTCCGATCAGGTTCCTCCGCTCCTGGTGGGCGTGATCGCCAGTTCCGATGCCACGCTGCGCCAGTCTTCCCAGGGTAAGAGCAAGGTCTATTGGAGCGTGTGGGAAGCGGGCGCGGTCAATGCCTGCCAGCGCGGAAAGCTTGTCGTCAGCTATGATGGCGAAAATTACAGCTACGATACGCCGATCCCGGGCTGCACGGCGCAGTAGTTCTTTTCACTGTCGCCTATGGCGATGTGTGCATTATGGCCCGTGCAAAGGTGCAGGTAGCCGCGGCCGCTCGCTTAAGCTCGCGGCGTCCAGCGCCTCGAAACGATTCACTGGATCGTTTCGTTCGCCGCCCTACGCCGGCGGTGAAACGCGCTGAGACGGATCAAACACCGGCGGCGGCGGGCCGTAGGCGTTGGAACCCGGATCGCCGGGCTGACACCAGAAATAGATCAGCGCCACCGTAACCACCAACACGGCGAGATTTATCAAGCCAATAAGCGCCAGCGTCGGCCCAAAAACCAAGAACCCGAAAAAGCCCATCGAGACGGCGCCCAGCATCGATACCGCTGCAATCATTTGGGAGACAAAGGCGACCAGCACGAAGACCCAAACCAGCTTGCCGTCGCGTCCGATATCCTGCAGGCGGCGGGCGCCCATGCCGGCGGCGGGTAACAGCATGGCCAGATTGTAAAGTGCCGCCAGAGGCAGGAAAGTAGCGGACTGCAGAATGGCCGCCACAATGGCGAAGACGATGTTCGCCAGCACGAAGTACCAGAACTGCGCCCGGCCGACCCGGCCGTTCATGTCGAAATAATGCTCGGTGACGGTACGGCGGAAATTGTCGAAAATCGCCTGCGGATCCATGACGCTACCCCCTGTTTATTGCTGCTCTTATCGCTGCTCTGGCATTTGCGGCCGTGCGCCGGTACCGGTATTCCGTCCTGCATCCGGCGCAGGCCCGGGCCGCGCCCGGCCATGGGGCAGGGTGCGGTGAAATAAGGTAAGAACCGCATTACATACATGTCAATGTTGGCAGGACCAGAGACAAAGCGGGCAATGAGCAAACAGGTGAAAATCTTCATCGACGGCGCTGCCGGCACCACCGGGCTGGAGATCCGCGAGCGCCTGGCAGGCCGCGTCGGTCTGTCCCTGATCGCTTTGCCGGAGGCCGAGCGCAAGGACGCCGCCGCCCGCAAGGCCGCGCTGAACGCCGCCGACCTGGTGATCCTTTGCCTGCCGGACGAGGCGGCGCGCGAAGCCGTGGCGCTGATCGACAATCCCCAAGTGCGGGTGATCGACGCCTCCAGCGCCCATCGGGTGGCCGAAGGCTGGACCTATGGCTTTGCCGAGCTGGAGCCCGGCGGCTATCAGCGGATCGCCCAGGCCAAGCGCGTCAGCAATCCCGGCTGCTGGCCCACCGGCTTTCTGGCCATCGCGCGCCCGCTGGTGCGCGCCGGCCTGGTGCCGCCGGACTTTCCGCTCAGCACCCATGGCATCTCCGGCTATTCCGGCGGCGGCAAGAGCATGATCGCGGAATTCGAGGACAAGGCCAGCCTTGCCCATACCGAAACCGTATTGCGCCTTTATGGCCTCAATCTCGCGCACAAGCATCTTCCCGAAATGCAGCAACATGCCGGACTGACGCAGCCGCCCTTGTTCCAGCCCAGCGTGGGGCGTTTTTACCGCGGCATGCTGGTGGAGGTGCCGTTGCACTTGTGGGCGCTGCCGGCCAAGCCCGGCCCGCGCGACATTCATGCCGCGCTGGTCAAGGCCTATGCGGAACGACCTCTGGTCAAGGTGGCGTCGCTGGAAGACGCGGCCGCGGCCAAAACCCTGGATGCGGAAATCCTGGCGGGCAGCAACGGCCTGACCCTTTATGTCTTTGCCAATGAGAAGACGCAGCAGGCTCGGGTGGTGGCGGCGTTCGACAATCTGGGCAAGGGCGCGGGCGGTGCTGCGGTGCAGAATCTCAACATTATGCTGGGTTTGCCGGAGACCGAGGGCCTCTAGGCTCGCCCTTGTGCTAAGACTCTGCCATGTTTCGTGGCGGCAAGGGCATATTGTTGACGGTGGCGATTGGCCTGACGCTGTTCGCCGGCGTTGTTTTCCATGTCGTGCATCGCGCCCCCAGGCCGCGCGGTTTTTCCGGCCTTCAATTCGCGCCCTTGACGCCGGCGGCCGCTTCGCGCACACCGCTGCTGGAGCGCGGCGGGGCGCAGGTCGCCGCCGTGATGGAGGCCAGCCCCGCCGACAAGGCCCAAATCCAGCCCGGCGCGGTCGTCGCCGCGATCGACGGTACCGCCATCACCTCGGCGCGCCAGGCTTCCGACATACTGCGCTCTCACACCGCCGGGGAGCGCATCAGCCTTACGCTTTACGACATCACTCAGGGCGAAGTGCATCCCCAGACCGTCTCGCTGGTGTTCGACGCCGCGCCGCCGGTTGGCAAGAATTTTTCCGTCCATCCGCCGCGCACCCTGGCCAAGGAATATTTCTACCCTCCCGCCCCGGCCGCAAATGCTTCCTGGTCACCGCGGATTCTGCGCGGCGCGACCATCAAACCCCTGGCGTTGAGCGGATTGGGGGCAGGGCAGTGCAATGCGTTCGTGCCTTTCGGCTGGCGGGTGGCGGCACATGCGCCGGACAATTCGCTGTTCCATGTTATGGCGGAGGAGGGGTTCGCCCATGCCATCTACAAGTCGGCCGATCTCAACGGCGCGGCGCCGGAGAATTTCGTCCGGGACTTCCTGCAGGTTATGTTCGGCGCGCCGGCTGTTATGACGCCGCCCCAGGGGCGGCCATTCGGTTTTGTCCTGCGCGATTTCGGCAATCGCAAGGGTGGCGCGGGCTTTGTGCTTTACCGCGTCACGGACGGGCGCATGGCGCTTTGGGTTGCCGCGGTTCCCGGCGGCGATGCAGGTTGGGCCAAGCCGCTGGTCGGGGCAGTGGCGCTTTCCATGCGCTGCGCCTCGCCCGACGCGCCCGCGCCGGAGCCGCGCGATCCGCAATTGCCCGACACCGCCATTTCGCTGCGTTGTATTCAGGGCCGATGCGGCGAAAGCGATTTTGCCGCGACCTACCTGACGGTGCTGCGCTTCGGCTATGTTCATAACATGAAGGGTGACATGTTTTTGATCCGCCCCCGCCGCGATTATTGGCAGAGCGGCGCCGAAGGTCCCGGTTTCTACCACCAGATCGGCGGCGAAAATGAAAGACTGTTGCCGGGCAGGATCAACTAGCTCCCCATGTCATGGCCGGGCTTGACCCGGCCATCCATTGCGACATCTTGTGCTCCTGAAAATGGATGGCCGGCTCGGAGGCCGGCCACGACAAGCAGAGTTTGGTGTCAGATATGAGCAAAGTACGTGTCGCCGGTTTCGCGGTTTCGCTGGATGGTTATGGCGCGGGCCCCGAACAGAGTTTGAACGATCCCTTGGGCAAGCGCGGCACCGAACTCCACCAATGGTTTTTCGGCACCAAAACCTTCCGCGCCATGTTCGGCAAGGAGGGTGGCAGCGAAGGCATCGACGAAACTTACGCTTATCGCTGCATGGACGGGTTCGGCGCCTTCATCCTGGGCCGCAACATGTTCGGGCCGATCCGCGGCGAATGGCCGGACGAAAACTGGAAAGGCTGGTGGGGCAACAATCCGCCCTATCACGCGCCCACTTTCATCCTCACCCACCACCCCCGCGATCCTATTGTGATGGAGGGCGGCACCACCTTTTACTTCGTCACCGACGGCATTGAATCGGCCTTGAAACAGGCCAGGGCGGCGGCCGGCAGCAAAGACGTCAAGATCGGCGGCGGGGTTTCGACCGTGCGGCAATATCTGCAGGCCGGGGCGATCGACGAACTGCACTTTGCCATCTCGCCGGTCTTCCTGGGGCAGGGCGAGGCGATGTTCGAAGGCATCGACCTTCCCGCACTGGGCTATCAGGTGACCGAAAAGGTTGCGACGGAATTTGCGACCCACATCGTGCTGGCGAGATAGTTACTGCGCCTTCACCCTCACATATGTCCCCGGCGCATCGCCCAGCACCTTGAGTTCGCCATCGCCCGGTTGGCGCGCCGGCACTTTGGGACCGGATAGTTTCGACAGCCACTGATCCCAATCCGGCCACCAGGAGCCGGGATGTTCGGTCGAGCCTTTCTTCCAGGCGTCGATAGTGTTCGCGCCCCCCATTTCGGCAAAGGAATCATTGGTCCAATACTGATACTTCTTCGCCACGGGCGGATTGATCACCCCTGCGATGTGGCCCGAACCGGCGATAATGAAACGCACCGGCCCGCCAAACAGATTGACCGACTTGAACACCGAATTGGCCGGCGCGATATGGTCTTCCTTGGCCGACTGCAAATAAACCGGCACCGTCACTTTCGACAGGTCCAGTTTGACGCCGGCCATCTTCATCTTGCCGAGCGCCAGCGCATTTTCCTTGTAGCAATTGCGCAGATAAGACAGATGCAGCTTTTCCGGCATGCGTGTGGTGTCGGAATTCCAGTAGAGCAGATCGAACGGCATGGGCTGCTTGCCCAGCAGATAATTGTTGATCACGAACGACCAGATCAGGTCGTTGGCGCGCAGCATGTTGAAAGCGCCCGCCATCTTGGAGCCGGGCAGTACGCCGCCCTCGCTGTCCATTTTCTGTTTCAGCGCGTCCAGCTGGGCTTCGTCGACAAACACCGACAATTCGCCCGCTTCGCTGAAATCGGTCTGCGCCGCCCAGAAGGTGGCCGAGTGAACCCTGTGATCGCCCTTTTCCGCCATATAGGCGAGGGTGGCGGCCAGCAGCGTGCCGCCGATGCAATAGCCGACGCAGTTGGGATCTCTTACCCCGGTTGCCTTCTCCACCGCCGCCAAAGCGGCGAAAATGCCGCCCTGCATGTAATCCTCGAAGCCCTTCTGGGCCATGTCGGCATCGGGATTGACCCAGCTGACCAGGAACACAGTATAGCCTTGGCCCACAAGCCAGCGCACGAAGCTGTTTTCGGGCCGCAAATCGAGGATGTAGTATTTGTTGATCCAGGGCGGAAAGATCAGAAGAGGCCGCTCATGGACTTCATCCGTTGTCGGAGAAAATTGCAGCAACTCCATGACTTCATTGCGGAACACGACCTTGCCCGGCGCGGTCGCGATATTCTCGCCCACCGTGAAACCGTCGGCTGATTGACGGATGGCCAGCTCGCCCTGGCCGCGCTCGATATCGGCCAACAGATTATCCAACCCCTTGACCAGATTCTCGCCATTGGAGGCGATGGTGGCCTTCAGCACTTCGGGATTGGTGAGGGGAAAATTGGTGGGGGCCAGGGCGTCGGCGAACTGGCGGGTGTAGAAGGCGACGCGGCCTCGTTCCTTTTCGTCCAGCCCGTGGAGTTTGCCCACCATCTCCTGCATGGCATTGGCGGTCAGCAGATAGCTTTGCTTGATGAAATCGAAAATCTCGTTCTGCCGCCATTCTTCGCTTTTGAAGCGGCGGTCGCCGGGAGCGGGCTCGACCACGGCCGGCGCTTCGCCGCCCAGCATGCGCCGCGCCGTGGTTTCCCACAGCAGCATGACATTGTTCCACCATTCGGTCTGCGCCGCGGCGACCGCTTCGCGGTCACCGCCCATCGCCTTGGCCAGCGCCATCATGGCGCCGGAAATGTTGAGCGGATCGATCGGGCCATCGCGGCTGCTCATGCGGGCGGCGAAGTCCAGCATCAGCTTCTGGCTCTTCATCCCGACCGTCAGCATGTTGCGGGCGAATTCGCGTGTGTCGATCGTGTCGAGGGACAGTCCCGATTCGGGCGCGGCTGGGGATGGGCCTTTGGAGGGCATGGTGACAAGCGCCTTTCGTGAATTCCGTGATAACTGCGCGCTGCCCCACCCGCAAGGCGTGTAAAAAGCGGGTCAGTAGCGCAGCAATATGGCAATCATTCACGATATTTACCCGCTCTTTTGCTGGCGCGGGCGCTTTGGTCGCGGTATATCCTGAGGCCTGGGTTGGCGCTTTCCCTGCTGTCGCACGGGAACGGGGAACCGACGCTGGATGCTGGGGAAAAAGGCAGTTAGGGCATGACCATGACTTACGCGCGGCCTGTGGCGATGGCGACGCTGGCGATCCTTCTGGCGGTCGGCACCGCGGGATGCCAAACCATCTCCGACCTGGACCCCACGGGCTTGCTCAGCGATGACTCGCCCGCGCCGGAAAGCCAATTCCCCACCGATAGCAGCCAGCAAGCCGCCGCCGACGCCAATACCACCACGCCCGACCTGGCGAGCATTCCCGCCCGCCCGGCCGCGCCGGATGCGGGCGCTCAGGCCAATACCACCCAACAGGTCACCGCCGCCGGGGCCCAGGCGCAATATAGCGCCGATGCATTGCGCGCCGGCACCGATGCCGCGGCGCCGCCGCCCACCGCCAGCGACGCCAATGCCACGCGTCAGGCTCTAGCCGCGGCAGCGGCGCCTCCCACCGCCAGCGACGCGCCGCCAACTGCCAGCGATGCTCCGCCCAGCGCCGGATCGGCCCAGGCCGCCGCGCCGCCCACCGCTTCCGAGCCGCCTGCTGCCTCTTCCACTGCAGCCGTTGCTCCGGCCGCGACACGGGCAGCAGCGCCGCCGCCCGTCAGGGTCGCCTCGGCCGCCCCGCCACCGGTCCAAAATACCCCCATCGCGCCGCCGCCAGGTGCCGAGCCGGCCGTTCCGGCGGTGCCCATGACAGCCGGTTCGCGCCGCATGGCCATGACAAATCCGTCCGACGCGGAACTGGGCTTCAAGCCGTCTTCGGCGCCGCCCCTGAATTCCGGCGTGTCGCAATGGGTGTCGCCGCCGATCATGGCGCATTACCGCCAGACGGCAGCCCTGGCCGGCGCCGCCGGGACCTCTCAGCCTGCGGTGCCAGCGGTTCCACCCGCATCCGGACGCAGGGGCGCGCGTGCACCCGCCGGCATGCCCCAGGACGTTGTCGCCAATCTGGACGCGGTTCCCGGAACCCCGGTGGGGATGGCGGCATCGATGAATGGCGGCATTCCGCCGACCGAGATTGTCTATTTCCCCGGCGACACCACCAACCTTCCCAAGGCGGCCCGCGCCAAGGTGAGCCAGGCCGTGACCGCGTTCCAGGCCGGCGGCAGCACCGGCACTATCAAGGTCGTTGGTCATGCCTCCAGCCGCACCGCCAACATGTCGGTGGAGCGTCATCTGGAAGTGATTTTCCAAAAGTCCCAGGCGCGCGCCAATGCCGTGGCCCAGGCCCTAATCAAGGCGGGCGTGCCGGCCGACAAGGTGCAGATCGAGGCGGTCGGCGACAGCCAGCCGATCTTCTATGAATCCATGCCCAAGGGCGAGGACGGCAACCGCCGGGCCGAGATATTCGTGCAGTGAGCAGCGGTCCGCCAAAGGCGGACAAAATGGTCCAGTGGACCATTTTGAGCGGCGAACGCGCGGTCCGCGAAGCGGCAAATCGGTCCAGTGGACCGATTTGAGTGCCGAACGCCCTGCGCGTAAGCGAAGGGCGCGGTCGCTGGCTGCGCTATCCGACTAAGTGACTTGCACGAAAGTGCCGTATTTTAACCGAAAAACGATTGCGCTGGGGGCATAAATTCCGGATTCTCCGGTGTTTTCAGGATTCTTCGCCACCATGCAAACCGACTTCTACCGCATCAAGCGGCTGCCGCCGTATATCTTCGAGGAAGTCAATCGCCTCAAGGCCGCGGCGCGCGCGCGTGGTGAAGACATTATCGATTTCGGGATGGGCAATCCCGACATGGCGACGCCGGACTATATCGTGGACAAGCTCTGCGAGACGGCGCGCGATCCGCGCGCCCACCGCTATTCGGCGTCGCGCGGCATCAAGGGCCTGCGCAAGGCCCATGTCGCCTATTACCAGCGCCGCTTCGGCGTCACGCTCGATCCCGACAAGGAAGTGATCGCCGCCCTGGGTTCCAAGGAAGGCTTCGCCAATCTCGCCATGGCGATCACCGCCCCGGGCGATGTGGTGCTGGTGCCGAACCCCGCCTATCCCATCCATGCCTTCGGCTTCATGATCGCGGGCGCCGCCATCCGCCATGTCCCCGCCACGTCGCCGGAGGAATATCTCAGCAAGATCGGCGTGGCGACACGCCATTCGGTGCCGTCGCCGCTGGCGCTGGTGGTGAACTATCCCTCCAATCCCACGGCGCAGGTAGTCGATCTTGATTTCTACAAAGAGGTCATCAAGTTCGCCAAGAAGCACGAGATCTGGGTGCTCAGCGATCTGGCCTATGCCGACATCTATTTCGACGATGCCAATCCGCCGCCCTCGATCCTGCAGGTTGACGGCGCCAAGGACATCGCCATCGAATTCCAGTCTCTGTCCAAAACCTATTCGATGCCCGGCTGGCGCATGGGTTTTGCCGCCGGCAATGAAAAGCTGATCGGGGCGCTGGCGCGCATCAAATCCTATCTGGATTATGGCGCCTTCACGCCCATCCAGGTTGCCGCCGCCGCGGCCCTCAATGGCCCGCAGGACGCCGCCAAGGAAATTCGCGGCATCTACAAGGCGCGCCGCGATGTGCTGGTGAAAAGCATGGCGGCTGCCGGCTGGGACATTCCCGCGCCGCCCGCCTCGATGTTCGCCTGGGCGCCGGTG
>Ga0068871_100001350_pt1 | contig 16430 bp, 18 predicted proteins | sample KBSMisM72_FD_72750 | JGI IMG/M metagenome (GOLD analysis project Ga0068871, IMG submission 72750) | Miscanthus rhizosphere microbial communities from Kellogg Biological Station, Michigan, USA - KBS Miscanthus M7-2 | ecosystem: Host-associated > Plants > Roots > Rhizosphere > Soil ... | reverse complement strand
CCCAGTCCGCGGACGCCCAGCGAGTCGTCACGTGACGTGCGCAAGATTCCCGGCGCGTCGAGCGGGACGAGAAAGGCGGTGATGCCGTCGCGTCTCGCGCCCGGCTGCGTCGCGGCAAAGACGACAGCTACGGACGCGGCGTCCGCATTGGCGACCCAGACTTTCCTGCCTTTGATGCGGTAGCCGTCGCCGTCGCGCAGCGCCGCGGTCTGCTGATTGGCGGCGTCCGTGCCGGCACCCGGTTCGGACAACGCGAACGCCCCGAGAGCCGCACCCGTCGCCAGCTTCTTCAGCCACGTCTCGTGGAGCGGATTCGACGCGACATGCGCGACGAGCTCGGCGACGAGGGAGTTGGTGACAACCAGCGAAACCGCTACCGTCGCGCTGACGTGTGCGATGGCCTCGATCGCGAGCGTGTAGCTCAGATAGTCGCGGCCGGCGCCGCCGCGGTCGGCGGGAATGGTGACGCCGAAGAAGCCGCGCGCGGCCGCTGCCTGCATCACGTCGCGAGGGAAGGCACCGCTTTGATCGATTGCCTCCGCGCGCGGCGCGACGATGTCACGAGCGAATTGCTCGGCGTCGCGTTGGAAGGCTTTCTGTTCCGGGGAGAATTCGAAATCCACGACGTCACGTACGGAGCCGCAGAGGCGCAGAGGTCACAGAGAAAAGTATAGCTACGTACGTGCCAGGTGTTCTTTCGCGAGCCGCTCGAAAATCGGCCGCAGTTTGTCGACTGCCTGCGACAAATCTTCCGGCAGCACACGTGTGTTGCCGACGACACCCATGAAACTCGTGTCGCCGTTCCAGCGCGGCACCATGTGGACGTGCAGGTGGTCGAGGACGCCGGCGCCCGCCGGGCGTCCGATGTTGATGCCGACGTTGATGCCGTGCGGATGATAGGCCTCACCGAGCGCTATCTCCGCCAGCCTCGCGAGCGCCATCAACTCGGCGCGCTCCTCCGCTGTCGTCGACGCCAGGTCGGCGATGTGCCGCTTGGGCACCGTCATCAGATGGCCGTTGTTGTACGGGTAGAGATTCAGGACGACGAAGCAGGTGGTGCCGGTGAACACGACGAGGTCGGTGTCGAGCCCGTTGTTCTCACAGAAAACGCACGACTCGTGCTCGCCGCGCGCGGTGCGGGTCACGTAGGCCAGTCTCCAGGGGGACCACAGGCGCTCCATGCAATCGGTCGATTTAGTGATTCGGCGATCTCGTGATCGGTATTTGGCAATTGCAAATCACGAAATCACCACATCACCAAATGTCCCGATTCATACCGCCATGGCGTCGGGCGGCGTCGATCCGCTAGCGGGCGGCGCCGGCTCTTTGTTGATGAGCTCCTTCAGCTCTTTACCGGGTTTGAAGTACGGGACTTTCTTCGGCGGGACATCCACTTTGTCCCCGGTTTTCGGATTGCGACCCTTGCGGGGTTCGCGCTTCCGGAGCCGGAAGCTGCCGAACCCGCGCAGCTCGATCTTCTCGCCGCGATGCAGCGCGTCGATGATGCTCTTGAACACCGTGTCGACGATGACCTCCGAATGTTTCTTCGTCAGGTCGGAGACCCGCGAGACTTCTTCGACGAGTTCCGCCTTGGTCATGCTGCCGTTGGTCATTGGTGCAATCCTTGCCAGGGCTGAAGACCAAGGGCTGAGGGCTTGAAGCCCTGAGCCCTCAGCTCTAAGCCCTATCTCTTGCGGAAGTGGTCTCCCAGCGTGGCGCCGCCGTCGCCGGCGCTCTCCTTATACTCTTCCCAATCGGCACGAAACTCGTCCGACTTCAGTGCCCGAATCGAGAGGCCGATTTTCCGCTCCGCCGGCGCCAGCTTGATGATCTTCATCGGGTAAGTTTCGCCGACGGTCAGCTCGATTTTGTCCTTGTTCGAGTCGTCGAACTCGGACACGTGAATGAGCCCTTCGATGCCCTCGTCGAGCTCGACGAACGCCCCGAAGTTCGTCATGCGCACCACCTTGCCTTCGACGGTGTCGCCGACGTGATGCCGCGAGAAGAAGTCGTCCCAAATGTCGGTGGCCAGCTGTTTGAGGCCAAGCGAGAGCCGCTGGTTTTCGGCGTCGATATTGAGCACCATCGCCTCGACGACGTCGCCCTTCTTCAGAATCTCGGACGGGTGCTTGATGCGCTTGCTCCACGACATGTCGGAAATGTGGATCAGGCCGTCGATGTCGTCCTCGACTTCGACGAACGCGCCGAACTCCGTCAGGTTGCGGACCTTGCCCTGGATCTTCGAACCGACGGGGTACTTGTCGGCGAGGTCGTGCCACGGATTGCTCTCGACCTGCTTCAGGCCAAGCGAAATGCGCCGGGCCGTGGGATCGACGCCGAGCACCAGCGCGTCGACCGAGTCGCCGACGTTGAGCAGCTTCGACGGATGCTTCACGCGCTTGCTCCACGACATCTCGCTGACGTGGATGAGGCCTTCGACGCCCGCTTCGAGCTCGACGAACGCGCCGTAATCGGTGAGGCTCACGACTTTGCCAGCCACGCGGCCGCCGACCGGATAGCGGTCCATGACGTTTGCCCAGGGATCGGTGATGAGCTGCTTGTGTCCGAGCGACACGCGCTCGGTCGCAGGGTCGTACTTCAGGACGGTGACGTCGATCTCGTCGTTGACCTTGAACAGCTCCGACGGATGGCCGACGCGGCCCCACGACATGTCGGTGATGTGCAGCAGGCCGTCGATGCCGCCGAGATCGATGAAGGCGCCGTAGTCGGTGATGTTCTTGACGACGCCCTTGAGCACCTTGCCCTCGGCAAGCGTCTCGAGCGTGTGCTTCTTCTTCTCTGCGTTTTCCTCTTCGAGGAGCGCTTTGCGCGACAGCACGATGTTGCCGCGCTTCTTGTTCACCTTGATGACGCGCATCCGGAGTTCCTGTCCGCGCAGCGCGTCCAGGTTGCGCACGGGGCGCACGTCGATTTGGCTGCCCGGCAGAAACGCGCGGACGCCGATGTCCACCGCGAGCCCGCCTTTGATTCGTTCGATGACGCGGCCGATCACGACCTTGCGCTCCGCATAGGCCTTCTCGACTTCGTCCCAAATTTTCATCTTCTCGGCTTTTTCGCGCGAGAGGACAACGTATCCTTCCCGATCTTCGGTTCGCTCGAGGAGAACGTCGACGATGTCGCCGGGCTGGACGGTGACTTCGCCGTTTTCGTCGACGAACTCATCTACGCCGATAATGCCTTCGGATTTGTACCCAACGTCGACGATGACCTCGGAGGGAGTAACCTTGAGAACCGTTCCTTTCACGACCTCGCCTTCCGCGATGTTGCGGAAGCTGTTGTCGTAGATATCGAGCAGCCGCGCAAACTCCTCGGGGTCCATCTGCTGCTCGTCTTCGCGCGGGAGGGCCTTGACGCCCACACCCTTCGCGGAGCCGGAAAGATTCTCGTTGTCAGCGTTCGCCATGCCTTACACGTCTCCTTCAGTCGATCGATTTCGCACTGGAGTGCGCGATACTATGGCGCGCACATTGCACAGGCGATAAGTCCCAGAGAGTACGACACTTATCGCAATCCTGTCAAGGATTTGAAAGGATTTTGTCGATGGCAAAACGAGCCCGCCCGAAGCCGAAACCCTCCAAGAAAGGCGCAAAAGGGAGCGCGAAACGGCGCAAACGCCCGGCGCCCAAGGCCAGTCGAACGCACGCAAAGCGCGCCAAGCGCACCGCGGCCAAGCGCCTCAAGGCAGCGAAAGCCAGGTCGAAAGCTCGCGCCGGCATCCCGACGCTGCGCACGCCACCCTCCTCACTCGACCTCGATCGCAACGCCAGCGCGGCGAGGAGTGGACGCCGCCTGGTCGACGAAAACCGGAAGCGCCATTCGAAGATGGCCGCGCTGACCGCCGGCGACGTAGATGCCGACATGGAAAGCGCCTATTTCACGGGCGACGAAACCCCGGGCGGCGACAACCCAACGCCGGACCAGAACGACGTCGACGAGATCGGCCACGCCGTCGGCATCGAGTATCAGGCCAACGAGGAGTTGAAGAGCACGGACAAGATCGACGAGCGGGACAAGCACCGGTGGGATAACGAATAGCGAGGCTGGATAGGCAGGACAGGCTGGATGGCTATCCTGCCTGTCCTGCCCATCCCGCGTGTCGTTCCTCCACCAGCCGCAGGACCACAGTCACGACGTCTTCAACAGTCTTCCCCGTCGTATCGACAACGACCGCGTCGTCGGCCGCATACAGCGGCGACACGGGCCGCGTGCGATCGAGTTCGTCACGCGCCGTGAGCGCCGTCGCGACGTCGGCGACGGCAGCCGGTCCACCCGAATGCGCGGGGTCCTGCGCGCGTCGGCGCGCGCGTTCGTCCGGCGACGCGTCGAGATAGACCTTCACGTCGGCGTGCGGGAAAACGACCGTCCCGATGTCTCGCCCTTCCATCACGATGCCGCCGTCTTCGCCAAACGCGCGCTGCCGGGCGACGAGGGCGGCCCGCACCTGCGGCAACCGTGCGACTGCCGTCGCGGCGCGATCGATTTCAGGCGTTCGGATGGCGCGCGTGACGTCGGCGCCGTCAATCGTGATCGCCTCGTCGCTGACGCCGAGCTGCGCGCCTGTCGCAATGCGCGCGACGCTCGCCTCGTCGTCGAGCGGCACGCCCTCGTGCAGCGCCTTCCAACCGACAGCACGGTACATGGCACCGCTGTCGACGTGGCGATAGCCGAGGTGCTTCGCGACTGCGCGCGCGACCGTGCCCTTGCCTGCGCCGGATGGTCCGTCGATCGCAATCGTGAGTGCTTTCATTAGCAACGCGGCAACTCGAGCGCCAGCGTATCACGGAGGCACGAAGGATCCACGACGGCCACGAAGAACTGACCTATAGTTGATTCGTGTTCTTCGTGTTTCTTCCTCGTGCCTTCGTGATGAGCAGGCCGTCGAACTAGTCATGGACCGACTGCAGAAGATCCTGTCGCAAGCGGGCATCGCGTCGCGCCGCGCGAGCGAGAAGCTGATGCTCGAGGGCCGCGTGTCGGTGAACGGCGCGACCATCACCGAGCTCGGGACGAAGGCCGACCTCGCGCACGATGACATCCGCGTCGACGGACGCCGCCTCCAGGCGCCGCAACGTCATCGCTATCTGCTGCTGAACAAACCGCGGGGCTACGTGACGACTCGGTCGGATCCACAGAAACGTCCGACGGTGATCGATCTCTTACGCGGCGTGCGCGAGTACATCTATCCCGTGGGGCGCCTCGACTACGACTCCGAAGGGTTGCTGATCCTGACCAATGACGGCGAACTCGCCGCGCGCCTCACGCATCCACGACACGGCATCGCTCGCGTCTACGAGGCACGCGTCCTGGGCGAGCCCGATGCGCACGATATCGGCAGGCTGTCAAAAGGTGTGACGATCGAAGGTAGACGTACGGAGCATGCGGAAGTCGTCCCGCTCGGTCCGAGCCGGCTGCGCATCACGGTGCGAGAGGGCCGCAATCGCCAGGTGCGGAAGATGTGCGACGCCATCGGCCACCCTGTCACGGAGCTGCGGCGCGTGGCGATTGGGCCGATTCGCGATCCGAGACTGAAGACGGGACACTGGCGCGAGCTGACCGCTCAGGAAGTGGAGCGACTACGAAAGGCTTCGAGTCAGCGTTGAGACATTCACGAAGACAAGCCGGGCTTTCGGGCTCCGCTTTGCGTGCTCAGCGTTGATCGTCGTCGTTCATTCTTCGTCCAGAGGCAGCTGCTCTTCGGGCAACGTCCGCTCCACCAGGATCGGCGCATCCAGGCCGAGCGCTTCGGCCATGTCTTCGACCTTCGGCAGATCGCCTACTTCGTTGAGCCCGAAGCGAATCAGGAATTCCTTCGTCGTCGCGTACAGGAACGGCCGCCCGACGACCTGCTTGCGGCCGACGATCTTGATCAGATGGCGCTCGAGCAGCGTGTTGAGGACGCCCGACGCCGTGCTGACGCCGCGGACTTCGGCGATCTCGAGCGCCGTGATTGGCTGGCGATACGCGATCACGGCGAGCGTCTCGAGCCCCTGCTGCGTGAGCCGCTGTGTCGTGCGCTCGTGGAACAGGCGCCGCACCCATTCGTGCAGGTCGGAGCGCGTGACGATCTGGTAGCCGCCGGCGACCTCGACCAGCTGAATGCCGCCCGGGCGGTCGTAGTCCTTCTTCAACTCCGCCAGCGCCGCCTGCACGTCCTCCTTCGGTTCGGACGCGAGCAGTTTGTAAATCGCTTTGGGCGTCAGCGGCTCGGGCGACGCGAAGATGAGCGCCTCGAGTATCGCTTTCAGATCCGCCGAAGGCAGCGGCGTGATGTCGTCGTCTGAAACGGCCGGCGCGTCGAAGGACGTGCCCTCTTGACCTGCGATGTTATCCACGATGTGCCTCCGGGTCTCCAATCGGATGCGGCGCGTCGGTTGGACGCGCGCGCTTGTACACGCGAATCGGCCCAAAGTTGCCCGACTGAAACACGCGCACCAGCTTGAGACGAATCATTTCGAGCAGCGCGATGAACGTCACGATGAGTCCGGTCTTGTCGTTGATGTCGGCGAAGAGCTCGTCGAAGCCCATCGCTTCGGTTTCCGACAGGCGCGCGAGCAGCTGGTCAATCCGCACTTCCACCGGTATCTGCTCCGGCGGCAGCAGCATCCTCGGCCGCATCTTGGCGCGATCGACGACGGCCTGAAACGCGGTGAGTAGGCTGAAGAGATCGACTTCGAGCTCCGGCTCGTACTCGTCGCCGGCGATGTGCGCGACGACCTTGTCGGGCCGCTGCCACTGCGCCGACCGGAGCTGTTCCTTTTCGTGAAGCAGGCCCGCAGCGGCCTTGAATTTCTCGTGCTCCAGCAGACGGCGAACGAGCGCGTCGCGAGGATCTTCTTCTTCGCCTTCGACGCCCGCCGCCGTTTCTGGACGCGGGAGCAGCATCTTCGACTTGATGTGAATGAGCGTCGCGGCCATCACGAGAAACTCGCCGGCGACGTCGAGATTCAGCTCCTGCATCAGCTGTATGGCGTCGAGGTATTGCTGCGTGATGAGGGCGATGGAAATGTCATGGATCTCCATCTCGCTCTTCTTGATGAGATGGAGCAGCAAATCGAGCGGCCCCTCGAAGTTCTCGAGCCTGATCGGGAACGCGTCGGCCGCCGACTCGAAATCGTGATGGTCCATGCTCAGTACTTCAATTTCACCGCGCCACGCACGCGATCCATGGTGTCCCGCGCGATGCCGCGTGCGCGCTTGCTGCCTTCGAACATCACGTCGCGGAGGTAGCCTGGCCTGGCGAGGGCGGCTGCCCGACGCTCGCGGATGGGATCGAGATACACGTTGATCGCTTTCGCCAGTTTGGTCTTCACTTCGACATCGCCCACTTTGCCCGCACGGTAACGAGATTTCAGATCCTCGACTTCGGCCGTATCCGTGTTGAAGGCGTCATGGTAGATGAAGACCGGGTTCCCTTCCACTGTTCCGGGAATATCCGCGCGAATACGCTTCGGATCCGTGTACATCTGCCGGACTTTCTTCTGCACGTCCTCAGCGGAGTCGGACAGGTGGATGGTGTTGCCCAAGCTCTTGCTCATCTTCTTGTCGCCGTCGAGGCCTGGCAGTCGGCCAAACGACGTGAGCATCGGCTGCGGTTCGGCCAAGACGTCGCTTCCCCCGCCGAAGAAGTTGTTGAACCGCCGAATCGCTTCGCGCGCGAGCTCGAGGTGCGCGACCTGATCTTCGCCCACCGGTACGAATCGCGCGTCGTACATCGCGACGTCCGCCGCCTGCAACAGCGGATATCCGAGAAACCCGATCGACGACAGGTCTTTGTCTTTGAGATTTTCCTGTTGCTCCTTGTACGTCGGCACGCGCTCGAGCCACGGCACGGGGACGACCATCGACATGAGCAGGTAGAGCTCCGCATGCTCCGGCACCAGCGATTGTACGAAGAAGGTGCTCTTCTCCGGATCGAGTCCGGCGCCGATCCAGTCGGCGACGTTTTCAACCGCGCTCGCCGTCAACCGCGACGTGTCCGCAAACTCGCTCGTCAGCGCGTGCCAGTCGGCGACGAAGTAGAAGCAGTCGTATTTGTCCTGGAGCGGCACCCAGTTGCTCAGCGCGCCGACCAGATGCCCGATGTGCAGCAGGCCGGTCGGCCGCATGCCGGACACCACCCGTGCGCGGGACGCTACTGCAGCCACGACACGAGATACGTGGAAGGTCGGATGATCAGGACGTCAAACCCTCGCGACAGCACTAACGCCAGCAAGAGGATGAAGCCGTACGGACGGACGATCGCGTCGAAACGACGTCCGAGCTGGGCAGGGAGCAAACCGCCGATCACATTGCCTCCATCGAGCGGCGGAATCGGAATCAGGTTGAACACGCAAAGAAACACGTTCAGATAGAGCGCCCGGCCGAGCATCGACGCGATCGGAACCGTGATGTTCGTCTCTCCGTGTGCCACTGGCGAAATCGGGATCAGCTTAAGCAGCAGCGCCGCGACCACCGCCAGCAGAAGATTGCTTGCCGGGCCGGCCGCCGCCACGAGGACGTAGTCGCGCCGCTTGTGCCGCAACTTGTTCACGTTCACCATCACCGGCTTCGCCCATCCGATGACAGGGAGATTGGTGACCATCGCCACCAACGGAAGCAGGAGCGTGCCGACGGGATCGACGTGCACGAGCGGATTCAAAGACAAGCGTCCTTGCAGGCGAGGCGTCGAATCGCCAAGAGAATCGGCAGTCCACGCGTGCGCCGCCTCGTGCACGGTCAACGAAAACAGCAGGACGATGAAGACGAGGAAGATTTGCGCGAAGTCGAAGTCCGGCAAGGGATTAAGGTTAAGGCCGACTCGCGAAAAACGCAAGAACGGCATCCGCGACTTTCGCGCCGACGACTGACGACAATTCCTCGCGCGTCGCGCGTCGAACGCCCGCGACGCTGCCGAAGGTCGTCAAGAGCGTCTTCCTCCGCCGAGAACCGACGCCGGGCACATGATCGAGCTCCGATCGCAGATCGCGCATCGTCCTCGCTCGACGGTGAAACGCGATGGCAAAGCGATGCGCCTCGTCGCGAATCTGCTGAATCAGCAGCAGCGCCGGGTCGTTCGGCGCGAGCGCGATCGGATCGACATGATCGCGCGTGTAGAGCAGCTCCTCTTTCTTCGCAATTCCGACCGCGACGAGATTCGCCAACCCAAGCTCCTCCAGCGCGTGGTATGCCGCCTCCAGCTGTCCTTTCCCGCCGTCGACGACGATCAGATCTGGAAACGGGCCGCCCTGCTCCAACAGCTTCCGGTACCGACGCTGCACGACTTCGTGCATGGCGGCAAAGTCGTTGCTCGTCACTCGTGACTCGTGGCTCGAAGAATGTTTCGAGTCACGAGCCACGAGCCACGAGCCACGAATCCGAAACTTCCGATATTCCCCTCGCCGCATCCGTCCGTCCTCGCACACGACCATCGACGCGACGGTTTCGCTCCCTTGAATCGTCGAGATGTCGAAGCATTCGATCCGTCTCGGCAACGACGCGAGCTTCAGCACGCTCTGCAGCGTCTCGAGCGCGTCGTACTGCGCGGCCGTCGTCTGGTTGAAACGCGTTTGATACGCGAACGCCGCGTTGCGAGCCGCAAGCTCTACCAGCCCGCGTTTCTCGCCTCGCTGCGGAACGACGATGTGCACTTTGCGTCCCGCGCGCGACGAGAGCCAGCTTTCGAGCGCCTCGCGCTCGTCCGGCTCCGCCGGCACGTGAATTTCCGGAGGCGCGATCCTCAACTCGTAAAACTGCTGCAGCGCGGCCTCGAGCACCTCCTCATCCGAGGTGCCGACGATGGCGTCGTCGCTGCCAAGCTCAATCCGCTCCACGACACGTCCGTTGCGGACTTGAAAGGCCTGCACGACGACACCGGCCGGCCCTCGCTTGACGCCGAAGACGTCGCGATGGCCGAACTCGGTGCCCGCCATCTTCTGCTGCCGATCCTGCAGCGTCTGCACGGTCTTGATGGCGTCGCGTAGCTGCGCGGCTTCTTCGAAGCGTTCGTGCTCGGCGGCGTCGGACATCCGCCCCTTCAGGCTCTTGATCAGTTCTTCGTTCCGGCCTTCCAGGAACAACCCAGTGAGCTGCACCGCCCGGCCGTACTCCTCAGCCGAGCAGATCGTGTCGACGCACGGCGCGATGCAGCGCTTGATGTCGTATTCGAGACACGGTCGATCGCGCTTGCCCGTGATGACTTCGTTGCAGGATCGAATGCCGAAGAGACGGTGCGTGAGCGACATCGTCTTGCGGGCAAACTGCGCCGGCATGAACGGCCCCGCATAGAGACTGCCGTCGCGCTCCACCCGACGCGCCACCAGCACGCGCGGACACGCCTCGTTCGTCGTCAGCTGCAGATATGGGTACGTCTTGTCATCGCGCAGGAGGATGTTGTATTTCGGCGTGCGCTGTTTGATGAGGTTGTTTTCGAGCGCCAGCGCTTCGACGACCGAATCGGTGACGATGACTTCCAGGCGCGCCACGTCGTCGAGCAGCGCGTTCGTCTTGGGATCCGTGCGGTCAGCGCCGAGATAATTGCGGACGCGATCGCGGAGCGCGCGCGCCTTGCCGACATAGATCGTGTCGCCTGCCGCGTTCGAGTAGATGTACACGCCAGGCTGCTCTGGGAGTCGTGCGATCTGCTCCTTGAGATCCTGGATGGCCATAAGTTACTCTAGCGCACCGCATGACCTTCACCGGCGCCATCGGCGCGGCCTGCATGTATCCGCTGCGGGCCATCATCCGCCTTTGCGTCGCGCTCAGAATTCACCCGAACACGCTGACGCTCATCGGCTATCTGATCAACGTCGCGGCCGCGTTCGCGCTGGGATACGGGCACTTCCGATCGGCGTTCCTCATCATCCTGATCGCGAACATCTTCGACATGATCGACGGCAAAGTCGCACACGAACTGCAGCTCCAGTCGCAGTTCGGCGCGTTCTGGGACTCGACGCTCGATCGGTTTTCCGATCTGGCGCTGCTGACCGGCCTGATTTTCTTGTATTCGAAGCTCGGCCGCAGCGACTACGTGATGGTGGCGGCGCTCGCCCTGATCTTTTCCATTATGACAAGCTACGCAAGGGCGCGCGCCGAATCACTCGTCCAGAAGTGCAAGGTCGGCTTCATGGAGCGGCCCGAGCGGATTGTGCTCTTCATGATCGGGGCGTACACCTACCGGATGGCCGGCGTGCTGTGGGTGATTCTCGTGCTGTCGATTCTCGCCGTCGCCAACCGCATCTACTACACGTACCTGATGCTCAACCACAAGCCGATGCCGTCACGCGAGGGCGTGCGCGGCTTCTTCAACCGCGCCTTCTTCTGGACCGACGAGCGGGCGACGCTCGCCTACGATCTCTGGGTGATCGCGATCCTGGCGTTCGTGTGGCTCACGCCGCCGGATTGGCTCGGCGATCCGACGGCGTCAGGTCCCGGACTGATTGGGATAATCGCGAGGTGGTAAGAGCAGGTTCCTAGTTCCAAAGTTCCAGGTTCCAAGTTCGGGGTTCAAGGTTCGAGGTTCGAGGTTCGAGGTTCGAGGTTCAAGATTCGAGGTTCGAACCTGGAACCCGGAACCAGGAACTTGGAACCTCGTCAGACTACCTGCACCCCTGATGCATGCACCCGCACCGCAGTTCGGTGTGGTCCCCGGATTTCTTGCAGTACTCACTGCAGTACTTGCCCCACTCGCCGCCCTTCGGAGGAACCTGACACTCACAGGCCGGATGCGCGCATTTCGCGGTGTCATTCGCCATACGAGCCTCCCCTATCGCGGACTATACGCCCACGACTTACGAGGTTCCAGAAGTTCCAAACGTTCGACGGGTTCCAGAGGTTCTTGGATGGTGTCTAAGACGCCACGATGCGACTTCCTGCAGCAATTCTTCTGGCAACCTCGGCCGTAGCCAGTGTCGTCGGCGCTCAGGCGCCGTCATTCGACGCCGCAGCCATCAAACTGAATACGTCAGGTGACTGGCGCAAGTCGATCGGCCCGGCGCCTGGTGGACGCTTCATCGCGACGAACAATACGTTGCGCGATCTCATTCCCTTCGCTTACGCCGTGCCGCAGGCGATGGCCGGCATCCGCATCGTCGGTGGGCCCAAGTGGATTGACGAGGAGCGATACGACGTCACGGCGAAGGTCGACGGCACGTGGACGATGCCGCAGATGAGCGACATGCTGCGCGTACTGCTCGCAGATCGCTTCAAGCTTGTCGCGCACCGCGAAACACGCGAGTTGCCGACATACGCGTTAGTCGTCGCGTCGACCACGCGGCGGCTGCGGCCATCCGAAATCGACCAAGCTGCATGCGACGCCCGCCGGGCGGCGGCTCAGCGTCGAGAGGCCCTGCCGCCGCTCACACCTGGATCGAAACCGATCTGCCCCACAGGACGGACGATGCCCGGCTCGATCACGGCAACTGGATGGACGTTGGATGCGCTGGCGTCGACGCTCTCGCCGTGGACCGGCCGTGTCGTCGTCGATCGCACCCAGCTTCGCGGTCTGTTCGACTTCGAGCTGACATGGACACCGGAGCAGCCAATCCGACTGCCGGACGATGCGCCGCCAATCGCGATCGATCCCAACGGACCGTCGCTCTTCACGGCACTTCAGGAACAGCTCGGCTTGAAGCTCGAGTCGACACGCGGTCCAGTCGACGTCATAGTCGTCGATAGCGTGCAGCGGCCGACGGCCGACTGAGACGTCCGCCGAAAGGCGAACCCTATTGATGGAAATCACGCGCGTTTGCGCTTGGGAGCGGCGGCGGCTTTGCCGTTGCCGACGAGCGCCTTCGCGGGCGCCTTCTTCTTGTCGCTCACGCGATCGAGGCTCCTGCGGAGCGCTTCCATCAGGTTGACGACCTTCGGCGGCTCCTCCACGTGCGGCGCGACGACCTCGCGGCCAGCGATCTTCGCGTCGATGATTTCCTGCAGGCCTTCGCGATATTCGTCTTTGTAGTCCTTCAAGTTCAACGGCGCTTCGAACGTCTCGATGACCTGCTTCGCGAGCTTGATCTCTTCGGGCTTGATCTTCGACGGAACCGAATTGAGTTCCTCGACCTGGTCCATGCCACGGATTTCGGCGGCGTGATGCAGCGTATGCATCACGATGCCCTTGCCGTGCGGACGCACGGCGACGAGATATTCGCGGCCGTAGAGCGCGAGCTTGCCGACACCCACCTTCCCTTTCATCCCTTCACGCATCACCGCGAACGCGTCGGTCGCGACGCCTCCGTCCGGCGCGAGATAATAGGTGCGATCGACGTACATCGGATCGATCGACGACTCGTCGGCGAACTGGACCAAATCGATGATGCGCGTCGATTCGGTCCTGACGTTCTCGAAGTCTTCCTCCGAGAGCACGACGTACTTGCCCTTCTCGAACTCGTAGCCCTTTACGAGCTCGCTGTTCGGCACTTCGCGCTCGCAGTGCGAGCACCACTTTTTCTGGTTGATGCGCGTCTGGCACTCAGCGTGAAGCTGGTTGAACGAAATCGTCGCGCTCGACTCGGTGGCTGGAAAGACCTTGATCGGGATGTTGACCAGGCTGACCTTGAGGTAGCCCTTCCACGTCGCTCGTGCTGCCATAGGCCTACATTATCGGTCTTTGGGGGCCTGTCCTTACGCTTAAGTTCGAGGACGGCTACGGCGGAGATCGGTGCGCGTGTAGAATGCGGCCGCATCCCATGACGAGGAAATCAATCGTGGCGCTGGCGGCTGGCGCGCTCGTCGTCATCGTGGTCACGACGCTCGTCGACGTGGCCCTCCACCTCGCCGGCGTCTATCCGCCGCTCGACCAGCCAATCGACAACCGGCTTGCGCTCCTGGCCACGTCGTATCGCATCGTCATCGGCGTTTTCGCCGCGTGGCTGACGGCGAAACTCGCGCCGAACCAACCCCTGAAACACGCGTTGATTCTCGGATGCGTGGGCGTCGTCCTCGGACTCATTGGCGTGGTCACGACCTGGAACAGCGGATTGGGTCCCAGGTGGTATCCCATCGCGCTCGTCGTGCTGGCCATCCCCCAAAGCTGGGCTGGCGGCAGAATCGCCGCTAGCCGCCGGGCCGCTTTGCGTCAATCGCTTTCTGGATGAACCGGACAACGGCTGGATTTGTTGCCGCCTGGAATGAGCCTTTGAAGTCCTTGGCGCCTTCAAACGCCTCTCTGAACATGCCGCGTGCCGTCGTCATCAGCAACGGATCGAATCCTGTTGGGTGGACCCCAAGCTCCATCCACCGCCTTACCAGCTCCTGCACCTTCGGGCTTGTTGGATCAGCGTTTGTGATGTCTTCGATCTCCCGGCACAGTTCCGCATATTGCCTCACGCGACCGAGATTGTCCTTCAGACGTTCTATCTTGCCCGCCAACTGGTACCCATAGCGCCGTCTCAGGTCAGCGCGTCCGACAGGCTGCATCGAGTCGGCAATGCGTTGAAGAAGTGGTCCGCTGATTGGCTGATGATTCGCAAGCGCTCGCTGGATGTCGGCGAGCGCGCCAATCGCCTGGTCGAGGGCCGTCCGTCTCGTCTCGAGCACGCTGCGCTGCGCGTCAAGAGCCTCAGCGAGTCGAGGCCCACCGTGCGTCATCGTCTTGATCTGCTTGAGAGGGACGCCGACGAACTTCAAGACACGAATCAATATCAACGCATCGACATCGGCCGGCCCATATCGTCGATGGCCAGCGCGAGTGCGATGCGGGCGAAGGAGGCCTAGTCGATCGTAGAAGTGGAGCGTGCGAACAGTAACGCCGGTCATCTCCGCGAACTCGCGCGTTCGGTATTGCCTTGTGTCGGTCATTGCCGGCATCCTCGGGGAACATCATGCGCGATGACGTTACGTCAGGAGCAAGCGGGGGTCGGACGAGTCACCCCTAGACGTCCTCACGTTCGTCATGACCGTTGAGGTCGAGGCCAGTGCCGCCGAAATGGATGTCATGCTTCGCGATCTTGTCGCGGAGCAGGCGCCGCGCCGCGGCGTAGTGGTTGCCTGGCACGATGAGACGACGGGCCAGATTCCGCAGCCGTGAGGTCATTATCAGCGCGACTTCGTGCTCTCCTTCCCGCCAGGTGATGCCGCCGATTTCGTTGTACGGAATGAACGCCGAGTCGGCCCAGATCCCGTCCTCGTAAAAACCTCGGGTGATGGTCCGGGTCAGCGGAAACAAGTAAGCGTAGTAGACGAACATCATCGCCTGGCCGAAGATGCGGGAATCCACACGGAAGCCCTGGTACTGGCGATACACTCGACCAACGTTGTAAATGAGGATGACGCCGAGAAAGACTCCGATGGCGAGCTGCATGACATAGTACGGCGGCTTCGGTCCGCGCCATGTCAACAACGCGCCACGCCTGCGCTTCACGTAGTGGGCGTACTCCAGCGCAAGCCGAGCGTTCGCGACGAGGAATCCGGCGCCAAGCAGCAGAAACGTCCCACGAATGATCGATTGAACGTCGTTCACGCCACCCACGCAAGCACTCTATCGCACGTCAGGTCGCTGATATAAGATGCCGCGGGGGTTTTGGTGGTTCTTTCCGACCGCGACATCCGCACGCACCTCGAGGAAGGCAAAATCCGCATCACTCCGGCGATCGATCTGAACACGCAGCTCGGCAGCTGTTCGGTCGACTTCCGCCTCGGCACGAAGTTCCGTGTGTTCGAACATAGCCGATTCGCGTATATCGATCTTCGCAAGGGCGTCAATGTCGACGAAATCATGCGCGAAGTCGAAATCGGCCCGGACGAATCGTTCACGCTTCATCCCGGCCAGCTCGTCCTCGGCATGACGATCGAATCGCTCGAGCTCCCGACCGATCTGCTCGCACGTCTCGAAGGACGTAGCAGCCTCGGCCGCCTCGGCATCATCGTTCACGGCACAGCCAGCGTGTTCGACCCCGGATGGATTGGCAACCCGACGCTCGAACTCGGCAACGTCGGCATCCTTCCCGTCTCGCTCTACGCAGGCATGCGGATTTGCTCGTTCACGTTCGAAACTCTGTCGTCGCCCGCGGAAGTGCCCTACACGAAGAAACTTGGCAGCAAGTACGCGCATCAAACGGGCCCGTACGCAAGTCGTTTCGCCGCTGAGAAAGACATCAAGGCGTGACGGACGTCGATAACATCAAGTCCCGGGCCGAACACCTTACTCGCCCCCGCGTCGAGCTCTTGGACTCCGTTCTCGGCGTTCCGTTCCCGGTCCTCGACGACGGCTTCGTCCGCGTCGTCGACTACATGGGAGACGACGAGTCGGTCGTCCAGGCGGCGCGCGTGTCTTACGGCACGGGCACCAAACGTGTGCATGAAGATCGTGGGCTGATTCGTTATCTGCTGCGTCACGCGCACACGACGCCGTTTGAGATGTGCGAAATCAAGTTGCATGTCCGCGTACCCATGGATGCGTGGCGCCAATGGATTCGCCACCGCACCGCCAACGTGAA
>Ga0068871_100001346_pt1 | contig 16435 bp, 17 predicted proteins | sample KBSMisM72_FD_72750 | JGI IMG/M metagenome (GOLD analysis project Ga0068871, IMG submission 72750) | Miscanthus rhizosphere microbial communities from Kellogg Biological Station, Michigan, USA - KBS Miscanthus M7-2 | ecosystem: Host-associated > Plants > Roots > Rhizosphere > Soil ... | reverse complement strand
AGCGATCTGGCGAGCGAACCCAGCATAAAATCCTCTACATCCGGCCGGAAAGGGGGGCGCCCACTTCTAGGACCAAAAAGACCACCAAATCCGCATGGCGGCCGCGCGGGAGACATAAGAACGCGCTAGTCTCTTGTCAAACCGGGGATTTTTAACACTATCCGGGCGCAAAAGCGGGGGACGCATGGCCAAAAACGCAAAATCGATCCAGAAGGCGGGCCACGCCGTATCCCCTTTGGCGCCCAAGGCTTTTCCCAAGTTGCCGCCATTGGCTGGGGTGAGGCTGGCAACAGCCGCCGCCGGGGTCCGCTATCAACAGCGCACCGACGTACTTTTGGCCCTGTTGGCGCCCGGGACTCAGGTGGCGGGGGTCTTCACCACCTCCAAGACCGCCAGCGCGCCGGTCCTGTGGTGCCGGGACAAGCTCAAAGGAGGCGAAGCCCGGGTGCTGGTGGTCAATAGCGGCAATGCCAATGCTTTTACTGGCAAGGCCGGGCAGGAAGGCGTCGCACAAATCGCCGAGGAGGCCGCCGCCGTGGCGCGCTGCCGCGGCTCCGAAGTGTTCATGGCTTCGACCGGGGTGATCGGCGAGCCGCTGCCCACCCAGAAGATCACCAAGGTTCTGGCGGGCCTGGCGGCCCAGGGGGCGGCAGGCAACTGGCGGGCCGCCGCCGACGCCATCATGACCACGGACACTTATCCCAAGGCTGCCACCGCCACCGCCACGATTGACGGGGTAAAGGTCAACATCAACGGAATCGCCAAGGGCTCCGGCATGATCGCGCCCGACATGGCGACCATGCTGAGTTTTGTTTTCACCGACGCCAATCTGCCCGCTGGCGTGCTCCAGGAATGCCTGAGCGCGGGCGTGGGACCGTCCTTCAATTCCATCACCGTGGATTCCGATACCTCCACCAGCGACACGCTGTTGCTGTTCGCCACCGGCAAGGGCGGCAAGCACACCGCCATCGCCAAGGCGAGCGACAAGAAGCTCACCGACTTCCGCCGCGCCCTGGACCGCGTATTGCTGGACCTGGCCTTGCAGGTGGTCAAGGACGGCGAGGGCGCGCAGAAATTGATCCGCATCGATGTCGGTGGCGCGCAAAGCGATGCCGCGGCCAAAAAGATCGCGCTTTCGATCGCCAATTCGCCTCTGGTCAAGACAGCGATTGCAGGCGGCGATGCCAATTGGGGCCGTATCGTGATGGCGGTCGGCAAAAGCGGCGAAGCCGCCGACCGTGACCGGCTGACGATTTCCTTTGGCGGCCATGTGGTGGCGGAAAAAGGCATGCGAGCCGGCAAATACAATGAGGCCACCGCCACCAAGGCCGTGGCGGGGCGTGAAGTGGCAATTGGCGTCGATCTGGGTTTGGGCAAGGGCGCAAGCCGAGTTTGGACTTGCGATTTGACCCACGGCTATATCGACATCAACGGTTCATATCGCTCATAGCGGAGGGGGCGCGGGCCTTTAGCGGCGTGAGTTCGTCGCGCCGTCGCTCATGTATTATTCGTACACATCGCTAGGCGCTCCTGCTCACGCCGCTAAATTCCTCGCGCCGCGCTGGCTTAGGCCAAAGCCGCGTCGAGACTGATCTCACACTTCAGCAATTTCGACACCGGGCAGCCTTTTTCCGCCTTGCCGGCCAACTCCTTGAACTTGGCGTCGTCGATACCGGGGATTTTTGCACGCAGAGTGAGGTGCGATTTGGTGATGGCGAAACCATCGTCTTTTTTTTCCAGCGTGATCTCGGCCTTGGTGTTCATTTCGCTGGCGGTGAAACCGGCCTCGCTCAGGATCAGCGACAGCGCCATGGTAAAGCAACCGGCATGGGCGGCGCCGATCAGTTCTTCCGGATTGGTGCCCGGCTTGCCTTCGAACCGCGACGCAAAGCCGTAAGGATATTCGTTCAAGGCGCCGCTTTTGGTCGAAATCGCGCCTTTGCCGTCCTTGAGGCCGCCCTGCCATTTTGCCGTGCCGAAAGTCGTCATCCGTGTCTCCCTTGGCCTTTTCGTCCCACAACGGAACAATTTCACACAATTTTAGTCCATGCTATCCATGCAGCTTAACGCCACCTTAGCCCCATGACGAGAATATGAACACGCCGCAACCCTTGATCCTTGTCGTTGCGGCGGCACTGGTCGATGCTGATGGGCGCGTGCTCATTGCACAACGTCCCGAAGGCAAAAACATGGCGGGGTTATGGGAATTTCCTGGCGGCAAGATCGAAGCGGACGAAAGTCCGGAAGACGCGCTGATCCGCGAGCTGCGCGAAGAGCTCGGCATTGCGGTCAAGCAGGCCTGCCTGGCGCCCTTCACCTTCGCCTCGCACAGCTATCCGAATTTTCATCTGCTGATGCCACTCTATGTCTGCCGCCGGTGGGAGGGCATACCGCAAGCTCGCCATCACGCCGCGCTGAAATGGGTGCGTCCCAAAGACATGAAAGACTATCCCATGCCCGCGGCCGATTTGCCGCTCATTCCCATGCTGCGAGATTTGCTATGAACAGCTTCGCGCGCGATATCGGCGGCACCACCGCCATCGAATATGGACTGATCGCCGGCCTGATCGCGATGGTGGTCATCACCGTCGTCGGCACGGTGGGAACCACGCTTTCGTCCACCTTTTACGCCGCCATGGCCTCGGCACCGTAGCTTATTTTGCCCCCCTTCCGTCGCAACTCAGGGTGAGGAGTGGTCTGCCGCGCAGAAGCGCGGCGGACGAGCAGGTCCAGTGGACCTGCGAGAGCGACCAACGCCGCAGCGGCGCGCGGCCAAGCGCGACGCGAGGCCGGTCAGCTTCGCAAACGCCGCTCGAGTTCTTTACTGTCCTTTGAGCCTGTGTTCGTCGGTGCCCAGGGCTTCGGCCAATCGCGTCTTGGCGCTGCCGGGCCTGAGCGGCGCCTGCTGGCTCTCATGCGGCGCCCATCCCGTGAGATAGAGCGTCTCGAACCGCGCCAGCAATTTTCCGTCCTCGGCATGATGGCTTGCATAATAAGCCAGCAACGCTGCCAGTGTGTCGCGGCGCAGCGGCTGTTTGCTGCGCTCGCTGAGGCTGTTGGTAAGACCATGCGCCCGCAGGTCCCGCACCAGGCCGGAAAAATCGCGGTAGCGCACTGTCAGCGGCTCGACATCGGCAACCGGCAATGCAAAGCCCCCACGTTGTAAGAGCCCGCCCAGCTCGCGCACATCGGCGAAGGGCGCGACGCGCGGGCTGACCCCGCCGCGGGTGGCGATTTCGGCATGAGCGAAGGCGGCGCGCAGCTCGCTTAAAGTCGCCCCTCCCAACAAGACAGCCAGGAACAGTCCGTCGGGTTTCAGGTTGCGCCGGATCTGGACCAGCGCGCCGGGCAGATCGTTGATCGCTTGCAGGGAAAACAGGCTGACAGCCAATTCGAACGGCGGGCCCTCGGCGGTCAAAATTTCCCGCGCATCGAAATCGGCACACCGCCAATTCTGCGCAAAACCGGCGATCTGTTCCGGCACCGCATCGCCTATCCAAAGCCCCCGTTCAAACTTGCGGGTGACCGCCTGCAGACGGTCAGCGATTCCCTCCGCCGCCGCCTGATCGAGAAAACGCTCGCCGGCCAGGAATTTGGCGCGGCGGCGCGCCCGCAAAGCTGCGGCAAAATCGAAAAGGGGCGGGCGCCCGCTGGTGTTTGGCCCGCTGTTTGGTAAGTCCGTCATCTTGGCTAGACTTAGCATAGCGGAGGAAAAGCCATGGCGGGAAACATCGCCAAAACAATGCTGGATGTACTGTTCCCGCCGCTTTGCATGGGCTGCAGGACGCAGGTCGGCCAGCCGGGTTTTTGCGCCGCCTGCTGGAGCGGTATCCGCTTCCTGGAGGGACCGGGTTGCACCTGTTGCGGCCTGCCGTTTGAAGTGGCGTTGGAGGGCGACAATCTTTGCGCCGCCTGCCTTGCCAAGCCGCCGGCCTTCGATAGCGCGCGCGCCATCCTGGCCTATGACGAAAAAAGCCGGGGCGCGATCCTGGCGCTCAAACATGCCGACCGGCTGGATCTGGTTCCCGGATTCTCCCGCTGGCTGAGCCGGAGCGGCAGCACGCTGCTGAAGGACAGCGACCTGGTGATACCGGTGCCGTTGCATCCCTGGCGGCTTTGGCGCCGCCGTTACAACCAGTCGGCGGAACTGGCGCGGCGCCTGGCGCGGGACTGGACGCTGACCTATGCCCCGCTGGCGCTGGCCCGAAGCCGGTCCACTGCCAGCCAGGGCGCCATGACCAGCGCCCGGGCGCGGCGGCGCAATGTGCTGGCCGCCTTCCAGGTTCCCGATCCGGCAAGAGTGGCGGACCGGCGCATCCTGTTGGTCGACGATGTGCTAACCACCGGCGCAACCGTGGAGGCCTGCGCCAGAGCCCTGAAACGGGCGGGGGCGGCCCGCGTGCAAGTCCTGGTGCTGGCGCGCGTTGTGAAGGCTTCGGACGTGCTTATATAAGGTAGGTCAACGCGTGAGTCCGGCCTGATGAAGCAAGTCCGTATGTATACCACCCCGATCTGCCCTTATTGCGTGCGCGCCAAGTCGTTGCTCAAAAAAAAGGGTGCGGACTTTGAGGAGGTCGATGTCTTCATGGACATCCAGGCGCGCGAGGAAATGGAAAGCCTGACGGGCGGGGCCCGCTCGGTTCCCCAGATATTCATCGGCGATATCCATGTCGGCGGCTGCGACGAGCTTTATGCCCTGGAAAGGGACGGCAAGCTGGACCCGTTATTGGCCTAAATCTTCTCAGTTTCTTCGCAATCGCACACCTTTCCGCCACTGGACAAAGCGGGCAGGCCCCCGGAAGATGGACCCCAATTCATCCAAAGGGGAAGAGACTGCCATGAAAAAACTTCTGCTTGCCTCCGTCGCATTGATGCTGGCCGCGCCCACCGCGTTCGCCCAGATGAATCCCGCCCCGACCATCGCGCCGGCACCCACCGCCGCTGAACTGGCCAACCGCCCCCCACGTGCGCCGGGCATTTCCACTGCCGTGGCGATTGAAGGTGCGATCGAAGCCAATCGCACTTGCTTAGGCAATACCTACAAGACCACTGCCATGATCGCCGACAGTGCCGGCGTTCCCATCGTGGTTATTTCCAATGATGGCGCTGCCGCCGTAACCCAGCGCATTGCCATGACCAAGATTCAGGCCTCGATGAAATACAAGATGACCAGCGGCGAAGTGGCTGAGAAAGCCAAGACCGATACGGCGCTGGCGGCCGAGATCAAGGCCAATCCGCTGATCGAAACCGCCCGTCAGGGCGCGGTGCCGATCATGAAGGGCTCCGAGACCATCGGCTTCTTTGCGGTGTCCGGCGCCCCGGGCGGCGACAAGGACGAAGTTTGCGTCCGCGCAGGCCTGGCCAAGATTGCCGGCAAATACTAAGAGCCTTCGCGTTTTCAAGGCGGGATCGGTTATGCTTCGGGCATGACCGGTCCCGTTTCTTTTAAGGCCGCCTGCGTCCAGATGCGTTCATCCGGCGACGTTGCGCAGAATATCCGTGCCGCCTCGGATTTGATTCGCGCAGCCGCCGGGCAGGGTGCGGCGTTCATCGCCACGCCGGAAAACACCAACATCATGGCCGAGAACAATCGCGCCAAGCTGGCCGCAACGTTCGATGAGGCCCATGATCCGTCGCTGCCCGTCTTTGCGGTCTTGGCCAGGGACCTGAAAGTCTGGCTGCTGATCGGCTCGCTGCATATCAGGGTTTCGGAAACCAAAACCGCCAACCGCTCTTTCCTGTTCGCGCCCGACGGCTCGGTGACGGCGCGCTATGACAAAATCCATCTATTCGACTCCACGGTGGCGGCGGGCGAAAGCTACAGGGAATCTTCGCAGGTCGAAGGCGGCCATCAGGCGGTGGTGGCCGATACGGAATTCGGGCCGGTGGGCCTGACCGTGTGCTACGACCTCCGCTTTCCGCAGCTTTACCGCCGCCTGGCGCAAGCCGGCGCTTTCACTTTCACCATCCCGTCCTCTTTCACCGTGCCCACCGGAGAAGCCCATTGGCATGTGCTGCTGCGGGCGCGGGCGATCGAGAATGGCGCCTTCGTGATCGCTCCGGCGCAAGGCGGATTGCACGCCAATGGCCGCAAGACCTATGGCCATAGCCTGATCGTTTCACCCTGGGGCGAAATATTGGCGGAAGCCGGAACCGAACCTGGCGTGATCATCGCCGAGATCGACCCCGCGCTATCAACACAGGCCCGCGCCCGTTTGCCGAGTTTGCTGCATGATCGCGCCTATCTCGAACCGGACTGAGGCGGCGCTGGCGGGTCTTGCGAATCCGGACTGCAGGGCCCATCCTTGGATGTGTCGGCCTTGGAGGCGGGGCGACAAGGAGTTGATCTGTGATTGCATACGCGCTTCGTTGCCATAAGGGGCACGAATTCGACGGCTGGTTCCGCGACAGCGTGGCATTCGATAAGCAGGCCCGGAGCGGCCAACTGGCTTGTCCTTCCTGCGATTCCGCCCGTATCGAAAAAGCGATCATGGCGCCGGCGGTCAGCGGCACCAGGAAAAAAGCAGACGCGGCCGCCGCACAGATGCGCCAGTTCGCGACGGGACTGCGCAAATATGTCCAGGAGAATGCCGATTATGTCGGCCCGGGCTTCGCCGAGGAAGCGCGCAAGATTCATTATGGCGAGACACCCGAGCGCCACATTTACGGCGAGGCGACACCCCAGCAAGCGCGGGAGCTGATCGAGGAGGGGGTGGACGTTGCGCCCCTCCCGCCGGACCCGGACGGCGCGAACTGACGCCTGGGCGTGAATTCTAGCGCTTGGCCACTACCATGTAGTTTACGTCTACATCAGAACTCAGGCACCAATCCCAGGCCAAAGGATCAAACGAAACACCCTGCGTTTTCAATACCGTTAGACCGCCCTCTTCAAGCGCCCGCTTAAGTGCAGGGGGCGGGATAAACCGGTTCCAGTCATGGGTGCCGCGCGGCAGCCAGTTCAGCACATACTCGGCCCCGATCTTGGCCAGGGCCAGGCTCTTGAGGGTCTTGTTCAAGGTGGCGACGAAGGTCAGGCCGCCCGGCTTCACCAGCGCCGCACAGGCCGCAAGATAGCCCGGAACGTCGGCGACGTGTTCCACCACCTCCATGTTCAGGACCAGGTCGAATTGCAGCCCCTGGGCCAGCAGGGCTTCTGCCGTGGTGGCGCGATAGTCGATACCCAGTCCCGATTGGGCGGCATGGGCCCGTGCGGTTCCGATATTTTTCTCCGACGCGTCGGCGCCGGTGACGACGAAACCCAGCCGTGCCATGGGCTCGCTCAACAGTCCGCCGCCGCAGCCGATATCCAGCAGGGACAACCCCTCAAATGGGCACAAGCCACGCCTATCGCGCCCGAAATGGGCGGCGGCCTCGGCCCGGATGAAAGCCAGCCGGACCGGGTTGAATTTGTGCAGGGGGGCGAATTTGCCCGCCGGATCCCACCACTCAGCCGCCAGGGCCGAGAATTTGGCCACTTCCAGGGGGTCTATCGAGGTCAGAGGAACGGCGGAATCTGCCATGGCTTTTCGAGGGTTGAGCGGGAACCTGTCCCCGTCTACATAGGCCGCCGCAAACAGCAGGGCAAATCCGGCCCCCAGAAAATCAGGCAAGGGATCAGGCAAGTGGCGACGATTGCGATGAAATTCGGCGGCACCTCGGTGGCCGACATCGAGCGCATCCGCCATGTCGCCGGCTTGGTGAAGCGGGAGGTCGAGCGGGGCAACAAGGTCGCGGTGGTGGTCTCCGCCATGGCGGGCGAGACCAACAAGCTGGTGGCCTGGACCAACGAGGCCGCCAAGCCCGAAGGCGCGAACCAAGCTGGGGTACCCGACCAGCGGGAATATGACGTCGTGGTGGCCGCCGGGGAACAGATCACCTCCGGCCTTCTGGCCATCACCTTGAACGCCATGGGGGTGAAGGCACGCTCCTGGCTGGGCTGGCAAGTGCCGATCAATACCAGCGCGGTCCATGGCTCGGCGCGGATCGAAGGCGTACCGGCCAACGAGATGCAAAAGGCCATCGAAGGCGGCGAGGTGGCGGTGGTGGCCGGGTTCCAGGGCGTCGCGCCGGGCACCCGCATTTCCACCCTGGGGCGCGGCGGTTCCGACACCAGCGCGGTGGCGGTCGCGGCCGGCATCAACGCGTCGCGCTGCGATATCTATACCGACGTGGATGGGGTCTACACCACCGACCCGCGTATCGTTCCCAAGGCGCGCCGGCTGGAAAAAATCGCCTATGAGGAAATGCTGGAAATGGCCTCGCTGGGGGCCAAGGTCCTGCAGACGCGCTCGGTGGAAATCGCCATGCTGCACCGGGTGCCGACCCGGGTGCTTTCGACCTTCACGCCCGATGTGGGCGGCACACTGCTTTGCGACGAGGAAGATATCGTGGAAAAGAAACCGGTCACCGGCATCGCCTATAGCCGCGACGAAGCCAAGATCACCCTGCACAAGGTGCCGGACAAGCCCGGCGTGGCCTCGGCCATCTTCAGTCCGCTGGCGGATGCGGGCGTCAATGTGGACATGATCGTCCAGAACGTCTCGGAAGACGGCAACACCACCGATCTGACCTTCACCTGCACTCGCGGGGAGTTGAATCGTGCTTTGTCGGCGATCCAGGCCAATGCCAAGGTCATCGGTTACCGCGATGTCACCCACACCGCCGATGTCGCTAAGGTTTCGATCATCGGCATCGGCATGCGCGCCCATCCCGGCGTCGCCCAGATGATGTTCCGCACCCTGTCGGACAAGGGCATCAACATCCAGGTGATCTCGACCTCCGAGATCAAGGTCAGCGTTCTGATCGCCGAGGAATATGTCGAACTGGCGGTGCGGGCGCTGCATTCCGCCTATGAGTTGGACGCGGCCTAATCCGTGAGCCCCGGTCGCGCGGCACGCGCGAGAGCATGTCCGGTGGACATGCGAAAGGGGCGAACGCCGCGAGCTTGGGCGAGCGGCCGGAGCTTTTGCTTGATTGGCACGGCGTATTGCTCACACTGGGGCCTATGAAGCTCTCCGTTAAATCCGAGGAAATGCACTAATGTCTCCCGGTGGCGGTCCCCGCCTTCTCCTTCGCCGCCTGCGCGAGATCATGGCGGAGCAGACATCCGCCCAGATGCGGCTGGACAAGCTGGTCAGCGTCATAGCCTCCAACATGGTGGCCGAGGTCTGCTCGATCTATCTGCGCCGCGCCGGCAAGGTGCTGGAACTGTTCGCCACCGAAGGCCTGCGCCCCGATGCCGTTCACAAGACCAGGCTGAAGGAAGGCGAGGGTCTGGTCGGCATGGTCAGCGAAACCGCCGAGGCGGTGAACCTGTCTGACGCCCCCGCCGACCCGCACTTTTCCTACCGTCCGGAAACCGGCGAAGATCCGTTCAAGGCCTTTTTGGGCGTGCCCATCGTGCGCGGCGGCCAGGTGTTCGGCGTGCTGACGGTGCAGAACAAGGCCGAACGCGTCTATGCCGAGGAAGAGGTCGAGGCGCTGCAAACCGTGGCCATGGTGCTGGCCGAGGTTGTCGCCCAGGGCGGCTTCTTCAATGTCGCCGAACTGGACGAGCCCGAATTGCGGATCGACCGGCCGCGCAAATTTGTTGGCGACGGCCTGTCCGACGGCGTGGCGGTGGGCCGGGTGGCGCTGCATGAGCCGCGCGTCAAGGTCGAGCGCATGATCGCCGACAATCCCGTGACCGAACTTAAGCGGCTGGAAGCCGCCATCGGGGGCTTGCGGGAATCGGTGGACGAGATGCTGGCCTCCAGCGAACTCGACCTGACGGGAGAGGGCCGCGAGGTGATCGAAGCCTATCGCCTGTTCGCCTATGACCAGGGCTGGCGCCAGCGCATGCGCGATGCGGTGCGTACCGGCCTGACGGCGGAAGCCGCGGTGGAACGCGTGCAGGACGAAACCCGCCTGCGGGTCCAGCGCCTGGGCGATCCCATTTTGCGCGAGCGGGCGCACGACTTCGACGACCTGGCGCGGCGGCTGCTGCGGCACCTGACCGGCGAGGAGGCCAGCGCCCAGAGCCTGCCGCAAAATGCGGTGTTGGTGGCGCGCGGCATGGGGCCCGCCGAACTTTTGGACTATGGCCGCGACAAGCTGGTGGCACTGGTGCTGGAGGAAGCCGCATCCACCAGCCATGTCGCCATCGTGGCCCGCTCCATGGGGCTGCCCATGGTCTCGTCCCTGGAAGGCATTGCAGACAATGCCCGCGCGGGAGACACCATCGCCGTCGATGGCGAGATGGGCGAGGTGCATCTGCGCCCTGCCGGCGAAATCGTGAAGGCCTTTGAAGAAAAGGGCGCCTTGCGCGTCCAGGCCCAGGCGCGCTTTGCCGCGGTGCGCGATCTGCCCGCCGTAACCCGCGACGGCGTCGCCATCAAGCTGATGATGAATGCCGGCCTGGAATTCGACATGCCGCAGCTTATCCAATCGGGCGCCGACGGCATCGGCCTGTTCCGCACCGAACTGCAATTCATGATCGGCGAGACCATGCCGCGCCTGGCCGACCAGGCCGCCTTTTACAAAAAGATACTGGATGCGGCCGGCGACCGGCCGGTGGTGTTTCGCACCCTGGATCTGGGCGGCGACAAGGTTCTGCCCTATGCCCGCTGGGAGCGGGAGGAAAATCCCGCGCTAGGCTGGCGCGCCATCCGCATCGCGCTCGACCGTCCCGCCTTGTTGCGTTACCAGGTGCGCGCGCTGCTGACCGCCAGCGCCGGACGCACTTTGCGCATCCTGCTGCCGATGGTGTCGGACGTGGACGAGTTCAATCGCGGCCGCGCCCTGGTCGACCGCGAGCTGGAACGCGCCCGGCTTTTGAATCTGGTGCGGCCCACCCAGGTTCTGGTGGGCGCCATGCTGGAAGTGCCCGCTTTGGCTTTCATGCTGCCCCAGCTGATGCGTTCGGCGGATTTTGTCTCCATCGGCTCCAACGATCTTCTGTCGCTGGCCTTTGCCGTCGACCGCACCAACCCGCGGGTCGCCAAGCGCTATGACAACCTCAATCCCGCCTCGCTCACTCTGATCCGGCTGATCGTCAACAGCGCGGCGGAAAATTCCGGCGACCTTTCCCTTTGCGGCGAGATGGCGGGGCGGCCCCTGGACGCCATGGCGCTTCTGGGCCTGGGCATCCGGGCTCTGTCCATGCAGCCCGGCCAGATCGGCCCGATCAAGATGATGATCCGCAGCATGCATCTGGGGGAGGTGGCGGCTTTCGTCGACCGTCTCTGCAACCGGACCGACCATTCGCTGCGGACCCGGCTGTTTGCCTTCGCGGCGGAGCGGGGAATTGTCCTGAAATAGGGGTTTTGGGACGAAATCGGGCTTTGGGGGACTTTTTGCGGTGCAGCGGTTGTCCCGGCCACCCCAGTTCGGATAAGATAGGCGACACAAATATTTAGCCGCGCCGGGGCTCGTTTTTGGGTACTTTGGCGCGCGAGTCGTGCAACTTTATGACCAAAATTACACAGATTCCCGTGAAGAATGACGGCGGTAAGAACATGGACGGACTGAATCCCCGCCGCATCCATTTGCGCGAGATTTCCGGCGATAGCGAAAGCCCGCTGGAGACGGTCGGCCATGACCTGCGCGCGGCAAGGCTGCGGCGCGGCGATGAAATCGCCCAGGTTTCCCGGGCCCTCAAGATCCGCAAGGACCATCTTGAAGCGCTGGAAAATGACCGGATCGAAGACCTGCCGGGCAAGACCTATGCGATCGGTTTCGTGCGCTCTTATGCCCGGCATCTGGGGCTGGACGCGGCGCAATATGTCGAACGTTACAAGCGCGACATTTCCGGCCGTACCGACGATGCTGCGCGCGAGCCCGTGCCATTGCCGCATGATGACCGCCGCCTGCCGCAGGGCTGGCGCATCATCGCGGGCGTGGTGGCGATATTGCTGATATGGGGCGCCTGGCATCTTCTGGCGCCCAACAACGAATCCAACCAAGCCGTTCCGCCGCCGCCGGTCTTGAACGCGCCCAAGCCCGTGGCAAAGCCCGCCCCCGCTCCGGTGATGGCGCCGCAGCAAACGGCCATTCCGTCGCCGGCGACCAGCACGGTTCCTGTCAACAATGGTGAGGCGGCCGGCCAGCAACAGGCATCCGCCATGCCGCCGCCTGCCGCGGGGGCCAAGACACCCGCGACCCAGGCGACACCGATGTCCACCGCGGCCCCGACTGCGGCGGCTCCGGCCGCCGCAGCTCCAGCCGCATCTTCCGGCCAGACCTATGGCGCCATGAACCGCACGTCGCGGGTGATCCTGCGGATGCGCGCCGATGCCCATGTGGTGGTGCGGGGCGCCAATGGCCAGTTGCTGCTGAACCGGGATCTCAAGAATGGCGACAGCTATCGGGCGCCAAATACACCGGGCGTCACCGTGGCGACCGACAATGCCGGCGCCATCGAAGTGGATTTGGATGGAACCGCTTTGGGCCGGGCAGGGGCGCCGCAGGAGGGCTTGCCGAGACTGTCCCTTGATCCCCAAGCCCTGGCTGACAATATCAAGCGTTAAGACCTTTTTCTAAGGACGATCTAGGAATGAGTATCCGCGCCTATCGCGACATCCACCGGCGCAAGTCGCGCCAGATCATGGTCGGCAAGGTGCCGGTCGGCGGCGATTCGCCGATCACCGTCCAGACCATGACCAACACCATCACCGGCGACGCTCGGGCCACCATCGAGCAGATTCGCGGCATCGAGGAAGCCGGCGCCGATATCGTGCGGGTTTCCTGCCCCGACGAAGACGCCACCAAGGCGATGAAGGCCATCACCAAGGCCGCCGCCATTCCGGTCGTGGCCGACATCCATTTTCACTATAAGCGCGCCATTGAGGCGGCGGTGAACGGCGCGGCCTGCCTGCGCATCAATCCCGGCAATATCGGCTCGGCGCAGCGTGTGCGCGAAGTTGTGCAGGCGGCCAAGGATCATGGCTGCTCGATGCGCATCGGCGTCAATGCCGGATCGCTGGAAGCCGATCTGCTGGAAAAATACGGCGAACCCTGTCCCGAAGCGATGGTGGAATCAGCGCTCAATCACGCCAAGATTCTGGATGATCTGGATTTCCGGGAATACAAGATTTCGGTGAAGGCTTCGGACCCATTCCTGGCGGTCGCCGCCTATCAGGCGCTGTCGGAAGCCATCGACTGTCCGCTGCATGTCGGCATCACCGAGGCCGGCGGCATGATCTCGGGCACCGTCAAGTCCTCCATCGGCATGGGCATGCTGCTGTGGAGCGGCATCGGCGACACCATTCGCGTCTCGCTGTCCGCCGATCCGGTGGAAGAAGTGCGGGTCGGATTCGACATCCTGAAGTCGCTGAATCTGCGCCATCGCGGCGTCAACATCATTTCCTGCCCGTCCTGCGCCCGCCAGGGCTTCAACGTGATCGACACGGTCCGAACCCTGGAAGAAAAGCTCAAACACATCGCCACTCCCATGTCGCTGTCCATCATCGGCTGCGTGGTCAATGGCCCGGGCGAGGCGCGCGAAACCGACCTGGCCTTCACCGGCGGCGGCGCCGGCAAGGGCCATGGCATGATCTATTTGAACGGCAAGCCCGCTTACAAGCTCGACAATACCGACCTGGTGAGCCATGTCGTGGAACTGTGCGAGAAAAAGGCCGCCGAAATCGAGGCACAGCGTGGAGTGCCGCTCGAAGCAGCGCAGTAGATATGCTGCCCGCTGATACGGCATCGCTGCGTTCGGCAGCCGCAATCTCCGCGGGCTACGGACTTTATTATTTATCCTTTTTTGGCAAGCAAAATCGTTGGCAACAATGGCTGCCAGCTTTGGGCGGCTATTTCTTGGTCGTAGTTGGCGCGCTTTCCATCGGTAGAGTACTGTTCAATGTGTCTCAGGGATGGTTTGCCGAGCAGGGCATCATTGTCACGACTATTGCAAGAATACTCACTGTTCTGATGCCGATTTATTGTTGTGCAATTGGACTGCAACTCGTTGAAAACGTCACCCGGCGCGTACGTGGATTGAAGCCAAACGGAATTCGTTGGGCTAACTCGCCTAGAAAACGCATTAAGCCGACACGAAAGCCGTACGTCCCATGATACCTCCCGCCAAACTCGAGCGGTTGCTCGACCGTTTTTCCGCCATCGAAAGCGAAATGGCGTCGGGCGCGTCGGGCAGCGCCTTCGTCAAACTCAGCCGCGAACATGCCGAGCTGGCGCCGGTCATCGAATCCGCGCGGGAGTATCGCAGCGCCCAGACCCAGTTGGATGAAACCGAAGCCCTGATCGCCGATCCCACCACGGACTCGGAAATGCGGGGCATGGCCGAACAGGAACGCGCCGATTTGCGCAGCCGTCTTGCCGCCCTGGACCGCGAACTGCAGATTCAACTCCTGCCGCGCGACGCGGCCGATGCCTCCTCGGCCATTGTGGAAATCCGCGCCGGCACCGGCGGCGACGAAGCCGCGCTTTTCGCCGGCGACCTTTTGGGCATGTATCAGCGTTATTGCGCGCTCCAGGGGTGGAAGACCGAAATCCTGTCGCTATCGGAAAGCGATCTGGGCGGCTTCAAGGACGCCACATTGGAAGTGGAAGGGCGCGGCGTCTATGCCAAGCTGAAATTCGAAAGCGGCGTCCACCGGGTGCAGCGCGTGCCCGCCACCGAAACGCAGGGCCGCATCCACACCTCCGCCGCCACCGTCGCGGTGCTGCCGGAAGCCGAGGATGTCGACATCGTGATCCATGACAAGGATCTGCGGATCGACACCTACCGGGCGCAAGGCGCGGGCGGCCAGCATGTCAACAAGACCGACAGTGCGGTGCGCATTACCCATCTGCCCACCAACACGGTGGTGGCGATGCAAGAAGAAAAATCCCAGCACAAGAACAAAGCCAAGGCGATGACCCTGCTGAAGGCGAAGATCTATGATGCCGAACGCAAGCGTGTGGACGCCGAAAGGGCTTCGGAGCGCAAGAGCCTGGTGGGCAGCGGCGACCGCAGCGAGCGCATCCGGACCTACAATTATCCGCAGGGCCGGGTTACCGATCATCGCATCAACCTGACGCTCTATAACCTGTCGCGCATTGTCTCCGGCGACGAACTGGGCGAGATCGTCGACGCCCTGGTGGCGCAGGACCAGGCCGACCGCTTGGCGGAATTCGAAGCGGCGGATCAGTGACCCTGGCAATGACTTTGGAGGGGGCCACGCGGCTTCTGGCCGAAGCGGGGGTGGACAATCCCCGCGCCGATGCGCGGCTGCTTTTGGCGCATGTGCTTGGTGTCAGCCGCGACCAGACTTTGACGGCTGCACCGACACAGGAACAGCGTGCTCAATTCGACGCCCTGGTGGCGCGACGGGCCAAACGCGAGCCCTTCGCCTATATCACCGGCCGCAAGGAATTCTGGAGCCTGGATTTCGCCGTCGGTCCCGGTGTTTTGATTCCACGTCCCGATACCGAGACTTTGATCGAGGAAGCGTTGCGCATCGTGCCGGGCCGCGGCGGGGCCTTGCGCATTGCCGATCTGGGCATAGGCAGTGGCGCGATTCTGATCGCAGCCTTGAAGGAGTTTCCCAATGCGACAGGCATCGGGTTTGACTCGTCAGACGCGGCTTTTGGTTATGCCGCCGCCAATGCCGCACGCCTGATCGGAGGGCGCGCCGAAATACGGCTCGGTGATTGGGACAAGGCCCAAGGCCCGTTTGATCTTGTCCTCTCCAATCCGCCCTATATCCCTTCGGCCGAGATCGAATCACTGGAACCTGGGGTGGCCCGGTATGAGCCGCGGGAGGCACTGGATGGCGGTACGGACGGTCTGGAGGCCTATCGGGCTCTGGCCGGCCTGTTGCCGGGTCTGTTAAGGCCGGGCGGCCACGCCCTGCTGGAAATCGGGCTGGGGCAGCAAAACGGCGTGGCACGGCTATTTCCGGCCCTTGAATTGCTGCGGATCGCCCCCGACCTGTCCGGTGTTCCCCGCTGCGTCATACTGCGGAAACCATAAGGATTTTCTTGGAAAAACCCGCCTTTTCGGCTAGGTTCGGGAGGTAGGGATCGGAGATGATCCCTGTGCGGGCCGCGAATGGCGAGCCTGCAAACGGGCCGGTAGCGCGAAAAAACGCAGCTGGGCAGGGGACTTTAAAGCGAACCATTAGGCCGGATTATGGGATGTGCGCCTGTTGCGCTCATTCCGATGGCCGGGAAGGACTATAGTGAAGCGCTCTCGTAGAGGCGGCCGCAGGCCGCAACATGGTGGTGGCGGCGGAGGCGGTGGCGGCGGCGGCAACAATGGCGGCGGCGGCGGTTTCAATCCCAACCGCACCTACGATTCCTCCGGTCCGGAGATCAAGATTCGCGGCTCGGCCAGCCATGTTTATGAGAAATACCTGCAGCTGGCGCGCGACGCCAATTCCGGCGGCGACCGCATCATGGCCGAGAATTATCTTCAGCATGCGGAACATTACTACCGCATCATGGCGGCCGC
>Ga0068871_100001344_pt1 | contig 16446 bp, 12 predicted proteins | sample KBSMisM72_FD_72750 | JGI IMG/M metagenome (GOLD analysis project Ga0068871, IMG submission 72750) | Miscanthus rhizosphere microbial communities from Kellogg Biological Station, Michigan, USA - KBS Miscanthus M7-2 | ecosystem: Host-associated > Plants > Roots > Rhizosphere > Soil ... | reverse complement strand
GCTGAAATTGGGAAGCCAGCAGGAATCTCAGTCGCAATCTGTTCGAACCGGAGAACTCGATCCAACTCCCGATCGATCCACATCCGTCCCTGGGAACCTGCTATGGTGCTGGCTCCTGTATCACCAACCGAAAGTGTGAGCTGAGAACGATCCTTCGGAACCGAGTATTCATAAACAATCGTCCGTCGACCCTGAATCGTATCGGTGTCCACCATGCGGAAGTCAGCTTGAGATTCAGGTTTGAAAATATCAGCAAGTGCTGAAATGTATTCGACGCCACTCGACGTGGCGCCTTTCACATACTTGCTGTAGTCCTTACTTTCCTGAACGTCTGCTCCAGTTGGCACTCCGTTAACAGTCAAAAGTTTGTACTGCTCTCCCTGGTTAGCGCGATAACCTACCGCGATTGACAAAGTGTCTTGTGGAATCCAATTAGTAGTCGTGCCGTATGCGACTGAACGTCGAATGAGTTGTTTGACGATAAAGTCGGGCATTGCACCAGCGGCAGCGAGAGTTACGTTCCGAGTGCGTTCGAGGAGTTCAGTTCCTTCTGTGGAGGAAGGAAGGGTGGACCCCACTGGATTAACTCGGCGTCGCTCGGCTTCTTCCAGGGTTCGTCGAAGCAAAGAGTCGTTGCCGCTCTTCGTGGCAACGAGTGAACGCATTCCGTCAGTCAAAGGAAAATTAATTCCTCGTTTTCGGATCTCCTCGACGAGTTCGTCGCGCTTTTCGGGATCCCTGGGTAGCTGATAGAGCCACGACACGATTTCTTTGCTTGAGAGTGGCTGCGTGGTTTGGGCGTGCAGACGGACAGATTGAGAGACAATTAATATTAGGACAGGAAAAACGAACTTGCAGATGCGCATTCTGGGAGAACCTTCGAAAAACAAGATGACGGATTACAAACAGTCCGATGGATTTGGGGCTGCGGCGGTTGCCTCTGTGTGGTTAGCTTAACGCAAGCTTTGCAATTCTCGAAACGCGGCCTGAGTGCCGGGAGCTCAGGCGTCCCCGCCGCTGAACGCGACTTAGCATTGTAGCTGGGCACGCAGCAGGAAAAGACTGGAGCGCTAGTGCTGGGAGCGCAGGCGTCCCCGCCTGCTGACTGCGATTTAGCAATGTAAGTGGTCGCTGAGCAGGCGAGGACGCCTGCGGTCCCAGCATCAGTAACAGAAGTGTCTTATCGCTTGGGAAAGAATATCGACACAGCGATTTAGTTCATCAACGGGAACAAATTCCCCAGTTCGGTGTGCTTCACGAATATCGCCCGGACCGAGCACCACGGCTTCACTCCCGAGGATAGTCATTTGGGCGCCTTCGGTTCCATACGCAACGCTACCTGCTTTCTTCCCAGTCACACTTTCGAGGAAGATGACCAGCGGCGAGTTAGAGTCAGTCTCAAAACCTGAATCATTTCGATCGCAATTTACCTCGCAGCGGAAATCCGGATCATGCTGTATCTCATCCTCGATTGCGGAGTGAAGAAGATCCAGAACATGGTTTGGTTTCTGCGTTGGGACAGGACGCCATTCGAGTGTGAAGCGACACTCACCGGGAATAACATTCTTCGCTGAGCCCCCCTTGATTACGCCGACGTTAATAGTAGTAAACGCTGGATCGAAACCATCGTGGCGATCCATTGTGAGTTGATCGCCTATGGTCTCAAGTCGTGAGATTAAGCGTGCGGCGCGAACAATCGCGGAAGCACCCAGTGCCGGATAAGCGCTGTGTGATTCGCGGCCATGTACGATCACTTCCGCAAGAGAGTATCCCTTGCCCGCACGAATTGGCTGCAAAGATGTGGGCTCACCAACAATGCTGTATCTGATCTGAAATGGTTTGACTTGCGCAAGGTGTTTCGCGCCACGCAGTCCAATCTCTTCATCTGCAGTGAAAACCAATGCGAGCGGACGTTGCAATTTTTTGAGGTCAACACCTTCAAGGGCTGTTAGAGCTGCGGCGATGAATCCCTTCGTGTCGCATGAGCCTCGCCCAAACAGTTTTCCTTCATCTTCGGTTAACCTGGTGGCGTATTCCCAGTTTGGATCGTAAGGCACAGTATCAGTGTGTCCGACGAGTGCCAGTTCAATTTCGGGTCTCTCCGAGTCTTCTGAAAAAGCTACTAGGTTTATCTTTTCGAGACCGTTCTCATCCGTGTAAGAAAACTGCCTCGTGAAGAGCCCTGCAGCTTCGCAACGCTTTTGCAGGTAGTCAACAATAGGCGCGTTCGAACGCGCTGAGACTGAGTCGATTGCCACAAGCTGAACAAGGGTTTCGTGAGCCGTCATTTTCAGTTCCACAAGCGACGTTGCAAGGCTTTAAAGTCGCTAACGATATTTTCCTGTGATGTGTGTCTTCCGTCCTCAACGATCCTTTTTCCGTGAACCACGACATCTCTCACGGCGTTGCGTGACAAAGAGAAGACGATATGTGCGAGTAGGTTGTCGGACGATGCTCCAACAATCGCAGGGTCGTTTAAATCGACCGTAAAAAAGTCCGCAGGCGATCCCGGTTCGAATCGTCCACCATCAAAGCCGATACTCTTTCCGCCATTCAAAGTTGCGCATTCGAACAAGCGTGTGGCAAGGCTTGATCCATCGTCGCTTGCAGGAGCCAGAACGTTCCGTTCTTTGCGTTGCAGTCTCAAGTGGTACTCGAGCTCACGCGTGTCTTCCAACAGATCAATTTGGGTTTGGCTGTCCGTACCAACAGACACTGTAACACCAGCACGAAAGTATTCGTCGACAGGAATTACACCATCACCGAGATTTCGTTCAGTTGTCGGACACGCGCACACGTTCGCGTTGTTTTTTGCGATTGCCTGAATGGCCTTCGGAGTTACGTGAATGGCATGGACGGCAGTGAAGTTCCGGTTCAATAAGCCCTCAGTATCAAGAAGCGCAACGGGGGAACGTCCATACTCTTCGATACAAGCAGAAACCTCTGCCGGCTGTTCAGCGACGTGCATATGAATCGGGATGTTGCTGTTCTTAACGAACCGATCGATGTCCTTCAAATAATCCAGCGAGACAGCCCGAACGCTGTGAGGGGCAGCACCAACCCAAACCATGTCTGATTTACAGCTCATGAGTTGTTCGAGATTTTTCAGATAGCTATCGGGCTGTTCAATGAATCGGACCTGAAGCGGATTCGGTTCTGTTTGGAATCCGGCACGTTCGTAGGCGACGCGAAGCAAAGCGATACGTAGTCCTACGTCAGTCGCCGCACGGATTACTTCCTTCGCAAGAAGATTTGGATCGTCGTAAGGTTGACCATTAATAGCGTGGTGAAGGTAATGAAACTCACCGACGGAAGTACACCCGGACAACGCCATTTCCAGAAACGCCATTTTTGAAGCTATGTAAACGTCATTTGGGTCGAGCAAATTAGCCGCGCGATACATCAACTCCCGCCACGTCCAAAAACTGTCACTTGAGTGTTGAGATCGATACTCGGTGCAGCCACGAATCACGCGTTGGAAAGCATGCGAATGCGAGTTGATGAGGCCTGGAAGAATAGCTTTGTTCTTCAACGAGGTTGTTGTCAGATGCGGGTTAGCTTCTAACGCATCACTAGCAGAACCCACGCTTACAATGCGCCCTTCGTTATCGCAGCTTAGAGCGAGTCCGGATTGAAACTCGCCGGCAACATAAACGAGTTCAGGAAGCCAGGCTTGCTGTGCTGAGTTCGTCATTGATCTACGCAGTCTTGATCAGCAATTCTCGCAGGGCATTTCCGATATGCTTTAGCTTGTCGGAAATCTATTTACCTCACCAACAAAACTATAGCTTTATTCCGACAAGCTAAAGCAGATCGGACATCACTCTTGCAACTTCACAAATTCTTTGTTGCGAGGATCTCTCTGGCAGTTGAGCGATCGCCGGTGCAACTTATTCGACGCGGGGCATCCAAATACTCAAGTTTGAACTTAAGACGTTTGTACAACTCCACTATCCGTTTCGTAGCTTGATTGGATATCAACACTGGTCCGCGATGCTTCGACAACAGCTCAGCAGTTCTCACTTGATCGTCCCATGAGAAGCCTCCGGCACTGTAAGTTGTGAACTCCACGTCATAAGGAGGATCAGCATATATGAAATCCTCAGCCGCAAAGTCGAACGACTGAATGTCGCAGTTTGAAAAAGTCCAGTTGCTAAACAGTTTCCTGTAGGCATGGAAGTCGGTCGCGTACGTTATCGATTTGTAAGTGCCAAATGGAACATTGAATTCGCCGCTCTGGTTGAACCTGCAGAGACCGTTGAAGCAAGTGCGATTGAGATAATAGAAAAGTTGGGCCGCTTCCGACGAAGCTTCCTTCGTTCTTCCGAGGTCATTGAAACGTTGGCGATGTTTGTAGAAGACTCTTTCATCGTTTTTCATTCCGATTCTCAATTCGAGACCCCTTTGAACCTGACGATAGAAATTTATGAGATGAGGGTTAATGTCGTTGAGAATGGCAAGCCTGGGTTGAAGACTAAGCGCAACTGCGAGGCCGCCACAAAACGGTTCGACATATCTTCTATCGCTGTGTGGCTTCCAGAAATGAGAGACGTACGATGCAAGCCAGCGTTTGCCGCCGGCCCATTTGAGAGGAGGTTTGAGATCTGATTGAACTCTCTCAGACTCTTCTAACACCTTTGAAGAAACCGCGATGACCGTCTCCTTCGAAAGAGGGCGCCGCTTTGGTCGCAGCAAAAGTCGTCACCAAACGTAGAACTGTCAGAAAATACCAACTGCCATTAGCCTCGTCAAAAAAAGCGCGGTTTGTACGATAAGCTTCAGCTTGTCGGATTGGCCGAAAAGCTAAAGAGCGTCTTGCAATAGTCAGAACCCGAACAGAGCAGCGTTGCTGAGACGCGTCGAGCTATAAACATTCCACTTCTCCGGAGTGAAGAAGAAACTGCTGCTTCATGAAAATAGCACTCCACCAGTCAATCGTGGACTTTGCAGGAGGCTCTAAAGCTATCGGACAACACTCATTGATATTGTTCAAGGCTCTCCGGTGACTCGGTCCGCGCATAAAAAAACTAACCGTTCGCTCCTTCGCCACTGATCTTATGAAACAGAAAACAGCTTACGCCAAACCCGAGACGCATAAGCATGCGATAGCCTGAGCGGTCGATAGGCGTAATAAAACGAATGCAATGACGGCGGAAGTGTTAGTGCTTCCCAGTCCGACAGCGTCGGCACGACGAGAGCTCGCACGATTGAGGTCAGTGCGTCACGTTTCCGGTCCATGACTTGAAAGTTGTAAAGGTTGGTTTCTCGTGATTCAGGTTCGCTCGGTTCCTCCAAAAACAAATTGGCATGGAAATGTGCGGCGACTTGAAGCATTCGGCCATCGCCATCAATCGAATCGAAAACGTGGTCCGGCACAGCCCCGTCAGATATTAATTCAGCGAGGCGCAATCCCAGCGCAAGTATCCGCTTACAATTCGAAGCAGAAGCCCTCGCAACAACAACGCCCCAATCGAGGCTTTTCGACTTAATCACTTCAGCCAACGATCCCATCCACTCAAGTCTCCACCAAAGATGTTTGCTGCCATGCATGGAGAGGTAGATAACGAGATCCTCCAAACCAAATGTAAGGACCTCCGTGTTCATTAGACGTACTCGTTGTAGACGCGACATGAGGTCCGTAGTTGTTAAGCTAAAGACAAAGCTTTTTGGCGACAGGGCCCAATGAAGATCGAGAACGGGAGAACTGTCCTGCACAAACTCGACCTCGCAGTGAAAGGAACGATGCGAAAGCTCTTGCGACTTCGTGAGCGCAGGCATCATTCGATAACCGAGGGATTCGAGCAACGTCCTGGCTTCAGTGAATTGTTTGTTGTCGATCAATAAATCAATATCGCCACACTGTCGAAGAGTGATGTCGCCGTACGCCATATCAGCCAATATTGGTCCTTTGAACGCAGCGCTTACAATGTGGTTCTGAGCGAAGACTTCCGAGATGAGCAGCAGTCTCTCGGTCAACATCTGCGCCTCCCTGGCGTTGCGAAGTGCATGGGCAGAGACCTTAGCAAGGACCTCGGCGGGAACTATTGATCGATAACATTCCATCAGATGTTTTGTTAGCAGTGGCAACACGCCGTGAGCGATCGCGGTGTTACACAAGTAGTTCCAGTCAGCGACTGATCGAAGGCACTGCTCTAACTGAGCCTTGTGAGACGCATTGAGCTCACGTCGTGTGACACAACGTAGGATTGAATGCTCTGGTCGCTCGCTACTCATAAGAATGAGACTCTTAAGGCAATCGTTTGCGCAGCAAACATTGTGGCATCGGTCGATTGCACCCGTGGAACGATGCAGTCTTACTGGCTATACTTACCTGAGAGTCGGGCGATACGGGTTAAAGCCTCGGAGACTTTCGAGAATTTTTCGGGGAAGTGCTTCAATATTCGCTCAGCTATCTCAGCGTGCGTACATTCGTTCTCCATCAAGTTGAGAATCATCTGATCGATCCTGCCTTCAGCGTTTAACCGGGGAACAAAACTAGTCGAGATCCTGCTTAATCTATTCGTCGACACTGGCAGTGAAAAGAAAGTGGACTGCTTGAAGCCAGCCTCGATCTGATTTGGGCCGCTTGCCTTTCTTATTGATGTTTCCCAGGTCCAAATATAATCATCATCGACAAATGAAGCGCTGATTCTAGTTTCAACGATGTCACCTTCAGCGAGAGACCTGGGTTCCGTCCATGGCAAGAATGCACTCCCGTACACGTCAGCTCCCCCTCCGGGGGCATTGCTGAATCCAATTCCTTTGGAAAGGATCGTATCAAACCACGCTACAAGGCCGTGAGCTAGTCCTCCGCGCGTTACTACCCAACGCAAATGCGCTTCTACGTTATTCTCTGTGATTGTGGAATAGTCGAGTTCAGCCCATTGCTGTGGAGGGGTCAGCATCTGTTCGGGACTCACTGTTCCGCGATTCCACGTGTTCATGACATATCGCATGCCGGCGCGAAGATCGATCCCGTAGGTGTCTAAACTCCACACTTCGCTTGAAGGCGAATACAGTTCCGGCGCGGTCACGACCGCCGCCCACAATGTGTCCTGCTGCGGAATCAACACTCCAGCCGGTCGCAGAAAGCGAGTACGTGCATCGACGATAGACTTGATGTGATTGTCAGTAATCGGTAGTACTCCGCGAAGATCGGAAATGATCACATCAACTTTCTCTGGTAGCGAGACGTTGTTTGAAAGGTCTTCAATAAAACTGATGCGATCAGCACATTGGTTGTCGCGAGCTATTTCTCGAGCCAATTGAATAGCTTCGTTGGGTTCAATTGCGTAGACCTTTCGCGCACCGAACTTACAAGCCAACACCGCGAAGATTCCCGTGCCTGTGCCGAGATCAAGGACTACTGAGTCGGAGTTGATGTTTTTACCCAGGGCCAAAACGTAAGGATCCATTCTGACCTTGTCGCGAATCATTCCTCCGTAATCGATGACGCTGTACATACAAATAGAATCAAAAGTGATTTAGTTTTTCTCGGTGCAATCTCCGTGTTCTCTGTGTCTCTGTGGTGAGGAGTCTGTATCAGTTTAACCACAGAGGCACAGAGAACACGGAGATTGCACCGAGAAGAATCTCCTGTGCTGCCGATCAATAAATTAAGCTGAACTCATCAGCCGAATTTTGCAAAAGGCTCTACAGGTTAAGAGCCGGATCGCTATGAGCCACAGCTGGGATAATAAGTTCCTTCAAATCTGCTGCCGGCATCCATGAAGTGTTCTGCGCTGTAAGCTCCCGATACTTGATGATGAGTGAGATGCATGATCGCCAGGTCAGATTCACTTTCAACTAACGCCATACCGACCGACTGATCTCCAAGGAATGCCTCGATCGAAGGGAAGAAAAAGTCTATCGGACCATAGTCAGTCGCTTGCGGGCCAACGCTACCCTCATATCGTAGTGAGTCTCCGCGTCCATTCTCCAGCAGCACACGATACTTCACAGTCTTGTCATACCCGGGGGTGATGCCACAGTTTGTAATTGCCAGGTACGAAACAAGCGGCGCGGTGTTCCACACCCGGTAATAACTGCGGTAGACAACTCCTGGTGGCGACAAAACGTTACCCCCGAGAAATACTGGACGAAACTCAGAAGCAATTGAGTCGCTCAATGTTCGGAGATGTTCCTGAGCATTCCAAATATCACTCCAGGCCATGACCCTCGCGGTGCTTTCCTGCGTTCGATATTCAAGAAGTGCTTGAAGTCTTCTGGGGTAGAAGGTCCTTTCGTCCGCGGAGAAGTTTAATGCGATATGACCTGTAAACGAGGATTGCGAATCGTTAAGTAGATCTGCGATGTGCCCGCGTGTCAGTTGGTGGCGCCTGGCGAGAAGCCAACGGTCTCGATTTGCAATGAGCGAACCTGATTCGTCATATAGTTTCGCATCTACCCAAAAGTCTTCTTCGAGATCGCCATGAGTATTTAGCAGATTGACTGTTGTCGACAAGTGATCATTCTGCAAAGCGACCATGGGATTAACTTCACCGCGGCCAAGATATTTATGAAGGTGACGCGGCAATGCTTGCCATTCGTAAAGGTTCCCTCCGTGATAGCCGCTTAGCCTTCGTCCTGTTGTGAAGACGTACGGACGAACGAAGAGACCCTTACAGTCGAATTGACCGGCGAGAGTGAGGTGTTGGGCTTCGCTCCAGCTCGCGAGATCAGGAAACAATCTGCCGAGCTCTAATTTGTGAATTGAAAAAGGAGGCATCGCAGGTTGATAGAGCGCCTCACGGGTTTGGCCAGAATGATTTTTGACGGTGAGTTGAATACTCCCGGCTGCCTGAGCTTCTGGCCCATTCATAACAACCAGAAAATTATGGTTGGCCTCAGATTCAAGGAAGACAATTTCGGTGAATTTGATTGGAGTACTAGTTTTTTCATGAAACGATTGATCATTGTGGAAAGAGACAATGTCGCCTTCGTCAGAATACCAATCCACCAAACTGAAAAGCCGATTGTATTTTCTTTTTAGTTGAGAGAGCGCAGGAGAATCTGCTAAGGCGAATACTGCCAAGACTCCTTCACTGAGTTGTGCGAGTTCCTTTTGACTACGCGAGTCGAGAAAGATCGTTTGTTCCCCGGTGACTGGACGTTCCCAGGTTGAGATTAATTGGCCAGAAGTGTCATGAAGTGCGAAGAGAAGAGTAACGTGGCCCATCTCTGACGGGTCAATGTGGTTGGTTGCGGCAATGTCTCCGAAAATTGTGATGAGCGTGTGAAGGTCTTTGCTCTCGCGCCACCAAAAGAGATCACCGCCCAAAACATTATTCGGCAGTTGCATCTCAGTCACTTTGTTCGCCCATCATCTCGACTGAATCGAGATGATTTAGGATGGTTTGGATTGTTAACGGCAGCAAAGAAAAATCGTGACGGAAATAGAGTTTGTAAGTTGGAACTGCAGCAACAACTTTGGAGACGAGTTCAAACTGATGCAGCAGCTCACTACGGTTCGTCACATCCAATCTATGCAAACCTTTTGCTACCTCTCGAAACGCCTCCTGACCTCTTGCGGGCCAAATCTCTACGTCTTTGCCTTGATGAGCTGGCCCCGAAACGAGCAAGTAGATTGCGCGCAGCGGTACGGGAGAGGCGGCAAATGGCAAAGCCCCCTGTGTCGCATCCAGTCGTTGCTTATCACTGTAGTGCGCCACAAAAGGCAATGCGCTGCTACCTTGATATAACTCCGAGACTGATTCTGACCAGAGCCTTACGCCTGGATAACTCGGGTAGCAGAGCAACTGATCTTTTTGTGTTACGTACAAACCATCGTCGGTCAGCATCGGAAAGCCTTTACGCGAAAGGCTAACTGCTAAAGTGGATTTGCCCTGGCCTGACTCTCCCATGAAGACCACGCCACCGCCGCCAATCACCACCGCTGATCCATGTAGAACTACTCCCTCGCGTTGGCTAAGAATCCGTGGAAGGATCTGATCGAGGAAGAGGTGCCTGATTGTTTCGTCCGGCACGTTGGGCCATGGTGCGCAGTCTATTTGCTCGCCGTCGGCGCTTATTACGAAATCTGCAAACTCGGGAAAGCGCAAAACGTAGTCCTGGGCTTGTTTGGTACAAGCAAACCACGTCGTTCCGTCTTCATGAATCCAACTGTGAAACCAGCTGTAGTCCGAGATTGGTGTTTCGAGAGGAGGCAGGACTCGGAAAGTCCAGTTCAATTGCGGCGAATCCGTTGTGATCTCTTGCAGTTCCGGTAAGGGGAAGCTGCTTTCCCCTTTTGATCCATAGGCTAAGTAATACATTGTGCTACTCAGTTTTCATGCTTCGATACCGTCAATGGTCTCACAGTGAATAACCGGGTATGACTTCAGCTACAAAGCCGGCAGCATCGCCCTCGGTGCGAAAAAGTTTGCGATGTGCTGAGTAAACTTCTTGTTCAATTTCTGCAAGTGTATGTAAGCCATCTGAAAGGTTCAGTATGGTTCGTCGGGCTTCACCCCATGGAGTCAACCGGGGAACAGAAGAGGGTTCGGTACGTTGAATCGCGTCACGATCAACCAGCATCCCTTTGAAAGTCGACTGTCCAAATTTTGCCAACAGTTGATCATTAGTTTCGGCTGATGCCTTCCACACCTCACCGCTCCAGGACACGATAAGATCTTGAGGCCGCACGTGCAGTCGAACTTCGACGCGATCTCCAGTTTTGACTTCGACGGGGCGCTCGATCGGTAGAAAAACATTTCTCCGGTTTATTCGTTCGCCGGCTAACGGCGAGTTAGTCATACTCGATGACTTTGACAGCATTGCTTCAAACCAAACTCCCAGCCCATGCAAGTGGCCATTCCGTTCAACAGGCAACGTGAACGACGAAGCGAAAGGAGAGTTTGTTGTCGTTTTCGTCTCGAAGGTCCAGGCACAAACTGGTGAACCTAACAGATCTTCTGGGTTTAGATTTGTCGGATAACCAGTATTCGAAGCAATGCGTCTCGCCGCACTAAAATCAAACCCCTGCGTAGACCCTTCCCAGAACGAGACCCAACTCCAGGATTCACTTCGCTCGATCGGAGCAACCATCATGGAGACAGTCTCCGGAACAAGGCGACCGCCGGGTTTGAGAAATCTTTCTCGGGCATCGCTTAGATCATCCAGCAGTCCAGCTTCAAATCCCATTCTTCCGATTTGATCACCGACGATAACATCTACCGGTTCAGGTAAGGTGACGCGAGTCGAGAGTCCTTTAACGAAGACTATCCGATCATTGAAGCCATTTGCCTGTGCGATTTCGCGTGCTATTTGGATGATGCCAGAACTTTCGATTGAGTAAACTCGGTGCGCACCTGCTCGACAGGCCAACAACGCGAGGATTCCTGTTCCCGATCCCAGGTCCAGAACCGTGTCGCCAACCTGGACTACCTCATCAATTGCTTTGGCAAAGGCCGCAAGACGGACATGGTCAGAAAGAAACTGGCGATGCTCATCAATTACGCGCGACAATTAATCTCTCCAAGTGCTGGGTATTTTTAGAAAGGAGTGAAATTGTATTCCAGTGATCGCTGGAAGCTTACAAGCAAGGTAGCATCATCATTTGCGTCGCATCACCGGAGGTCAGACCAGAAAAGGCGTGAGTAAGCTTGGCGATGTTGCCGTATTGGACGAACTGGGGAGGATGATAGGCTTTCTTCTCCGGCTCTTTCTTCTCTTCCGCCTTCTTCTGTTTGTTTTCCATCAAGGGGCTCCTTCTATCTTCAGTCTACTGAAGATAGGCATTGGGCAACGAGCAACAAAACGAATCGTCATATTAACTGCTGAGTTTAGAGACTTCAATAAAAGAAAAATAGAAAAACGAAACTGTCGGCACTTCAAGACTCAAACAACTTCGTTAGTTGATGTCACCGCCTCGTCAAGCCACAGTCCCAAGGCGTAAATCATCCAGACTCTCCAACCATCCACTGGTTGGTTCGTACTGTTTGGCGTGTAGCACTCGAGTAATTCGCGATGCATACGTTTCACTTCCGAAGTTTGCAACCAACCTTGCATCAATGATGATGATCTCTCAAAGTCTTGACCAACGAGTCGGAGAGCGTCGACAAAGAAGTGCATGAAGTCGGCTTTGCCGAGTCGATTTCGGACTCTTTCTGGCAACGAACCATTCATCGCTTCGCGCAAAATAGTCTTTGCGACCTTCCCTCGCTGTCGCTGCCGGTGCGGGAATGCAAACATCAATTCGACGATCCGGCGATCCATAAATGGGTTGCGCGCTTCAACTCCCACCCTGGCATCTTCACGATCCATGATTTCAAAAGCGTGAGCTGCCCAATGTGCGTTGACCGTTCCATAAAGCACGGCGCGGTCTGCGTCTGCAGTACGTGCGCGAGCAAATGGGCTGTCACTGCTATGAGTGTTCATCCGGTCACGAAGATTTATGCGTTTGGCAAATTCTTTATCAATCCATGAAGGTACCTTCGGTGGATGATTGTTCCGAATCGCTGTTAGAAGTACCTGCGGTAGCCATGGTTTCAAATAGTACTTACCGACTGAGTTGAACAAACCGGCAACTCTCTTAAGACTACCCTCCCGAAGGGTCTCCAGGGTTGAAGAGCTGAGTCCCGAATCGAGAAAGACTTCCAGCGCATCATCGAGGCCTCCGGCAAACCACTCGTCACCGCCCTCGCCAGTCAGTACAACCCTGTACCCAAGTTCTCGAATCAACGCGTGATACGCATGAATCATGCTGGCATTGGGATAGTCCGGAAAGTCCAGTGTTTCGCGCGCTCGTTGACGATAGAAGCTGATGTCGCTGATTTGCGGTGACCACGTATGAGAATCCAGGGACCAATGTTTTATGACTTCGCGAATATAGTCGCTCTCATCACATTCGAGTCCGTCAAAGACCCAGGAGAAGGTTCGAAACCCATCTCCTTTCACCTTGTTTTGCCGGATCAATTGTTGTGTGATTCCAACGACTGAGGAAGAGTCGAGACCACCACTCAGGTGAGCGCCTACTGGCCCATAACTACGCATTCGGCATCTAACACTTTCGCTGACCACGTCCAGAAAGTGATCTCTGTATTCTTGATCACTTTGATAGCGGATGGAGTAGCCTGGATCGATATCCCAGTATCTCACCCTGCGAATTCCGTCATGGTTAACGATTAAGTAGTGTGCAGAAGGTAGTCGACTGATTCCGTTCCACAATGTTTCTTCGCGATTCCAGACAGTGCCCGTCAACATTTCGCCGATCATTCCTTCGTTCGGTTGACGACGTACTTCGCTGTTCTCGAGGAGTTGCCGGATTTCCGAAGCAAACAAAAACGTGTGTTCGTTGCTGTAGTAGTAAAACGGCTTCATGTACAGGCAATCTCGAACACAGTAGAGCTGTCGACGGCGTCCATCCCAGATGGCAAATGCAAAATCGCCAATGAGTTTTTGCGCACAACCTTCAGCCCAGCATCTGTAGGCTTGCAACACGATTTCAGCGTCAGTGTCGGTTCGCAGTCTAAAATCCGTCGACGAGAGTGACCGCTTCAGCTCTTCTCTGTTATCGATGCGGCCATCGAACGTAAGACAAAGAAGAAACTCGTCGTCAGTAAGTGGTTGTCGTTCGTGAAGTGATTCCGGAGTCGTGTGGAACATTCGGTGCCCCAGACCAACTGGCCCGGCGCACCAATATCCAGATCCATCGGGACCGCGATGAGAGGCGACGTCCGTCATTTGCTTTAGAATTTCTGGATTTACAGGTCGGCCGTCGAAATGGAAAATTCCCGTAATACCGCTCATTAATGATCGGCTCCGAGCTTAGACTTGAACGTTTTGAAAGGAGAGTAAGGTTGGGTTAGTGAGGAGCTAATTGTGACGTTTACCAGTAGCTGTTCAGGCGAGGGAAGCGATCGGAACTTTCGCCGTTTATTCAACAACAACCTCCACCAATCCGTTATCAACCAACTTTTGAACAAGTTCGTCCAGGTCGTTGCTGAGCTGCGCTTCGTCAATATCGTATTCTGTTAACAACGCCTGATAGGCTGATTCAACCGTTCCACCTTCAGTAAGTAGTTTCCACATTCGTGTGCCGACGTCATCCAATCCGAAATAACTCTCGGTTTTCAAATTTAGAAATACCGATTCACCACCAACGTCGGATACTAAGACATCAGGTGGAACTCGAATCCGTGACTTTGTGTAACCTGTCATCTTCGTCAAACCCTTATTGTTGAATTAGCGGACTCCTGGGCGAAGGAGGTCCGGGGGCAAAGTCGAGCTGCCTTTGCTACTGGGATAGCAACATGCTGCTTCTCATCTGACAATCCAGTCTTGTCTTAATGCTTGCTTCAATCAGATAGGCGCATGAGTATAATGGACTCTTGAATCGTTTTCAAAAAGCCTTTCGAGCGACTTGTTCAATTTGAGTGTCTGGTTTGACCTTAGCTAACACAGTTTTTTTGAGGGTAAGGAGAAATCAGCGGTAGCACAGAGATCCAAATCCGAAATTCGAAATTCGAAATCCAAAATTCACCCTTGCTTACCCTTTCATCCATCTCCAAACGCTTCGGTCCAACTGTCGCTCTCGACGGTGTCAATCTCGATCTCCGAAAAGGCGAAGTGCATGCTCTCATCGGTGAAAACGGCGCCGGCAAAAGTACGCTGATGAACATCATTGCCGGCTCCCTAAGACCTGACGAAGGAGCGATGTCGATTGATGGCAAGCCGTACGTGCCCACTAACCCGCTCGACGCCAGGCTCAACGGAATAGCGCTGATTCATCAGGAGCTTTCGCTGTGTCCGCATCTCACGGTTGCTGAAAACATATTGATGGGAATCGAGCCATCGAACATGGGGTGGCTTGATCGCGACAAGCTCGTCTCGCAAACAAACGACGTACTGCAAACTTTCCATCACGCAGACATTCGACCGGATAAACGTGTCAGCGATTTATCTGTAGCTGCCCGGCAGATTGTGGAGATCTCGAGGGCAATCGCTGCACGCGCTCGAATAATCCTGATGGATGAGCCCACCAGCAGTCTGCAACGAGATGATGTGGCCCAGTTGTTCACTCTGATTCGGAAGTTGAGTGCGGATGGGATCTCTGTCGTTTACATCAGTCATTTTCTAGAAGAGGTCCGTCAGATATCAGATCGGTTTACCGTCCTTCGTGATGGAAGAAGTGTGGCCACCGGTGACATCGCCACTACCAGCGACGACGATTTGATCGCCAAAATGGTTGGACGTTCACAGCAAAATCTCTTCCCACAGCGTTCGCACCCAACTGCCCACGCTGAACCAATCCTCGAAGTCCGAAATCTCATGGTGCCTCCTCTGTTGAAGGACGCAAGTTTTGATTTGCGACGTGGCGAGATCCTGGGCATTGCAGGCTTAATGGGTTCGGGAAGGACTCCTTTACTCCGCGCTATCTTTGGTCTGGATCGTCCAACCAACGGGACAGTGTCGATAAATAAAAAACTCTTGAGCGGCGGTCGCAACACAACCGCGATGCGTTTGGTAGAAGGGTTTGGATATTTGAGTGAGGATCGTAAAGGCGATGGCCTGACTCTGAATCTTTCGGTCGCAGATAACACGACCCTCACAAAGTTTTCATCGTGTTCCAGTTTTGGCTGGATCGATCTCTCCAGGCAGCGAAGTCAGACAGAGAAACTCGTCGCCGCACTGAAGATCAAAACAGGTAGTGTCAAACAACCTGTCGGTGCGCTGTCTGGTGGAAATCAGCAAAAGGTGATCGTGGCGCGTCTACTTCACCAGGACGCTGACATACTCCTTCTCGATGAGCCGACGCGTGGAATTGATATTGGCAGCAAAGCGCAGGTTTATGAAACGATTGCCGAGTGCGCCCGGCAGAACAAAGCAATACTGATGGTTAGTTCGTACCTGCCGGAACTGTTTGGCATGTGTGATCGACTGGCGGTGATGAGCAGAGGACGTCTAACAGAAGCGAAACCAATTGATCAGTGGACACCTGAGAGTGTCTTGCAAGCAGCGATAGGGAGTGAGGTTTAGTACCAGGACAGCAGGCGTATTGCTGGGACCGCAGGCGTCCTCGCCTGCCGGTTGACACTAGTGTTACTGAATCTAAGTTAGCTGGCGGGGACGCCCGCGCTCCAGCAAAGAGGAATAATCATGGTAAGAAAGTTTGCGATACTGACTGCAATTCTTTTGCTCCCGATCACCATCAACGCCCAAAAGCCGCAACCCTCATCCGCTTTTAGAGAGATGATCGAGACCGAACAAGCGTTTTCAAAGACCGCCGAAGTAAAGAACACGCGTGAGGCGTTCATGATGTTCATAGCTGATGACGGGTTACTGTTTCGACCCAGAGCCGTCAACGGCAAGAAGTGGATGAACGAACACCCTGTGCCGCCGTCTGATAAGCGACCGTTGCTCGCGTGGCAGCCAAATTTTGCCGCAGTAGCCGCAGCGGGTGACCTTGGATTTACAACTGGTCCGTGGGAGTTCAAAGACGATATT
>Ga0068871_100001342_pt1 | contig 16460 bp, 9 predicted proteins | sample KBSMisM72_FD_72750 | JGI IMG/M metagenome (GOLD analysis project Ga0068871, IMG submission 72750) | Miscanthus rhizosphere microbial communities from Kellogg Biological Station, Michigan, USA - KBS Miscanthus M7-2 | ecosystem: Host-associated > Plants > Roots > Rhizosphere > Soil ... | reverse complement strand
TGGGATGGCAGTATTGTCACCGGTCCGGACAACTTCGTCACGGCGATCGGCGCCGGCACAACCTATCCTGATTACAAACCGGCGCCTTTCATCATTTCTTCTACCGTGCAAGGCGTAGACATGGTCACGGTCGTCACCGAGGGGATCTTCAGCTACTGCGGCGTGAAGGTGAAGATCGACACAGACCGTCACCTTGGTCCGGAAACGAATCTGGTGCGGGCCCAGGGCGAACCCGTCGGACATGTCACCACCAGCGAATATGGATCGCAGATGCTCTCTCTCGGCGGCGTTCGCCACCTGACCGGGGGCAGCCGTAAGGAAGGCACAGTCACCTGCGAAACGCTGCTCAACCTGTGCGACCGCAAGGCGGTGGAACTCACCATCGACGATGGTGCCACCGTGATCGTCGAGGCCGGCAAGCCGCCGGTGGTTGGCGGCGTACAGGAAGAGCGCATGCGCGTCGGCTGCGGATCGGCCACCATCGGCATGTTTGCCAAGCAATGGTTCGGCAAAGTGGACGAAGTCGTTGTGGTCGATGACCACATCACGGGCGTCCTGTCGGAACATCAGGCCGGAAAGTTATTGGGCGTGCGTGAAACGGGTATCAAGATGAAGGGACACCGTTCCACTCCCGGCCGCTACTTCCGCGTGGCGGAGCCCGGGACGGCATGGGGCGGAACGAACATCGACGATCCGCTTTCTATTCTTCAGGACTTCAATCCCAAGTTTGCCTGGCCGAATCTCCGCTTGCTGATGGTAAGCACCACGGGCGAGCACCATGCTTACTTCGAACTGGATGAGGCTTTGCGACCGGTCGAAAAGGACTTGCCTGCTCCTCTCGTTGAGTCGGTCGCTCGTATCAAGGAGAATTGCGAGCCCGCGCTGTGTACCGTCCTCTTTATGGGAGGCGCTGGAGGTTCTCTGCGGGCAGGCGTGACCGAGAATCCCGTCCGCCTTACCCGCTCCGTGCGGGACTCGCTGACCCGCGTAACCTGTGGAGGCGCTCCGGTTTATATATGGCCCGGTGGTGGCATCACGTTCATGGTGGACGTCAGCCGGATGCCGGAACATGCTTTTGGTTACGTCCCTACTCCCGCTCTGGTTGCACCCATCGAGTTCACCTTGAATATCAAAGACTATGCCGCACTAGGCGGTTACATGGACCACGTTCGCCCACTGGACTCGATCATGGACAGCAAAGGGCAACGAAGGATGTCAGCCAATCCCGGCAACCCCTGGCCATTGGCTCGGGGGAAATCAGAATGAAGCCACGAGCCCAGGTACGGTTGCTGGAAGACGGCCGCCGGCTTCATCTTCATGACGGTCCCATCGACCTGATCGTCGAGGCCTTCGGCGAGCCCGGCGAGATAAATACTGCCTACCGTGTCGGCGCGGAACGCTTCGCCAACGTGCTCGACGAACTTTGTGGCGAACTCGAATTTCTGCGAAAAGGTACCCGACTGGGGAATCCGCTGCCGTCGGGCGTCATTGCGAGGCGAATGGTGGCAGCGGTAACGCCATATTGCGAACGCATGTTCATAACCCCAATGGCAGCCGTAGCGGGCGCTGTCGCAGAGGAAATACTGGGAGTTATGACATCCGCCGCCACCCTGTCGCGGGCATACGTCAACAACGGCGGAGACATCGCGCTGCATCTTGCGCCCGGTGAACATTTCGTCGTAGGCATGGTGGAGAGGCCAGAGCGTCCATCGCTGTTCGGAACTGCGACGCTCGACTCGATACAGCCTGTTCGGGGCATCGCAACCAGTGGCTGGCGTGGCCGGAGCTTCTCGCTGGGGATTGCCGATGCGGTCACCGTTCTCGCCGACGACGCGGCGCTGGCGGACGCCGCTGCAACTGTCATCGCCAACGCTGTGGACTTGCCTGGACATCCAAATATTTTGCGGGTGCCGGCGCGAAGTCTTGCTCCCGATAGCGATTTGGGGGACCGGCTGGTAACCCAAGGTGTCGGTGAGCTTTCACCAGCTGAGATTGAGAGCGCTCTGGACCGCGGGGTTCTGGTCGCCCGCGGGCTACTTGCTGATGGATTGATCCGCTCGGCGGCGTTGCATCTGCTTGGGGAAACTCGCATCGTCAGTGTGGAATTCTCTTTCGTTTGTTCTTCGCAGGTCAGGAGTCTCGTTCATGCCTGAGGTTCAGGTTCGCAAGAAATTCACGGCGGTGGAAGAAATCTTCCACGAGGGTGGGCCGGTTGCGACCACTCCGCTGCGCCGCGCCGCTGCGATTGCTGTAATCCACAATCCCTTTGCCGGACAGTATGTCAAAGAGATCTCCGGTTTCATGGATGACCTCAAGCCTCTGGGCCTTGAGATGGCGCGCTCGCTGGTCGCCGCGCTGGGCGGAGATCCCAAAGTTGTCGAGGGATACGGCAAGGGTGCCATCATCGGCTCGGCTGGCGAAATCGAGCACGGAGCTTTGTGGCATGTGCCCGGCGGCTATGCCATGCGTGAAATTCTGGGCGACGCGAAAGCCATCGTAGCTTCCACCAAAAAAGTTGGTGGCCCTGGAACCCGGCTTGATGTGCCTATCACCCATATCAACGCTTCATACGTTAGGAGTCATTTTGACGCAATGGAAGTCGGCCTGGCCGATTCCCCACGGGCGGATGAAATTCTTCTCGCGCTGGTGATGACCACAGGCCCCCGCGTCCATGCCCGTGTCGGCGGCCTTAAGGCCTCAGAGATCAAAGGAGAGGACGGGTTACGCTGACAATGAGAGCTTCTATCCGCAAAATCGCGACGTTCGTGGAGGAAACGCGCAGCGAGATGGGTCGCGCCGTCGATCCTCCGACTCGACGCGCTGCCTCGGTCGCTGTCATTGAGAATCCGTACGCAGGAAGTTACGTCGAGGACCTGTCCGAACTGATGTCGATCGGCGAGGAACTTGGCGAGTTGCTCACGCTGCGGGCGGTAGCTGCTCTGGGCATTCCAGCGAATACTGTCGAGAGCTATGGCAAAGCAGCAGCCGTAGGAGAAAACGGTGAACTCGAACACGCTGCCGCGATTCTTCACCCGAAGCTGGGCGCGCCAGTCCGCAAAGTCCTCGGCAAAGGAACTGCACTCATACCGTCGTCCAAGAAGCGCGGCGGTTTGGGCGTGATTCTCGATATTCCCCTGGGACACAAAGACGCTGCCTTCGTCCGCAGCCACTTTGACGGTATGGAAGTGAGAATCAACGACGCACCGCGCGCCAACGAGATCATGGTTGCTGTCGCAGTCACCGATAGTGGACGGCCTTTACCCCGTGTCGGGGGATTAACGAAGGCCGAGATCAAAGGCGAAGACGGCCTGCGATAAGGCTATGTGGGGCAACCGCCAGGACGGCGGCGCCACAAGAGCCTGCGTACAATAATCTTTCCGAGGTTCCAATGACTTTTCGCCACTCTGTCGCTTTCACTCTCACCGTTCCGCTATTGTGCGCGCTGCTGTCGGCTCAAACCCACAAGGAAAAAGCTGACCTGCTCATCTCTGGAGGCACGGTTGTGACCATGGATGCTTCCCGGGCCATCCTGGACGACGGCGCTGTTGCCGTAAAGGGTGACACGATCGTCGCCGTCGGCCCTCGCAGCGAACTCGAAGCCAGGTACGCCGCCAAGCAGACCATCGACGCCAGAGGTGGACTCGTCCTTCCCGGATTCATCAATGGACACACTCACGTTCCGATGACTCTTTTTCGCGGCCTGCACGACGATGTAACTCTCAACGACTGGCTCTACAAATATATTTTCCCGGCGGAAGCAAAGAACGTAAACGAAGAGTTCGTTCGCTGGGGCACCCGATTAGCAGCAGCAGAACAGATTCGCGTCGGCGTAACCACCTTCGCTGACATGTACTACTTCGAAGACGCTGTGGCGGAAGAAACCAAGGCCGCGGGCATGCGCGGAGTGTTGGGCGAAACCTTCATTGATTTTCCCGCGCCGGACAACAAGAACCAGGCGGAGATGTTGGCCTACACCGAGAAGTTCCTCAAGAAGTGGCAGGGCGATCCCCTGATTCACGCGGCGGCGGCGCCTCATTCGATCTACACCTGCTCGCAGAAAACTTTGCAGGACTCCGCGGCGTTGGCGCGCAAGTACCACGCTCCAATCCTGATTCACACTTCGGAAATGAAAAAAGAATGGGAAGACAGCGAGAAAACAAACGGGATGTCCCCTGTGCAGTATCTTGACAAGATCGGGATTCTCGGCCCGGACGTGGTATCTGCGCACTGCATCTTCGTAGACGCAGCCGACGAAAAAACGCTGGCGCAAAAGCAGGTTGGATGCGTGCATAACCCGTCAAGCAACATGATGATTGCCAGCGGGGTATCGCCCGTCGCTGACATGCGCGCCGCCGGAGTCGCGGTCGGGCTCGGCACTGACGGCCCTGCAGGCAGCAACAATGACCTCGACCTCATGGAGGAAATCGATCTCGCGGCCAAGCTGGCAAAGATCAGCAAGATGGATCCCCTGGCGCTGAACGCAAAGGCGGTGGTTGAGATGGCTACCATCGATGGTGCGCGCGCCCTGCATATGGATAAAGAGATTGGTTCACTCGAAACCGGAAAGAAAGCAGACGTAATACTCATCGGCCTGGACGAGCCGAATGCCGTTCCCATGTACGACATCTACGCGCAAGTTGCTTACGCATTGAAAGGCAGCGATGTACAGACTGTCGTGATCGGCGGCCGAATGGTAATGCGAGATCGCAAGTTGCTTACGGTGAACGAGGTGGAAGCTATTGCGAAGGCGCGCGAATACAAGAAGTCCATCGCAGCGTCGTTGGGAATGCAGTAGGAGATTTTTGCCGCGCCGGCGCTAAACAGAATCTTTGTTGGCCGTTTCACGGTCGCCGATGCGGCGGGCGGCTGCGGTCACCTGGTCTCGTCCCGCAGCCTTGGACTTGTAAAGGCTCTGGTCCGCGGTCTTCAGCAGGTCTTCGGAGTTCTCTCCATGTTCGGGAAAGGTTGCCACCCCAACCGACAACGTGACGGTTCCCAAACCACGATTCTTGTAGCGCATTTCCATTTTCTTCGCGGCTTCACGCAATGCGTTGGCCCGTATGACGGCATTCTCCAAGGAAGATTCCGGCAAGATGATTCCGAACTCTTCGCCTCCATACCGGCAAATCACATCATCGACGCGGAAGAGTCTGCGGAACAAGTCGGCAACGGTTCGTAGGACAAAGTCACCAGCGTCGTGACCGAAGGTATCGTTGAAGCGCTTGAAGTGGTCGAGATCGACGAATAGCACCGAAACCGGATGGTTTTTGCGGACGGCGCGTTGCATTTCCCTTTCGAGGGATTCTTCCATGAAACGCCGGTTGAAGAGTCCTGTGAGAGGATCACGAATAGATTGGTCCCGTAAAGTCTCGCGCAGACGCAAGCTGGCCAGCGAGAGCGCAACCTGTCCTGCGACCGTCGTGGCCAACCGTTGAGCGATCACTTCCAGACTCTCAGAACCAGGTTCAGCCAGGATCATGGCTTCCCTGGCGAACTCGAGATGCAGGACTCCTAACATGTCTCCGTGCCCGACCATAGGCACGCACAGGCATTTGCCGGTTGCCGGTTCTTTCAGGTGAGCGCAGTCGATGCCTCCGGCCAACTGGTTCCAGTGCGGTTGACTGCGGCGCAGGCTCCAGCAGGCATCGGGATCGAATAGCGCTTCGGAGAAGCCTGCGTCTCCCCACTGGATCGCCGCCTCCACCAGGTTCCGCGAGGAACGAAAAAGATAAAGGGTTCCGGAAACGACCTCGGGCAAAAGCTTTTGCATCGACTGAGCTACCACTGAGCAGGCTTCCTGGGTGGTTCCGCATACATCCAGCAAGTCGCCCATTTCGCTCAACAGACTCATTTGCCGAGTGCGAAGCTGTAATTCAGCCACCAATTTATTCAGCACCTCAGCGTGTTTGCGTTCTGCCTCGGATGCTCTGATTTGTTCGGAAATGTCTTTATAGATGGTGTAAGAGCCCCGCACCCGGCCATCCACGGCCAGGGGAATGGCGTGTACATCAAGATCGCGGTAGAGGCCATCCTTGGTCCGTCGCCGTACCGTCATGTGGAGCGTCTCTCCGCCCAGAACCCTTCGAACCGAAGTCTCGAAATCAGTGGGAAGATCATCCGCCATGAAGGCACTGTCCAGAGTGCGGCCCTCGAGTTCCTTTTGCTTACACAGGAAGAGCTTTTCGAATTCAGTGTTGACCAATTCGATGCGACCGTGTCGATCCATCACAACGATTCCAAACGGGCTGTTTTCGATGAGCGAATTCAGGTGGGCAGTCTGTTCCAGAAGGTCAATCGAAATCCGGTGCCGTTCGCTTACCGAGGAACCGACGATGAGACCGACTCCGGAGATCACCAGCATGAACAGCCCGACTTTAGAGGAAATTCCCTCCGCTGGCGGGAACAAGTGCATCGCCAGAATTATGCCGAAGTTAAGAGCCAGCAACCCGCTGACCACGCGGCGAATTCCCTGCCGCATGGCAATCCAAATGATGGGAAGAAAGCCCAGGAAGAACAGTTGTTGTGAAGCCAGCCGATCGCCAAACATAACCCAGAGAGTTGTAAGAAGAGCAAACACCTGGCCGACAGCTTCCGCAATGGTGATCAGACTGACTCTCGACTTCTTTCCTCCAAGCCGCCGCTTTTCCTGCTGGTGCCACCCCTCTGTCGAAGCTATCTCCTTCCTTACCCACGGAAACACATGAATCAGGAAAAAGGGGGCTACACCCAGTAGGCCGATTCCATCGCCGGCAAACCACATCCATGCGGAACGCCAGACGTCGCTCCATTGGATTATTTTGTCAGCAGCCAGGCAGCTGACACCGATCGCTGTGGCTGCGACGGCGGCAACCACGGACACAAAAACGTAGCGCACAACATCCCGGCGACGGCGCAGCCCAAGGTCGATGCGCAAAGGGCCGCGCAGGACGTACGCTGCAACTCCGTAGCACATCGCGAATCCCAGGTCTCCGACTGTCTGACCAAAGGAAAAGAAGGGCTGGTGATAGAACAGTGCCCCGGGGATGACTCCGATGACGCAGACCAGCACGGCATACCAGGGACTGATTCCCAGGTAGAGAGCCAGGACGAAGCCAGTGGCGGGATACCATGTCACCGAACCCAGCCTGGAGATAAGGAGAACAGAGGAATGGTTCAGTGCGATGAAAAGCAATAGAGAGACCAAAGAAACAATCGCGTGGCGAATGATCAGGCGGCCGTTTTGCATGATGTCTCAACTCCTGATCTTCCCGACGCCGAAGAGGCACCCGTGAGCGCCGAGGGTGGACTTCCAAACGGCCAGTTCTCCGCTCACTCTTCAAGTCTATGAGACAGGGCTATTTCACAAGCTTTTCATCGACACCTTGTCCGCACTGAAGTAATCCGACCTTAGTGCCGGAAAAGTTTATTGGACATTAAAAAACCCTCATTCCACCGGTTGGTTCGCTCTATCGCGACTGCCGCTGCGGCGTGTGGCCAGGCTGACCTGATCTCGCCCCGCCGACTTCGCTGTATAAAGACACTTGTCCGCTGTCTTCAATAATTCTTCGACGGTTTCACCATGCTCGGGAAAGGTAGCCACACCAATCGACAATGTCAGCGTTCCCAGGCTGCTGTTCTGGTAGCCCATTTCCATCTTCTTTGTCGCCTCGCGGAGTTCGTTGGCCCGTATGACAGCATTCTCTGAGGAAGACTCAGGCAGGATGAAACCGAACTCTTCTCCTCCGTAGCGGCAGACCACATCGTCCGCACGCACCGACTTACGGAACAAATCGGCGACAATTTTCAGAACGTAGTCTCCCGCATCGTGTCCGAACGTGTCGTTAAACCGCTTGAAGTTGTCGAGGTCAGCAAAAAGGATGGAAACCGGATGATTTTTCCGGACGGCCCGCTGCATCTCTCTTTCGAGAGACTCCTCCAGGAACCGGCGATTGAAGAGCCCGGTAAGAGGATCGCGAACGGATTGATCCCGCAAGGTATCGCGCAACCGCAAACTGGCGAGTGAGAGAGCGATCTGGCCCGCTACGGTGGTTCCCAATCGCTGAGCAATGGCTTCCGGATTCTCCGAGCCGGGATCTGTCTCGATAGCGTCCCCGGCAAATTCGAGGTGCAGGACTCCCAACGTGTCTCCGTGTCCGACCATGGGGACGCACAAACATTTAAGGGTTACGCTTGCCGAGATATGGGTACAGTGAATGCCTTCCGCAAGTGGGCTCCAATGCGGCTGCCCACGGCGCAGGCTCCAGCATTCATCGGGAGAGAAGGCCGCCTCGGAAATACTCGCATTGCCCCACTGGATTGCCGTCTCCACCAGGTTCCGTGACGACTTGAACAGATAAAGGGTCCCGGAAATGACCTCCGGCAGCAGCTTCTGGACCGACTGCGCCACCACTGAACAAGCGTCCTCGGTGGTCACACAGCACTCGAGCAAATCGCCCATCTCGCTTAGCAGGGTCATCTCCCTGGTGCGGCGTTTCAGTTCGTTCAACAGTTGGTTCAAGACTTCCGCGTGTTTGCGTTCCGCCTGAGAAGCCCTGATATGTTCCGAAATATCCTTGTAGATCGTGTAAGAGCCTCGCACCCGGCCATCCACAGCCAGCGGAAGCGCATGCACTTCCAAGTCAAGGACGCGTCCGTCCTTTCGCCGCCGCCGTACCGTCATGTGCCGGGCCTCTCCAGCGATAACTCTCCGAACGGACGCCTCGAAATCGGCGGGCAGATCGTCAGCCATGAATACGGTGCCGAGACTCCGTCCGGCAAGTTCGGCCTGACTGCAAAGAAAGAGCTTTTCGAAAGCAGCATTGATCAGTTCGACGCGGCCCTGCCGGTCGAGTACTACGATTCCAAAGGGACTATTCTCGATCAGGGAATTCAAGTGAGTGGTCTGTTCCTGAAGATCACGTGCGATCCTGTCTTGCTCGCTTACCGCCGCTCCGGTTATCAAACCGATTCCGGACAGAACCAGCATGAATAGGCCAAGCTGGGGAACCACTCCTGCATTGAAGGGGAAAAGATGCAAAGCCACCACGATCCCGAAATGAAAAAGAAGAATCCCGCTAACCACCCGGCGGATACCCTGCCGCATAGCAATCCAGATGATTGGGACAAATCCGAAATACAACATGCCGGGATAACCAAAATCGGGGCCGAACATGATCCACAAAACCAGCACGATCACAGCTAACTGACCGACACCTTCGCTAAATGTTCCGAGATTGGAACGTACCGTTGAGGCGCGGACAAATTCGTCTCGAAAAGGTTCGTCGGCGGGTTGAGACAGTAGTCGAGGGCGTATCCGCGGCAGCACCTGAATCAGAAGAAACGGCGCGACTCCGAGCAGTGCAATGCCGTCGCCCAAAAACCATTTGAACGAGGCGGGCCAGAATTCGCTTTGCGGAACGGATCCACTCACGACGAGCGAACCGACGCCGATCAGAGTAGTGGCGGCAGCCGCCGACATCGAAACGAAGAGATAACGCAGTACATCCTCACGTCGCCGCAATTCAAGATCAATGCGAAGTGGCCCGCGCAAAATGTAAGCTGCAACCGCATAGGCGAGCCCAATTCCGAGAGACCCGGCGGTGTCCACGAACGACAGGGGATTCCGCTGATAGAAGAGCACACCGGCGAGCACGTTGGAAAAACAAACGAGTAGAGCGTAGCGGGGGCTGATGCCCAGCATCAGGGCCAGAACCAGGCCCGTTGCCGGATACCAGGCCGATAATCCGAACTGCGAAATGAAAATCAGTTCGGGACGGTTCAGAACGAAGAACAACACCAGGAACACGAGCGAGATAATTACGTGGCGAACGATCAGGCGGCCGTTATGCATGCTTTCCAACTCCTGATCTACGAAGCGCCGAGATTCGAGCTTTAAAGACAGCGCTTCCTCACGCTCTAGTTTATGAGAGGCTGAGATTTCGCTATGTTCTCATCGACACTCCTCCCACACGCTGGTAATCCGACCTTCGTGCATTAGATTTTTCTCAGGCGGGCAATATTGCTGGTGCGGTAGTAGCTGGGGGAGTGTTCCGACTCCGTTGCGTGCTGACGGCGCCATCCACGATCATCATGCCAATGCCTGGCAAATCACCTTTCTGGATGCTGTCGAGTACGTCCTTTCCGGACGAATGTTGAGCTTTATCGAGCATGACGAAAGTAGCGTCGCGGCCGGGTGCCACGAGTCCGCACTCGAGTTTGCGAATTTTCGCGGTGTTTCCAGTCGCGAAACAAACAGCCACTTCGGCAGGAATCTCTCCCAGCGAAGACAGCATGGCGATCATTCTCAAAATGCCAAGCGGTTGCACTCCCGAACCTGCCGGCGAGTCAGTGCCGAGAATTACCCGATCCAGTTGCTTAAGTTCCTTAGCGGTCCGCAGCGTAAGTAGTGCGGCCCGCTCATTGCCGTTGTGGACAACTTCCAACGCTCGTTGGGACTGCTCGCACAGACTGACGATCTGATCGTCGGGCAGCGCCGTGTGACCGCCATTGATGTGTCCAATGACGTCAGCGTCGGCAGCCAGCACGATGTCCTTGTCGATCAAACTTGACCCCGGAATCGAAGGACCGCCGGTATGAATGGTGCTCTGAATTCCAAACTTGCGTGCCCAGGCCACCATCTGCCGGGCGGTGGCGCCATCTTTCACGCTGCCGAGACCGACTTCGCCCAGCATGGTGACGCCGGCTGCCGCCAGGTCTTTGAAATCCTCTTCGACCATCCCATGTTCGATGACCGGGGCGCCGGCGTGAATCCGCACGCCACCAGGGCGAAACGCCGAGAACGCCCGTTGCGCAAATATGGCCATCGCCTTCAAACCCACCACATCTTTTGGACGTCCCGGAGTGTGCACCTCTCCGGCGGAGATCATGCTGGTGACACCGCCGTGAAGGTAGCTGTCGATCCAGCCAATCTGGTTTTGGCGCGGCGTCCAGTCGCCCGCTACCGGATGCACATGACTATCGATCAGCCCTGGAGCCAGCGTCGTACCTCTGGCATCGATCGTAAGATTGGCGCCTTCGATATCAACGTCGTTCTGTTTTCCCACCTCCGTGATCTTTCCGTCGACCGCAACCACGGTGTCGGCGTCGAGGATCGGCTGTTCCAGATCCCCGCTGAGGAGCAGGCCGATATTCCGAATTACAAGGCGGGTTCGAGTTTTGCTCTTGCCGGGATCGTCCTGGGCCATGAAGGGCACCTCTTGGCATCTAAAGCTATCGCCTTAGTTCAGAGACTGTCTTTGCGAACTTTGCGGGCATGCTTTGCGAGCTTTGCGGTAAAGCCTTTGACCCTGCATAAACCAAAGCTTAACCGCAAAGTTCGCAAAGACGACCGCAAAGGGCGCAAAGTCTTGTTCAACTGCTTCCACAAGGCTTGACCGGGATTCCGCTCCCCGCCACCAATGTTATAAGCTGGTCTGGCCGAAGACTGACGACTGAAGACTGACGACTGCTTCCAACGCGTATGGTATCTCGCAATCTCGTTTTCTGGGAAGTCGACACCCAATCCGACTTCATGTTGCCCGGCGGCAAGCTGTACGTGCCCGGCGCAGAGAAATTATTGCCCAACATTCGCCGGCTCACCGATGCCGCCCGCCAGGGACGAGTGTTCCTGGTCTCGCATGGCTGCTATCACGTTCCCGACGATCCTGAATTCGCGATTTTTCCGCCGCATTGCGTCAAAGGCACTCCAGGCTCCGACTTAGTTCCTGAGGCACTCACGGATCGAGTGCTCCGGGTCCCGAACGAAGCCACCGCCTCCCTGCCGGAGGATTTCTCTCAGTACCAGCAGATCCTGTTGGAGAAGCAAACCCTCAACATCTTCGAAAGCCGTCATGCGGATGAACTGGTAAAGCGTTTTGGTCCGGAGACGGCATTCGTGGTGTTCGGAGTGGTCACCGAATATTGCATCGGCTTTGCCGCCAAGGGTCTGCTCGATCGCGGCCGCAAGGTTTATGTAGTAAGGGATGCGATTGAAACCCTGAAGTCCGAGGACGGGAATCGTAGCATTGCGGAACTAGAGGCGCTCGGAGCGAGGTTGATCACCACCCAGCAGGCGCTCGATCTGATTGACGACACCCAATCGTGACTAGGAATTCTCTACGTCCATTTGAACGTTCACTTTGAACGTTCAGAGGTGCGGCTTGTGGTTGACACTTGCCGTCGAATGGAAGTATCGTTCTGCGCACTAGGCCGTGGGTTGAATTTGAAGTCCAGCGAATCCGTTGTCTGCGACGACAACAAGAGCCAATCAACCGCGAAGTTTTGTGGGATTTGGGCACAAAAGGGTCTAGATTGTGGACTTTGTGTCCGGGTATCGTCGCGTAATCCGTAGTCACTGTTCGGGGAAAGGCTGTGTCCGACTGGCCACCCGAATGCAGCATCGCACAGGGGGATTTTGATGACCAAGAAAGCACTGCTCGTCTTCTTCTGTTGTCTCGTATTTCCGATCTGTCCACTTCTGTACGGCCAGGCCAGCGGCAGTTTTTCCGGAACGGTGACCGACAAAACCGGGTCCGTGGTTTCCGGGGCAAGTGTGAAAGCCACGTCTCAAGGCACCGGCTTTTTCCGCGAGTCCAAAACGGACGATAGCGGCCATTACCTTATGCCGATTATGCCGATCGGGGACTACACCATCCGCGTCGAGTCGGCTGGATTCGGACCTGCCGAACAGAAGGACGTTCGGCTGCAGGTGGACGAACATCGTGAACTGGACTTCTCCCTCACGCCGGCCTCGGTCACATCGACGGTTGAAGTCAGTGCTACCGAAGTCGCGGTGCAGACCACGAACCCGACTCTCGGTCAGGTTATTACTTCCCAGCAAGTCGCGCAGCTTCCTTTGAATGGCCGCGACTTCGTGCAGTTGGCCACACTCACTCCCGGAACCACCCAGGAGACCAACCCGAACAGCTTCTTCAACGGCGGACCCAGCAGCGAAGTTTCCACTCGCGGATCTTTCTCTCTGTCGGTCGGCGGATCTCGCGCACAGAGCACTGACTGGCTGTTCGACGGCAATGACAATAACGAGTTGACCGCCGGCGGCATCGCAATTCTGCCTTCCATCGATGCCATTCAGGAGTTCAAGGTTCTCACCTACAACTATTCCGCGGAATACGGTACCCGCGCGGGTCCGACCGTCCTGGTGACCACCAAATCAGGATCGAACCAGATTCACGGCTCGCTGTTTGAGTTCTTCCGTAACACTTCGCTCGACGCCAGCAGCTACTTCGCTTCGAGCAAAGAAAAGTTCAACCTGAACCAGTTTGGCGGTGCGGTCGGCGGAGCCATCAAGAAGGACAAGACTTTCTTCTTCCTTGACTACGAGGCCAAGCGGCAACGCAAGGGCACTCCGTTCCAAGGTCTGGTTCCCACGGCAGCGATGAAAAATGGAGACTATTCCCACGACGCCTTCGGCGATATTCGCTCCGGCTTTCTGAAAAATCCCTACGCAACCGGCCCGGACACAGCCTTCCAGTGCGATGGGGCGGGTAACCCCACTGCAACCGCTTCCGATGGCACCCAAGCCCCGGGCAATGATTGCAACATCATTCCCCAGGCCATATTCAATCCCGCAGGCAAGGCGATGATGGACTTTTACCCTGCGACGAATGCGAACATCCCGCAGTTGGGCGTCAACTTCACTAGTGTGCCGGTTCGGACCCTGGACGAAGGCAAATTCGATGTCCGCCTGGATCATAGCTTCTCGGGTAAGGACACGGCTTTTGCACGCTTCTCGTACGATCAGGCCACAAACTTCGTCCCCGGCGGCTCCCCGGGTTTTGCCGCTCCGAGCGCTTTCGCCAGCACGCAAAACATCACCAACCACGGACGCAATGTCGCATTGTCTGAAACGCACATCTTCTCTGACCGCACCGTCAACCAGGTCAGCGGGGGATTCAACCGAATCTTCAATCACATTCTCTCCTTCGGAGACCGGACTTGCGAGTCCGCGAAGATCGGTATCGCAGGCGCGAATCTGGACAGCAGCTGTCCCGGCGCACCGCCGGGGCTGTCGCAGTCAAAGACGGACTGCGTAAGCTGCGGCCTGACGACTACCCTTATTTTCGGAGGTTACTGGTCGCTGGGTGACCGCGGGTTTGCTCCTTTCCAGGGTGGCACCAACGTATTCCATATCTCCGATTCTCTCGACCTGAATCGGGGCAAACACAACATCCGCATCGGCGGACAGATTCGCGCCCAGCAGATGAATGTGCTCACCAACTCCTTCCAGGATGGTTTCCTCCTGATGTTCGGCGGCTACACCGGGGATGCCACCGCTGACCTGCTCATTGGCCAGATTGGCGGCGCACTTCACGATCAAACCTTCCAGGGCGCTACTACCGGCCGCCGCTGGAAATTATTCCGTCCTTACGTGCAGGACGATTGGCGGGTCACCCCTAATCTGACACTGAACCTTGGTTTGGCCTACGCGCTGGTAACTCCAATCACCGAGGCTGAGAATCGCCAGGCTAACTTTGATTTCAACAGCAAGTGCGGATCGCCTCCGGGATGCAACTATCTGATCCCCGGAGTGAACTCCGACAGCCGAGTCGGCATCGAGATGGATAAGACTGCACTCGAACCTCGGATCGGGTTTGCCTGGAAACCATTTGGGAGCCAGACCACGGCGGTCCGCGGAGGATATGCGATCTTCCACGATTCCTCCTGGAACCAGGGCGGACAAGGTTTGTGGGAGAACCCCCCGTTCTTCGCGGAAACTGCGAACTTCTCCGGCTTCTGCCCATTTGGAACAGTGGCCCCGGGCTGCGGCCTTTCGCAGGCCTTCACTCCGATTCTTACCGCCGAACCGGACCCGGCGACGTTCCAGGGTACGATTCAATCGCAAAATCTCGACTTTAAACAAGGCCGAGTCCAGCAGTTCAACCTCAACATCGAGCATCAGCTGCCGGGTGGCCTGGTAGTCACCGCCGGGTACGCAGGCTCTCGCAGTCATCACATTCTGATCGACGGGTTGAACCTGAACGTGTCTTCGCCGACAGCGTGCGATTCCACCAGCCCCAATTTCGATCCTAACTACCATTTAGGATGCGGGGTTCCGGTGGCTCCCTTCGGGCCCTTCACCACCATCGCCAATATCGGCGACAAAGGAGACGCTCGTTACGATTCGCTGCAGTTCAAGGCAGAAACCAAGAGCGTTCGCCACGGTCTTTACGCTCTGGTCGGCTACACCTACGCCCGCAACTTTGACAGCGGGTTCCCTGATGGTGTCGGGAGCAGCTCGGGCGCAACCTACTATCCTCTGCCGAATACGCGAAAGGCCGACTGGGCGCTTTCTCAGCTCCAGTTGAACCACAACTTCACCGCCAGCGTGATTTATGAGTTGCCCTTCGGTAAAGGCAAGCAATTCGGCAGCACCTGGAACAGCGGCGTGAATGCGGTTCTGGGAAATTGGGAACTTGACGTGATTGAAAAAATCACTTCTGGCTTTCCAGTCTTTATCGACGACAGCAACAATGGATCAGGTTCTTCCATCTCCAGCGGCGGAACGACTTTCAACCGTCCTGATCAGGTCTGCAATCCGAGCTCAGGCCATCAAACGGTCACGGCGTGGTTCAATATTTCGTGCTTCGTGCGAGCCGGGGATGGGAAACTCGGTAACGCTTCGCGGACTCCGCTCTACGGACCGGGATTCGTGAATACCGACTTCTCCGCCATCAAGCATTTCCCCCTTCCCTGGCGGGAAGGCATGATGGTTGATTTCCGGGCAGAGTTCTTCAACATCTTCAACCATCCACAATTCTTCACCCCGGGTGCCGACATCAGTTCGTTGGGGTTCGGCGCGATTACCCAGACGGTAAACAATCCACGTCTGGTTCAGTTTGCCCTCAAGCTTCGTTTCTAGAGGCTTAAGGAACAACATAAGCAAGAATCGAAGGGCGCGGCATTCAGCCGCGCCCTTTTCCTCAACCCAAGTATCGAACCTCCCCAGGAGAAACGATGCGCTGGCGTAAAAACAGACTGGTTCTCGCCTCCCTGCTCGCCTTGGCGGTAGCGACCGCCGCTTCGGCTCAAAAAATCAAAGTCATCGTCGATCAGGACGCGCGCGGGCCTGGCACCAGCGACCAGCAAGCCCTCCTGGTATTCCTGCAATCAGACCGGTTTGAAGTGCTCGGTATCACCACGGTCAGCGGCGACCAATGGGTCAAGGAAGAAACCCAGCACGTGCTGCGGATGGAAGAGATTGCTGAACGCACTGACGTTCCGGTGATCCAGGGTGCTGAATTCCCTCTTCTGAACTCAAAGGAAGAAACCGAACGATGGGAAGCTGTTTACGGCAAGTTTGAATACAAAGGATGCTGGACCGACCGCTTCGAAGCCAACCGCTCCACTATCTACGACGAGCCCTACCACGCTCCTGACGTCATCCCGCCGATGAAGGAAGGCGCGCCGCACATTCAGGCGATGCCGGGCACGGCGGCGGAATTCATCGTAAAGATGGTGCACAA
>Ga0068871_100001332_pt1 | contig 16537 bp, 9 predicted proteins | sample KBSMisM72_FD_72750 | JGI IMG/M metagenome (GOLD analysis project Ga0068871, IMG submission 72750) | Miscanthus rhizosphere microbial communities from Kellogg Biological Station, Michigan, USA - KBS Miscanthus M7-2 | ecosystem: Host-associated > Plants > Roots > Rhizosphere > Soil ... | reverse complement strand
CGAATGCCGATGAGCCACTGCTCACCGGCGTTCCCCTCATTCCTCGCGGAAACAAGATGGGTGGGCAGTTCTTTCCCCTGCTGTTCGATCCCCAAGCGCATTAGAAGAATCTAACTTTCCGGCACGCCGCACCCACGGCGCGAGGCGCTTTAGACGACGTTGGGGAAATCTGACAACTCCGCTAAGATGCCCGTGGTATGCCTTCCCCTGATGCCTGCATCAGATCAACCCACCTCTTGGGGGGCCCCCATCGCCGACGATCCTTTTCCGTCCAATAGCAGACATTAGGACTTTCCCGGTGGAGCGGTCAGCACCGTCAAAGATTTCAGCATCCTAATCCATCGCGCCGGGCGCTTATCGTGTGGCGCGACCATCTTGAATGGACCTTGCTTCTCGCCGAGCGGCGACCCGTTCAACCTGTCAGCAACGATTACATCTGAATCTTGAAAGTCGGAATCTAGCTCGGCCAGCGAATAAACCACGCGGTATCGGTCTGATGCTTCAGCCACAACATACATAGCCACTGCCGCACCCCGAAGTTTCTCGTTTTGCGGGACACCAGCCCGACGTAGCAATTCCCGGACTGCAACACCTTCGTAAATCTCTTCCTTCTTGTCGTGCGGATTCACTACTTTCAATGTTTGCCGAGGCATCGCCTTCAAGTCGCTTGCAGAAAGTGCCAGCGATGTGGCGACATCACCGGAAATCCGTAACTCCGCGGTGTTTTCTGCGGGAGCGTTAGGCTGTTGTGCCAGCGACAGGGTCAGAGCGACGGCGGCAATATGCAGGCCATTTCGCACCGAGCTAGTCCTTTTCCAGCATCACTTCGGTGGACTTGATGACGGCCTTGACGGTGTCGCCAACCTTGAGTTTCATTTCGTCCGCGCTGCGCCTTGTGATTACGCTTTCAATCAGGTCTTTTCCCACCCGGATAACCACGTGGGCCATAACGCCGCCCAATTGAATTTCTTCAACTTTTCCAGCGAGTTTGTTGCGTGCCGACAGTGTCATAAACGAAACGTAGCATGTGGCAGATGTTTGCCGCAACTCGAAACCCGATACGGGCGAGCGCCACGACTCACAATTTTGTTCGCCAAGGCCGGGACGTCTGGCTCAGACCATGACGCTCGCGCTAGTCATCAGCATTTCGCTCCACAAAGCTACGCAACGCCTTGCCGCCGCTTGATGGATGAGCGGCGTGATGTGACCCTGTGCAGAGCTAGAACGTGAGTCGCAGCCGAAGTCGTATAGTGCGCCGGTTGTTGATTCCCTCCTGCGTAAAGCTACTTATCAGGCGGCCGAAATTGTCATTGCGCACGATGTCGTCCGCGGCTATTGGTAAGATTTTTCGCGTCGCCGGGTCCACACGAACAGTGAACGAGCCGAGCCACGCAAACTCTCCGCCACCGCCGCCGGCGTCAGAATCCGGTGAAAGCAGCGGATGATTAAAAATGTTATCCACGTCCGCGCCAAATTGGATTTTCACACGGTCGCTGAACTGAAAGTCCTTGTGCACGCCAAGATTTACGCCCCAGGTTCCGGGTCCCCAAAGCAAATTCCGCTTTGCGACCTGTGGATTACTGAAGACGTCCGCGCCGACCGATGGCGGCGCGAATGAATCCGGATTCCAAATCTGATCGCCGTTGTGATGGCTGAAATTGCTATCAACGACGAGTGGACGGTAGGACGGTTCGGCGTTGAAGTCGCCAACAGCATCGAGCGAGGTAACGCCAATATTGCCGGGCAGAACCGGCGCATCACTATTTGTGCAGTCATCGCAGGTCCAGAATGGAGTGAAGCCAGTTCCGGTCTTCGCGAACATGTTGAACGCAGTTTGCCAGCCGCCAAGGACAAGATCAGCGGCACGCGACATATTTGTCCCGAATCTTCGCCCTCTACCGAGCGGCAGGTCGTAGATGCCGTAAGCCACGAAGCGATGACGCGAGATATAGCCGTCAATCCCATAGTCACTATCGGGCTGAAAGGGGTTATAGGTGATGCCTCCGAGGCTAGAGTTGCCGGTATCCAGGGCGGTGGATTTCTGATCGAGATACGTATAAGTCGCCATGAACATCAAGCCGCGTGTGTAGCGCCGTTCGACTTGAGCCTGAAAGGCGTTCGATTGCGCATGGCCATAGTTGCCATAGCTCAAGATGAAATCGCCGAGTCCGGGAAAGCGATATCGAGCGAGATCTGCGTCTGAAAATTCACAATCGGCGGCGTCTACCGGATCGCACGCGGTGACCCCGTCCCCGGTGCTGGTTCCAAACGGCGTATCGCTCGGCATGATTTCGTTCAAGTCCTTGCCGGCAATAAGCCCATGCATGGTCGAGCCGAGATAGGACAAGCGAATCGAGGTGCCGGAAGCGATTTCGCGTTCGAACGTGGCGTTGTATTGGTGAATGCGCGGCTGTTTGAGGTCGAAGGGTACGACGTTCACGGCCGGAGTGCCGCCGGTGCCGTTGGTAATCGTTCCGCCCGAAATGGGACTGATCCCGTGGTTCCCGTCGGATGGCCATCCTTCGAATGGGAACGGGTTTCCGTCGCTATCGACAGCTCTTTTGGTAATGCCCTGGTTAAACGGGTTGGTGGCTATCGGGTCGCGGATTCCTTGTGCTGCGGATGTCGGATAATAGATCCCATACCCGCCGCGAATCACGGCTTTTGAACCCAAGCGGTAGGCTATGCCGACGCGAGGCGCGAAATCGGTGATGTCCGTTCGAACCACGCCGCGTCCCATGCGCTGGCCCGAGTCATTCACAAATGCATACCCGAAATTGATGATGCGTGTGTCGAGGTATTTCAGTGTCTTGTCGGAGGGAATGATGAAGCGGCCCAATTGGCCGGTTACCGGATCTACGTAGTTCGGATCGAAGTTTGCGATAAGGTCATTCTTATCCACAAACGGCGTCATCAACTCGTAGCGCAACCCGAGATTCAGGGTGAGCCTGGAGTTGACCTTCCACGTGTCTTGAAAGAAGTATCCATGCTCCCAGTTGTGAACATCCATGGCGGGACGCGGTTGCAAGACGAAGCTCACGGTAGTTGGCGGCAGTCCCAGCAGAAAACCCGTAAAGGGATTTGTTCCCGTTCCCGAGTAGGTCATCGAACCGCGCGGATTTCCTCGGTTGAGTGCGAATCCATCAACGGCTTGGTTGCGAACAAGGTCGCCGCCCATTCTCAAGTCGTGTTTGCCGATTACCCATGTGAAGGTATCGCCCATGGTGATCAAATTCTGGTCAAGCGGCCGGAAGGTGTTCCGTCCACCGTTGCTGAAAGCAGCGAAAGACCCGAAGTTGACCGCCGGATGGCCGAACGTGGAAAGCGCAAATGGACCCACGACGTCGCCGTAGGCCGCAATGTCTGACTGGTCGAATCCAACGCTCGACAAGAATCCTTCAAGGGTCGTGTTGCTGTGACGCAAGAGAGCCTGTCGATTGAAGCCACCGCGTAATTCATTCACGAACCGCGCCTGCCAGGCATGGGTGTAAGACAGGGAAACGGTATGGTTCTTGCGGTCATTTTGCGTCAAGCCCAGCCCGGTGTAGGGGTTGACGACGTTGGCATTCGCGCTCACCTGGGCTGAAACGTTATAAACGCCATAGAGATGATCTCGTTCCGAAAAATCGTGATCAAGACGCAGCGTACCGAGGTCCTGTACGGAGCGCCCGGAAAGGATGGTCTGATAGCCACCCGAAATTCTGCCATTCGCGGGATTGATCGGGGCGCTGAGACCGATTTTCGGGAAGTAGGTATTGATCATCGCCTGAACGGTGGGGTTCAGCAGCCTAGCGGGAATTGTCACAAAGCGCGTAGTGGTGTTTCCGTCATCGTCCGTAAATTGAATGGTGTTATCAGCGATTTCCTGCGCCGTGAGGGTTACGCTGGCCGGGACGACTGGCTTTGCTGAATCGTTGAGCCCCGAGAAGTCGCCGGTGTAAAGCGAGGGATGCATGATCGTGCTGGAGGAAACTTTTACCGGAGCGATGTTGTAGTTTCGTTCGTAGGCCAGCATGAACCAGGTCTTGCCAAGCTTTGGCAGGGGTCCCCCGACCGAAGCGCCGAGGTCGTTCAGGTTGAAATAAGGATTCGGGTATTTCGACTGGAATGACGTGGGCGCGAAATCCGCTTGGGCAACTTTGTCGTCCAATGTCCAGGCCGCCAACGCCGAGTTGCTGTTGTTGTAGAAAATCGAGCCGTGATACTGAGCGCCGCCCCTTCTCGTGCTCACGCGAATGTTCGCGACACCTGCGTATTCGGCACTGAAGTCGGTAGTCAGGACGTTGACTTCACCTACCGCCTCCAAAGACGGCTGACTCGCGGTCGGTTCGCCGAAAATGCCACCATTGGATCGCTGCCCGTCCAGGGAGAAACTGCCGCCATAACTTTGTGCTCCCAAAAATTTGAAGGAACCGTCCGCGCCGGCCTGCGTGATGTTGGGGTTCAGGTACAGAAATGAATAAACATTTCGGCTGTCGCGCGGAAGTTCGATCACGGCGTCGTTGGTTAGCGTCTGGCTAATGGTTTGGTCTTCTGTATTGATGGTGGGCGCTTCCATGGTCACCACCACGCTGGTCTGCGCAGCCGACGAAACTTTCAAAACGACGTCTGTGGTCACGACGTCACTACCATTCAGCACCACGCCATGGATTTCACTCTTCGTCATTCCCGCCGCTTCGATGGCCACCTCGTAAGCTCCAGGCTTTAGTCCGAACACCTGATAGCTGCCTTCAGAATTGGTGGTGGTGACTCGGCTGGTATTGGTAAGCGCGTCTGTAACCGTCACCTTCGCCCCGGCAACCACTGCCCCGGAAGCATCGGTGACCGTACCGCGAACGGTACCAAGGTCTGTTCCTTGCGCAAAACTCAACCTGGCGACGACTAAGGACAAAAGCAAAGAAAGGAATACAGCTATGGCTCTGCTTCTCACTGAGGACCTCCCCCGTCATTCCCTTAAGGAGGATTTACCACGATAAGAAAGCAAACACAAGTAAAAACAGCGAATAAAAACAAATAATAGAAAGCATGCGAAAGTATTCTGCGGTAAGATACTTTCAGAATTTGACCTCCTTTGGCGAAAGCGGCCATAATCTGCTCTCGTTTCGGAAAATCGTGCATGTCTCCCAGAGCTCGCATTCTCACTGAGCAGCGCAGAAGAAACCTGTTGGATTTGGTCGACCAGAATGGCCAGGTCACCGTAGCCGACCTCGTTAAGCGATTCTCTATCTCGGCAGTAACGGTCAGAAGCGACCTGGACGCGCTCGCCGCAATCGGGGCTCTGGTTCGTTCCCATGGCGGTGCAGTTCGCCGATTGGAAGCCACCCAGGATTATCCGCTGCGCACAAAAGAAACTCTGCACCATGCCGAAAAGGTACGAATCGGGAAAGCCTCCGCTGAACTCGTGCAGCCTGGCGAAACGATCATTCTGGACTCCGGTACAACAACTGCTGAAATCGCCCGGCACATCAAAAAACTCAAGCTACAAAGCGTGACCGTGATTACCAACGCCCTGAACATCGCGGTCGAGTTGACGGATTGCCCCGGCGTATCGCTCATTATGATCGGCGGACTGATGCGTCCCGTTTCATCATCGTTCGTCGGGCCACAAGCAGAGGCGATGATGAACGAATTTCACGCCGACCGTCTTTTTCTTGCAGTGGACGGTTTCGACCTGGACAACGGGCCCTCCACGCCGGACGTTCTGGAAGCCCAACTGAACAACGTGATGATTCGCTCGGCGAGGGAAGTGAATGTTGTTGCGGATTTCAGCAAATTGGGTCGAAGAAGCGTCTCCAGGATTGGTCCCTTCAACCGCATTCAGCGGCTCATTACAGACAAGCGGGCAACTCCTGAATTTACCAAGGGCTTGCGCAAGAAAGGAGTCGAAGTCATCGAGGTGTAGCCCCGACAAGTGCCAACCGGGCAAGATGATGCGACAGCCCATCGTCCGGAGAGAGCAGCGTTTCCCGCAATTGCTCATTGCCGCGGTCGAGTTGTCCCATAGCAATCCAAAGAATTCCAGCGCTATAGTGCCACCCTCCCTGGTGGCTTCCCTGCTGCGACCGAGCCTCGGCTTCTCCGGCTGCAGTGTGTAAGCTAGCCTTAGCATCTGAGTCCTGCGGGTGCCCAGCTTTTTTCGAAGCAGCCCAAGCCCACAAGAGATTACCGGTTCCGCGGCCTTCGGAAGCTTTCGCGAATTCCTGCGCCGCTTTTTCGCGTTGCGCACAGGTAGCGTAAACTTCCCCACGCAAATAGCGTATCCTCGAGGTCTCCACAAATGTGTCCATGCCATCCAGAGTGAAAAAAAGCCCCGCAACCGGTTTCCCGAGGGTGTCCGCGACCTGCACAGCATTCTGACAATCCCGCGCCTTGGCCAGGCCAGCGGCGCGAAGCAATCCTACTTCGACCCAAACTTGCCGAACATTGGTGCCGCCCTCTTCCCTGCTGAAGAATCGATCGCGAAATAAATTGGCGGCGCCGTCGTAGTCTCCAGCCTCCGCCCTATTCAGCGCCAACTCGTACACTAAGGCATTCGGCATCTGTTTCAGGTCCGGGTAGCGCTGGAGTTCCTTCACGCGATCTTGAGCGGACCGTCCAAGCAACGTCATCGCAACCAGGGCACCTCGGTAGTTCACAAGGTTTCGGGGATCATCTCTTATCCCGGCATCAAAGGCTTCAAACGCCCCGCTGAAATCACGGGTTTCGTGCAGCAGAGCAAGTCCCATGCTAGCTTCGAGTGCCGGTATTTTGGCATCGTGCTGGCGTGCATAGGCCCAATGGCGAAGCGCCTCCGGCGTCTTTGCGCGTGCGAAATACCAGACACCAAGCAGGTATTGGGCCGTCGCATCTCTTGCATTGAAGCGTAGCGCTGCTTCGAGAGCGAGTTTGTCATCGAGCGTGCTTGGAGATACATAGAGAGTCGACAACCGCGATGCCTCGCCGTAGTCTGCTCCCGCCGACTCTCCTAATTTTTCCCGGCAGTAACCGCGGAAATAGACAATCAATGCGTTCTTCCGCGGCGCCGTCATTCCCGGCTCGCTCTGGTCAGGATTTACGGCCGGATAGTCGCGCGAAAGAATCTCGACTGCTTTTCTGTAGAGACCGAGGTCTGCATACTGCGAAGCCACTCTCAGCACACGATAGGGATCGGCGGCGAGATGTTTTAGATCCTGAAGACCTGCTTCCTCACGCAAGAGAGCACTCGCGGGATAGCGCTTCAACAATTCTTTCGCTTGCAGCGCTGCAGTGTCGTGATCGCCTGTAGCGCTCATGATCGCGATTTTCTCTTCGGCCGCTCGCAAGTCAGCGGGTGCAGCATTCAAGGCCCCAGCGATGAGCCCCGAGGCTTCCGCTAGAGCGCCCGCTCGCGCTTTCAATTCGGCCAAACGCAACGCGGCCGCGGCACGGTAGGCTGGCGAAAGCAATGCTGCTTCGTACGCGCTTGTTGCTCGTTGCGCTTCGCCCGCACCCTCCTGAGATATTCCGAGGTAGTAGGCAACTTCTCCATCGGTGGTGTTTCGCTGGCGAGCGGCGAGCAGCCGGGGCATGGCTTCCTCAAAGCGTTTTAAGCTCGCGTCGAGACGCCCAGCCGCTTTTGCTAGTTCATAGCTCGAAGGAAATCTTTTTAGTGCGATTGAATACGTCTCGACCGCTGACAGCAAATCGCCGTCTAGCTCTTGCGTTTTTCCAAGTTGCAGCCAATCATCTTCGTTCCGCTTGCTCTCGTCAGGAATACGATAGTTCTGCTGCGGGCCTACCTTCACCTCTGATTCTGGCGTCCAGTCGTAGTCCCCTTCGGTTTGCTCAAGCAGCGTCCTTCCGTCCCCATCCTTAAGCACGAACGAATACTTGCGATCGGCACTCTTGGCGGGAACTTCTTTCGTCCACGTTTTCTCGGGCCAGAGATCACTTTTTTCGCTGGAGACGACAGAAGATCCATCCAGCACTTCCACCGTCGCCGAATCCACCTTTCGATTGACGTTCAACCCAACCACGAGGCGATCGGCCTTTCGCTCCAGATGCACGATGCCCGCCAAATTTGCGCGGGAGATTCCACCTGTTCCTCGCACCGGCATCCAATATTCTGAAAAGTTAATGTGCTGACGAGGTTCCAGGAACGCATAAGTCTCCTGATTGCGAAATAGTCCGCCCTGAATCTCCGCGTAGGCGCTCATGTCGTCGGAAAGAGCCTTTCTCCAATCCAAGCCGTCAGCATCCACGCCCCAGGACCAGATCTTTTTTGCGGGCAATTGCAGGTATTCAGAAAAGTGCGCCGTGTCCGCGTTGGTGTGCGGATGCCAGATGCCCATGAAGTTTTCGCGGCTGGCGTGAACAAAAACAGAAACAGGCCCGTCCGTCTGGTTTTTGATGATGCTCAAGTCCTTGCCTTGCTCATCGACCGGCCATCTCTGCACTTCTGCAAAACCGTGAGCAGCCGCAAATCGCATCGGATACTCAATCCGCGAATCGTCCCAAATTTGGACGCCTGCATTGCTCCACCAATAGAAACGATGACGCACATCGCTGCGATTGCTCAGCGTCACTCGCTGCTCGAGCACGGTCCAGCCGGGGCGAAGAACCAGCTCAACGCTCCACTCCACGCCATAGACTCTGTCGACATTTCCCACGGTAACGGACGCACTGCCGTCCTGGTGCGATTCATAAGCGAAGTCGACCGGCGACATGGACATCCAATTGTGAGAAACGGGAAAGTTGAACTCGACGCCGAATGCAGCCCAAGCCCCTCGGTAGCCAATCCGCGCCTTCTTGATCGACGGGTTGGCATAGAACATCGGCTGGCCATTGACTTTGTCGACGCAGGTATAGATGTGGCCGCCGATGTCCGGCAGTACGGAGCACTTCAGGTATTCGTTCTCCAGAAAGATCGCGCGTAACTTGTGTACGACTCGCTCGTTTGTAACTTCGTTTCGCAGTGTATAGGGATAGTTGAATCTCCCAGCGGCGCTGAACTGATCAAATGAGGGGTTTGGGTCGGGGGCGCCCTCTTCATAGACGGGAAGTTCGAGAACGCCTTCCCAAACGCGCACTTGTCCCGCGGCGGGGATCGCAAATGCCCAGAAACTAAGCGCTAACAGTTTCCATCTCATCGAATTCACCATGAGAAAGACTCTGACGATCGTCCCGCAAAGTACCGGATGCAACTCCTCTAAGGGAGAGTATGCAGCGGAAAGCTCCCGACCACACGGCTGATGACACCGCCTTCTGAAGGCGAATCCGGGCGCAGCCGCTCTTCGAGACAACGAAAGAAGGCGAGCAATTGCGCAACCACCACAAATAGGATCGCACCATCTTCGTCGCTCAGTTCACTTAAGCCCGGACACTGAATAATTCCATCGCCAACGCGCCCAGCTGATTCTGGGACACCATCGCCGACGATCACTTTGCAGAGCCCTAACCTTTTTCGGTCGAGCTCCGCCAAAAGATCCAGCTCGTACGCACGCACTGTGGGATCCGAAGACAGTTGGCAGACGACCAGAGTATCTTCATGGATAAAACTCATTGGACCGTGCCGCAATCCCAGAAATGATTCGGCCATCGTTGTGACTCGCCCTGAGGTCATCTCGAGCATCTTCAAAGATGCTTCGCGCGAGGCTGAGTAACGTGTACCGCTACCCAGAAAGACTGCGCGCCTGAATTCAGTCGAGGCGATCCTGGAGAGTTCGTCAAAATGAAGGGAGATCAGGTTTCGACAGATACCGCTTTGTCTCGCGCAGAGTTTCCGGTAGATCTCAGGTTGGTCCAGTAGACCCAAGAATCGCGCTGCAAGGGTCAGGTTTGTGAAACTGCTGGTCATAACCAGGCTTTCATCATTTGTTTCCGGAGGAAGCGCAACAATGAGCAAGTCCTTGCGATCCGGCCAGGTCTTGGCCAGACTGCCGGCTTCGTTACAGGTTACGATCAGGTGCCGGTAGGCTGGTTCTGATTCCAGGAGAATTTTTACCGCACCCGTGCTCTCCGGACTGTTTCCAGATCGCGCGAGCGAGACCAGCAGTCCGGGCCTGTCCCTTGGCAAGGCCTTGGCGCCGTGTAGCAGCAGGTTCCCTCCGCTCACGGATTCCACACACACGCCCAATTCGTTCTGCAAAGGAATCCGTACGCAATCGCCCGCGTATTCCGAACTGCCCGAACCAGTAAACACCAGGCTCTTGATTCCGCGCGCGAACGGAAGCAACGGGTCCCGCAGCTTGATCATGCGTTCACACGTGCGCAGCCAGGTCCACGGCTGCTGGCAGATCTCCTTGAGAGTATGAAAATAACCGCGCTGCTTCTGTTCGGCGTCCGTTCTGGCAAAGAGCTGCGCAGCTTTCCTGTGTTTTTCGGTCAGGGCGCGTTGCCACTCGCTCTGTGTCACTACAGATGTCGGATCCATTTAATCCTTTGGCCATGTTTGGCCGTCTCCAAATCGCTTAATCAGTTTCCTGGCCGCAATTCCGGCGTCGCTATATCGACCGGCAGATCTTCGCTCGTAAGCATGCCGTGCCACACTCCGCCCCCGAACGTCGTAATGTACACTTTGCGCTCATCTTGAAGGTCTGGAATTACACGATAGCCCCACTTGAAGTTGAAACCTGGGATACGGTTCCAGTGTTCGCCTCGATCTGACGAATGCCAAGCCGAGGATTCAAAGCCGGCCGCGTACAAAATCCTGGAGTCGCGCGGATCGATGGTCACGTCGTATACGTGGCGATCACGATCCAGAATCTGTCGCCAGCTCTTACCGCCATCCTCGGAAAGGAATACTCCGCCTCCGTCACCGTGTTGACCCGTGGCTCGAGCCCACGTCGCGAGATAAAGTCGGTTCGTGTCTTGCGGATCGACTGCCAGACCATTTGGCGCGTTTACTCCTGGGGGGAGAGCCACCAAGCTCCAATGTTCAGCTCCGTCTGTTGAACGGTAGATCGCTCCGTCACCGTCTGTGCCGATGCTGCCGTCCTCAGAACGACGAGCGACCAGCAAATAGAGCGCTCCCTTGTTATCCCGAACTATCCTCCAGGCGAACGGTTCCTTCTGTGAAATTCCTGTATTCTTCGCCTTCCAACTCTTTCCACCATCCACACTCTTGTAAACGCCCCGACCAAACCCCGTTACGTATAGGACGCGTGCATCAACCGGACTTGTCGGATCGAGGAGAATATGCGTCGCCGCGGTCTGTTCCATTCCATCGTTGGATTCAACCCACGTCCTGCCTCCGTCCGTGCTGATGCAAACGCCTCCCCGGTATTTTGCGATTCCCCCACGGCGCCACATCTTCGGCCTTGGCAGATCATGCGTCCCGCTATTCACACTCCAAACTCTGCCTTTCACATCGGGATCGAACACCATCCAGTAGGTTGTGTTCACCCAGTCTTTCGGAACGCCGCTCGTGGAGCTGCTCCACGACTTGCCGCCATCTTCGCTGCGAAAGAGACCGATGTCCGTGGTGGTAATGAACTGACGTTTGTGGTCGAAGGGGTCAAAATGGTAGCCATACGCGTTTGTCACGTCGAGGCCGGTGCTGGTCCAGCCGCTTCGATCGACTCTCTTCGAATACACCGCCACCCACGACGCGCCGCCGTCGGTCGTCCGCATCGTTCGACCCAGATCGGTGCCATAACTTACGTTGGAGTCTTGCTCAGCCACCGTCAAAGCCAGAGGATTCTCACCCCAGTCCGATCCGAACCGTTCCGTGATCCAGGCGTCCCGGACGTTGGCTGCCGGCTTGGCGGTCATGGCGCTTTCCTCCTTCCACACCGGCTTCCATGTCCTTCCCGCATCCGTGGTTTTCGCCACCCCCATATACTTCGCGCCACCTTCTTCCAAATCTCGGTAAGACACGTATGCAATATCTGGGTTTCGCAAGCTCGTGGCAATCGCCCGGGTTTTGATCGCGCTCGCTCCCAGGACAACCTTTCGCCAGTTCTTTCCGCTGTCCTCGGAAACAAATGCGGACTCGTCGCCGATCGCATACAAAATGGTCTTTCCGTCCGCAGAAAACCCTGCCGACACGTCGGGCATGCTCTTCGCTGGCGGCAATGGAAGTACTTGCAACTCTCCGGAACCGCCCATATTCGCGAGCAGTCGAGGGCCTGCAACTACCAAGCCGCGATCTCCCGAGCGTGAATGAGGATTCACCCAAATCTTCGACGCCAGGTCCGGCAAGTCACCAAGCTTTTTCCAGGAATCACCCGCGTCGTGTGACACGAAGATGGCAAAGGCTCCTTTTCGTCGATTTCCTGTGGTCACGTAGAACGTTTTGGAGTCCTGGGGATCGATCGCCATCGCCGCGATGGCTCCCAACGGATCGGGGTCTGCGACAATCTCTTCATCGGAATGGTCTGAATTCATGCGGACGCCCTGCACACTTGAGGCGTGGGGATAGACGAGTTTCCAGGTTTCGCCGTTATCTGAACTGCGCCACAATCCCGTCGCTTGCGCATAAATGACGTTCCGGTCTTTCGGATCAAACACGAAGAATTCCACGACCCCACGCAAGTTGAACATTCGCCAAGACTTGCCGCCGTCGTGGCTAATGTAGGCCCCGGTCATGTCGCAGCTTACAAGGACCGTGTCCACATCATGAGGACTTACGGAAGGATGGAACATCGCCCCTCCGCCGCCCGGGCCGACCACGGTAAATCCTCCCGGGCGGTCCGTACCGTCGTTCAGTGTCAAAGCCGCCAAGACCACCATGGCCAAGTGAAATACCATCTGTTACTTTCCTTTTCTTTCTTTATACTTTCTTCGACTTTCTTTTTGGCAGAAAGATAGCGCTTTGTCAATGTTCTTGACACCGGCGCCAGGTAGACCAATCCGTTGGAAAACTCAGGCGGTCAGGCCAAACAAGCGCGCAGCGTTTTCGTAGTAGACCTTGCGCAGGATGCTTTCGGGCAACCCAATTCCGTAGATTCGCCAACGCCCCTGCGGAGGGACGGCCGCGGGCGCGTAATCGAAATACTCATCCTCGGTTTCCAAAAACCGGTAGTAGATTTCGTACAAGGCATCGACAAAAATTTGCTGTGGCGTGTCGGTTCCGTTCGGCACGGCATCGGTTCCAAAGAGAATGCGGTCCTGATATCGGTCAAAGAATTTTCGCGACATCCGCGGCTGACGGCCGAGCTCGCCGATTCTCGCTCCCAGTTCGACGCTGGTGTTCGGAAAACGTTCGAGGCATTCGCTCACGTAAGAAAGGTTCTCCGCGTAGTTTCCCACATGCAGCAGGATGAACTGAGTATTCGGATGACGCGCCAAGACGCGGTTACGCGCTTGCAAAATTTCCGCGTTACTCGGAAAGTCTTTCCCGTGAAACGACCAGTCCGGATGGTTGTTCAGCTCCTCAAATCGCTCGTTGAACCGGTCGGTCGGCAAAAAGAACGCCTCCGGATCAGAAACGTGTATCGCCACGGGCATTTTGAGCGATCCGCAAGCATCCCACATCGAATCGAATCGCCGGTCGTCGATCTTCACCAGCGGACCTTCGGTAATCCTCTCCCGTAGATAGAGACCAAGTGTCTTCAACACTTTAAGCCCACGCGCTCCTGCTTTCTTCGCGGACACAATCGCATCACCCTGGATTTTGCTGTAGTCGGCGTGGTTGCTTTGCTCCCACAGTGGTTCGGTGCAGGTGACGAACCGATCCGGATGAGGTTTCTGAAATCTTTCGATCGCCGCGTCCAGCCCACTGCCCGAACTTCCCGTGAGATTCACCATGATCCGTATGTTCTTGCGATCCATGATCGGCAACACCGTGTCAGGCGCAGCCAGAAACTCCACCTTTTCACCAAGTCCCACGCCGTTCACAGATTTCGCGCGGAACGATAGATGCGTGTGAACATCGATCACCGGAAAACGGGCACGCGAAACCTTGCTTTCCGGAACGTGCAACATGCTCTTCGGCTGGAACTCTGAAAGGTCCAACTTCATCTTGCCCGCGCCTGCAGGAGACTTAACTTGTGCGTTGGGCGGAGCGGCCTCGGCGAATGTGCCAGCGGCGATCGCTGCACCCGCGCTTCCAAGCCATTGCCGTCGATTGATTCCGCTCATATCACGCCTCCCGTAGCCAACCCGTTAAGAAACGTTTCGTTTGGCTTCTTTCTATATCGTTTACTTTCCATTGTCAAAGTGGCATAAGGACGGTGTATTGTCTTCTACCGTCGCCAAAAGACCGAATCGGAGAAACGAGATACCACCGTGGCTCAGTGCCGTGCGCTACTCGCCCTTATACTTGCTTTCTTCTCGGTGTTCCTGGAGGTACCCGCGACTCCACCACCGGCGTCAACATACTCAAGCGACGGGCACATCGACGCAAAACACGCCGCGGCCGACTTTACACCCGACGGAAACTTGAGCAAAGAGGCGTGGAAGAGCGCCAATTGGGTGGAATTCAGTCATAGCATGTCTGGCAACGCGAACTACCCGGCACAAGCTACCCAAGTGGCCTCGCTTTGGTCAGGCAAGTACATCTATTTCGCATTTTCCTGCAAGTACGACGTCTTGAACGTGTTCGAAGGAGAAGACACGTCAAAAGAACGATGGGAATTGTGGAATCGCGACGTGGCCGAGGTTTTCCTGAATCCGCAGCCGGAACGGCAACTTCACTACTACGAGTTCGAAGTCGCACCAAATAATCAGTGGATCGATTTGGAAATCACACGCGGCGAAAAGCCGAATCACGATGCATCCTGGAACTCCGGATTCGAACACGCCACGCTTGTCGACTCAAAGAATCATGTTTGGACGGGCGAAATGCGAATTCCCCTGGCCTCCCTGGGCGTCTCAGAAGCAAAACCTGGCACGGAATGGCGCGCGAACTTCTTCCGCGCTGCCGGAAAAGGCTCCGATACTCAACGAATGTTTTTAGCTTGGAGCACGATTCCTGAAGGCACGACGTTCCATGTTCCAAGCCGGTTTGGAATTCTGCGGCTGGTCAAATAACGACCACGATCGCCTAGTGAATGTATGCCCCGCCCGGAACCAGGAATTGTATCGGCCAGACTTCCTGTTTCTGTTCGACTAGATCCGACCATCGCAGGACTTTCGCATCCGCCGGTTCAAGAAACTTGATGCCGGGCAGAACTTCCGAGATTGCGCTCGCTAGCGTGCCGTTCGCGCCCATGGCGGTGACCGCCGTCACATTCCGGCCCAATTTTTCTTTCGCAAATTGTGTGGCGATCTCCGCGTCTTCGATCATGTCGAAGAAGTACGGTCGCCCAGTCAGCAATGAATTATAGACATGATTGGCGAGCACTCCAGAAAGCGAATTGGAGTATGCCTGGTCGAAATCGAGCTTCCCTAGCGTAGGATCATCGGGCGAAACCGCCGTAAACGGCATCCGCGTTTCACCCATGCCGCGCAAATCAAACGTCACAATGTCAAATCCCTCGTTCAGTCGTTTCTGTAGTTCGCCCCAGTCAGCAGCCGCCGCTTTTCCGGTTTCGCTAAACCAAAGCAGTACTTCCCGCTTTTCATTCGAATCCCGGTGAAGAAACAGCAACGGCATCTCTAGCCCGCTGCTGTGATGCAAGACGAATTTGTCCACCAGAACGCCGCGTACTTTGGTCGTGCCTTGACTCTCCCAAAGAATCTGAGAATCGCCGGCGGGCGCGCCATGGAACTCCGCGACACTCCGCTCATCGCCCGGGCGCCCTGCGCCCCTGCGATACACCGCCGCGATGTCGAGCTTGGCACTCGACTTGCGTCCGTCGTAGTATTCGCCAATCACATCGGTCAGCGATCGCGCATCCTTCTTATCTACCATGACCTGTCCCGATGCGGTGCAAAGCAGTTCGCGGTCCGGTAGTTCATTGGGTCGCGTCAATCCAGTCCGTATCGGCATCCTGTTGAACCGATCTAAGAAATTGAGCGCCGCTTCCTGGTTCTCGGCGGAATACTCATGCTTGTGATAGCCCTCGACCATTGCGATCCGATGGCCCTGCCCGAATTTTTCGTATAGACCCTGCGCTTCGCGAAACGTCTTCCGCGCGCCTTCGATCGGGAAAAAGTCCAAAACTGCGGAAGCGACCATCACCGGCCGCGGATACATCAGCATCAGCAATCCAACGTGGTCCACTCCCCGCGAAACCATGCCATACAAATCCTGCTCGGGGTCGCTGTCTGGATCGGCAAAAATCCGATTTGCCATCCGCATCGGCGACGAGCTGATATAGCACGACGGAACCGCGGCCTTGATGCGCGGGTCGAGCGCCGCGATCAGCGCTGTTTGAACTCCTCCGCCGCTTGTGCCGGTAATGCTGATCCGATCGGCGTCTACATCCGGCCGCGTCAGCAAGTAGTCGACGGCCCGCATCCCATCCCAAACTTCCCAGCGCGCCAGATTCGCTCCCGCGAGGTAAGCCAAATTCCCCAACACTGCGTGTTCAGCGCACACCAGGTTGTAGCGGCTCTTCCCGTTTTTTTCATCCCAAAACTGGCTGCGTTCTCCTTGCCCGACCGGATCCCATGCGATCACCACATAGCCGCGCTTTGCCAACCTCTGGCTGAGGCCCTGGTAGTGAATCTTTCCGTTCGTCGCATGTCCCGC
>Ga0068871_100001327_pt1 | contig 16553 bp, 14 predicted proteins | sample KBSMisM72_FD_72750 | JGI IMG/M metagenome (GOLD analysis project Ga0068871, IMG submission 72750) | Miscanthus rhizosphere microbial communities from Kellogg Biological Station, Michigan, USA - KBS Miscanthus M7-2 | ecosystem: Host-associated > Plants > Roots > Rhizosphere > Soil ... | reverse complement strand
AAGACACTGGTATGCTGGTTTATCATTACGAAAAAAATAACCCTGAAGCCAATTACTTAGAATTAAAATTTTGCGTAAGTGGAAACGTTTATTGCCGCCAAAAACAGGTTGAATGTGATTTTTGTAAATTCAGTGAATCTAAAACCTGTGTTGAAAAAGCAGATAGTATTGACGTTTTAAGTTTTAGTTTTAAACCTTCCTATCTAACCCAGTTTACAAAAGGGAAAAAATCATCCACTGTATCTAGTGTATCTGATGACGTATTATCATTTACCCATACTAGTTCCTTTTCAAAAGTTCTGCCGCTCTGTGGCAAGACAAGACTTACTATCGAAGCCCTGTTAAATCATACCTATACTGATAGCTTAGAAAATATTTTCATCAACGCCCAAACCCAAATTCTGCTTTTATATAGCATGGATTGCATGTTGGGTGAAAAAGAAGAGGTATTTAACTGTAAATTTTTAGCAAACGAGGCAGACAGAGAAAAGATCATCAAATCAAGAGAGGTGCTTTTACAACATATAGGTGAACCACTTACCATTAAAGAACTTAGCCGCAAAGTTGCTATTAATGAATGTTATCTTAAAAAAGGGTTCAAAGAATTATTCGGTACCACCATTTTTGATTTTTATCAAAGCCAAAGGATGGAACATGCTAAATACTTATTGTATGACAAGGGATTAAGCGTAACAGAAGTATCTTCATCTTTAGGCTACTCTTCTATCTCTCATTTCAGCACTGCATTTAAAAAACACACAGGCATTAAGCCTTGCGAATTACTCCTCCGTTAATTAGTTAGATGGTTTTCCCGTAAAATGGTATTTCTCTCTGCCTTTTCCGCATGTAGAATTGTATTTATGAGCAAATTACAAGGTTTTTGCGGGCTCATTTCTAACATTAAAATCATTATCTTCGCCCACTATCTACGTCTCTCAATAATTTATTTATGATTAATGAGGTGATTTTTAAGATTGTGAACCATTTCAAAACAAAAAATTTCAATGGAGCCAAACATAATTTCCATCATCGTCGGAGTAGCAGCACTTGTTATAGGTGCTGTTCTGGGCAAACTATTATTTGCCAAAAACACTAAAAAACAAGTAGAAGACGCCCAATTACAGGCCCAAAGCATCTTAAAAGAAGCAGAATTAAGGTCAGAAACCTTAAAAAAAGAAAAAGAACTGGAGGCAAAGGAAAAATTTGTGCAGATGAAAAGCGCTCACGACAGGGAGGTCATGCAACGCAATCAAAAAATTCTGGACTCTGAGAACCGCATTAAACAAAAAGAACAAAGCATCAATCAAAAAGAGGGCAACTTAGAAAAACAGATCAAAGAAAACGAAGCTATCAAAGAAACGCTTAATCGCCAGATTGAAGTGGTGAATACCAAACGGACAGAACTGGAAAAACATCAGGAAGAACATATACGCCGCCTGGAAAAAGTAGCTGGTTTATCAGCTGAAGATGCAAAAGCCCAGTTAATTGAAGGTTTAAAACAAGAGGCGCAAACAAAAGCTATTGCCCTCCAGCAGGAAATTATAGAGGAAGCTAAGTTAAAAGCTAATAAGGAAGCCCGCAAAATTGTTATCCAAACCATCCAGCGTACCGCTGCCGAGCAGGCTATAGAAAATTCTATCACCGTATTTAACCTGGAAAGTGACGAAATAAAAGGATCTATCATTGGTAGGGAAGGCCGTAATATCAGGGCTATTGAAGCTGCCACCGGTGTAGATCTGATTGTAGATGATACTCCTGAAGCGATTGTATTATCTTCTTTTGATCCCCTCCGGAGAGAAATTGCCCGTTTGTCTTTACAACGCCTGGTAGCTGATGGACGTATTCACCCAGCCCGTATAGAAGAAGTAGTGGAAAAGACCAAGCGCCAGTTAGATGACCAGGTAATGGAAATTGGTGAACGAACAGCAATGGAGTTAGGTGTACACGGATTGCATAAAGAACTGATCAGGATGGTAGGACGCATGCGTTTCCGCTCTTCTTATGGTCAAAATTTGTTAATGCACAGCAGGGAGACAGCTAATTTATGCGGAATTATGGCCGCAGAATTAGGACTTAATCCAAAATTAGCCAAACGGGCTGGCTTGCTTCACGATATTGGTAAAGTACCAGATGAAGAAACCGAATTAAGCCATGCGTTGCTTGGGGCTAAACTGGCAGAAAAATATGGCGAAAATCCCGCAGTAGTAAATGCTATCGGAGCCCATCACGATGAAATGGAAATGCAATATGTTATTTCACCTATTATCCAGGCCTGCGATGCTATCAGCGGCGCAAGACCCGGTGCAAGACGTGAAATAATGCAGCAATATATTCAGCGTATTAAAGACCTGGAAAATCTTGCCCAGGCTTACCAGGGTGTTGAAAAAGCTTACGCTATCCAGGCGGGCAGGGAACTAAGAGTAATTGTGGAGGCAGATAAAGTAAGCGATGCCGATAGTGATAAATTGAGTTTTGAAATAGCTCAAAAAATACAAACAGAAATGACTTTCCCGGGTCAAATTAAAGTAACCGTTATAAGGGAAAAGAGAGCAGTAAACATTGCCAGGTAAAAAATATAAGAATTGATTATGGTCAATTGAATATTTTCCCCTACTTTTGCCCTCCGAAAAATTTTAGATTATGAACGCTGTAAATTTTGTACACGAACAATTAACTACCAAGCCAGCTTTGCCATCTTTTAAAGCAGGTGATAATATAACTGTAAACTATAAAATCGTTGAGGGTAACAAAGAACGTATCCAGAGCTTTAAAGGCGATGTAATTAAGCGCCAGGGGGATGGGGCTACTGCTACCTTTACAGTTCGTAAAGTGAGTGATGGTGTAGGTGTAGAGCGTTTGTTTCCATTTTATTCTCCAAACATCGAAAGTGTTGTTTTGAATAAAGTTGGTAAAGTACGTCGTTCTAAGCTGTTTTACCTGAGAACCAGGAGCGGTAAAAGTGCCCGTATCCAGGAAAAGAGAATGGCAGTTGCGTCAGGAAAGTAATTTTTATTATAAGATAGTTAAAAGCGGGAACTTAAATTCCCGCTTTTTTTGCACCATACTTATTAATTTATACCAGATGAGAGTGATAATTGTCAATTTTTCACAACAACATTGTGAAAAAAACGTTCCTTTTCAAATCCAATTTTTTAAGCTAAACCCTGAAACTATGAAAAAATCACTCATTTCCCTCCTCGCTTTCATTCTTTTATTATTTGTTGCTTCCTGCTCAAGAGGAATTACCATTAATGAAGCAGCCAATGGCAAAGCTAAGTGTGGCAGGTACATTAAGTAAGTGCCATATTCACGATCCCGGATTAACATTTAAACAACTCATATTTGTGGCAATAAAGATGAAATTTCGTTAAGAATTAGTTTATCTTTACGCCCTAATTTTATATATTATGATCATATCATCTTTTTTAGCATCAGTATTCCTGATCGGTTTACCCGGAGGGTCCGAATGGATTGTAATCGTCTTGGTAGCATTACTTTTTTTTGGTGGTAAAAAAATACCAGAACTAATGAAAGGTATTGGTAAAGGAATGAGAGAATTTAAGGACGCAAAGGACAACATTAAAAGTGAAATAGAGGAAGGCATGAAGGAAAAAGATAAAGATGAAGAAATAAGAGAATTGAGAAAACAACTGCAGGAAAAACAAGCGCAGGAATTACCAAAATAACGTCCTTCTATATTTAAAATATTTTTCGGCTGAAGCGAATGATAAACATATCAATCGCTCCAGCCGATTTTATAAGTAAGAAAAAACAAAACGCATTAGTTTGTTTAATACAATTCAAGAATATCAGCAAGCTCTTTACTCGGGTACCACATCCTGTGTTGCTGCAGTTAATAATTATCTTGAAAAAATAAATCAATATAAGAGACTAAATGCTTTTACGGAAGTATATACCATAGAAGCACTTGAAAGAGCAGCCTTATTAGATAATCAAAGAACGTCAGGTAAACAGCCAGGTAAATTGCATGGCGTGGTAGTGGCTTTAAAAGATGTAATTTGTTATAAAGGCCATGGGGCAACAGCTGCATCCAAGATTTTAGATGGTTACGTTGCGGTGTTTAATTCTACCGCGGTACAAAAATTATTGGAGGCAGATGCCATAATAATTGGTAGCTGTAACTGTGATGAATTTGCAATGGGCAGCACCAACGAAAATTCAGTTTATGGAAATGTATTGAATGCTATTGATGAAAGTAAAGTTCCCGGGGGGTCTTCTGGAGGAAGTGCGGTAGCTGTACAAGCGGGCTTATGTATGGTGAGTTTGGGAAGTGATACCGGCGGATCTGTAAGACAACCGGCAGATTTTTGTGGAATCATTGGATTAAAACCTACCTACGGTCGTATATCAAGATACGGTTTGATCGCTTATGCTTCTTCATTTGACCAAATTGGCGTTTTTGCCAATTGCATTGCCGATATTTCACTTGTATTGGAAACAATTGCCGGCGCTGATGAATATGACAGTACTTCTTTACAGCAACCAGTGCCCGTCTATAATAACGAACTACAAAATCAATCGGTAAATAACGAAATTAAAAAATACCGGATTGCTTATTTTGATGAAGCCATTAATCATCCTTCATTAGATAAAGAAATCGCAGATGGTATCAAAGGCCTGATTGCACAACTAAGAAATGATGGTCATATTGTTGAAGCAGTTTCATTTGACTTGTTAGATTATATTGTACCGGCTTACTATGTATTAACAACCGCCGAAGCCAGTTCTAACCTCAGCAGGTTTGATGGTATCCGGTATGGCCACGTTACAAAAGAGAAACCTGCAGACCTTACCGAATTTTATAAGTTAAACAGGAGCGAAGGTTTTGGGAAAGAGGTTCAGAGAAGGATTATGCTGGGAACATTTGTATTAAGTGCCGGTTATTATGATGCCTATTTCAGTAAGGCGCAACAGGTTAGGCGAGTGCTGATAGATAAGACCGATGCGATTTTTAATAATTACGATGCCATTATTTTACCAACTTCTCCTTCAACAGCATTTACCATTGGAGAAAAAACTAACGACCCTATTGCAATGTACCTGGCAGATATTTATACTGTATTTGCTAACTTAACTGGACTGCCGGGTATTTCTCTCCCATTGTTCAAACATAGCAATGGTATGCCATTTGGTCTCCAGGTGCTCACAAATAAATTAACTGAAGTAACTTTGCTGCAACTTTCTTCGTTTTTGATAAAGCAATACAAAACGGTATAGCGAAATGAAAAGAAGTGCCTGGGTAAATATTGTTGCTTTTTTACTGCTGTCAAATGTTTCATTTGGCGAAAAGCACTTAATAGACAATACCAGCCTCTATCAATCACCTCTGGTGGACACGACCGTAAATGATATGAGTAAAGAAGATGAGCTGATTGATGAGGTGGTTAAGTCACGAGAGGTTCCCAAAAAAGAAAAGGTGGAATATTTTAACCAGGTAACCCGCTATGGTTTTAAAAGTTTGTTTTCAAATACTACCTACAACGCTGAACTTCCCTATAACTCCCAGATTAATCCAAATGCTGAAATATTCATCCAGGATTATATGAGAAACCATTTAAAATACCTTACCCGGATGAAAGGATGGGGACAGCCTTACTTTAACCTGATTGAAAATGTGTTGCAGCAATATGGCTTACCAAAAGAGTTGAAATATATAGCCGTAATAGAGTCAAATTTGAGTACCGGTGCCACCAGTCACGTGGGGGCAGGTGGCCCATGGCAGTTTATGCCTTATACTGCAAAGCAGTTTGGATTAGTAGTAAATGGTTATGTAGATGAACGAAGGGATTATTTTAAAAGTAGTCATGCTGCAGCAAGGTACCTTTTGTCTCTTTACAGGGATTTACATGACTGGCTTTTGGTAATGGCAGCATACAATGGCGGACCTGGCAGGGTATACAATGCTATTAAAAAAAGCGGTAGCAGAAATTTCTGGACCCTGCAATATTATTTACCGGAAGAATCAAGAACTTATGTTAAGAGATTTATTGCGACGCATTATATCATGGAAGGCACCGGCGGTGTTACTACCAGTGGCATTGCAAACTCTGGGAAACCACTGGGGACTATTATAAAAACACCTGATCAAAAAAATATCTTACCCGAAAGCGAATTGACAGATATAGAAAAAATGACTGTTTCCGGTAAATACAATTCTTTAGTAATTGCCAAAAATCTTGGGTTAGACATTACTCTTTTTAATTACTATAATCCTGAATTTGATGTGGTACTTTCATCGGAAGGCAGCTTTGACCTGAGGCTGCCACCGGATAAGATGGAATTGTTTGTTGCAAATAAATATGCGATCTTAAACGAGAGTGTGCAAATATTACTGGGCGGAGCTGCTGCTCCTGCAATTAGAACTCAATATCCATCAAAAGCCAAGAAAAAAAGTTCCCGGTGATAGTTTACTCAATATTATAAATTCTTTGGTAAGCATCTTTGTATTTTTCCATTATAACTTTTCGTTTAAGCTTCAGGGTTGGAGTTAGTTCGCCACTTTCAATCGTCCATTCATTTGGCAACAATTCAAAACGCTTAATTTGCTCCACATGATTAAAAAATTTATTGAAACTGTCAATTAATTCCCTGTATAGCTTTAATACTTCCGGGTTATTGACAGCCTCTTCATTTGTCATAAACGGAATTCCTTTTTGTCGCATCCACTCTTTTAAGCTGGGTATAGAAGGCACAATTAATGCTCCTACAAATTTCTGTTCAGCTCCTACTACCATCATCTGCTCTACAAATGGAGACTCCTTCATTTTATTTTCTATTGGTTGGGGAGCTACATATTTACCGCCGCTGGTCTTAAATAATTCTTTCTTCCGGTCGGTTATTTTTAAATATTTGCCGTCTTCAAAAATTCCAATATCGCCTGTATGCAGCCAGCCATCAATAATTGTTTCCCGGGTAAGCTCGGGTTTTTTATAGTAGCCCATCATTACACTGGGGCCTTTTACACAAATTTCGCCGTCTGCTTCTAATTTTACTTCCTGTCCCTGTAATACCGGCCCTACTGTTCCAAACTTTGTTCCTCCTTTATACTGGCAATTAACACTTATTACCGGGCTGTTTTCTGTTGGGCCATATCCTTCATAAATGGGGATTTTAGCTGCACTAAACAGCCTTATTAATCTCACCTGGCAGGCAGCTCCCCCGGTAACAATAAAATCTAAATTATTACCCAACGCTTCTCTCCACTTGCTAAAAATTATTTTATTGGCAATCATTAATTTCATGTTGTACCAAACCCCATTGCTTTTTTGATTGTCATATTCATTACCCAGTACTACAGCCCAATCAAACAGCTGTTTTTTAATACCGGTAAGCTCAGCGCCTTTGGCCATTATTTTTTCATACACTTTTTCAAGAAGGCGCGGCACCGTGCAAAATAAATTAGGTTGTACGTCTTTAATATCCTCTGCAATGGTGTCCAGGCTTTCGGCATAATAAATAGAAATACCGCTGTTGATATATATATAGGAAACCATTCTTTCAAAAATGTGGTTGAGAGGCAAAAAACTCAAACTTTTTCCTGTTACTTTTTCCTCAAAAGGAAAGCTTTTTACAGAATTTAAAACGTTGCTTACAATATTCTGATGGCTAAGCATTACGCCCTTAGGAAATCCTGTGGTGCCAGATGTGTAAATAATAGTGGCACAGTGTTCGGCTAAAATAGTATCCCTTATTGCAGCTAATTTTTCAAAATGTTCCGCTTTAGGCAATTCCATAATTTTTCTCCAGTAAATAGACCCGGGCAGATCATCAAATGCATATATATTTTCTAATGAAGAAACCTTCTCTTTTACACTTTCAACTTTTGACAAAATATCATCTCCGGATAGGAAGGCTAATTTTACGGCCGCATCATTGAAAATAAATTCTAATTCATTTACATTGGTAGTGGGGTAAATTGGACATAACAAAGCGCCGATCTGCTGGCAGGCTAAATCCAATATTAACCATTCGGGTCTGTTCTTGCTTATCAAGGCAATTTTATCCTGGCTTTCTACCGTCATATCATGACCGCCAATTCCCATCGCAAGCAAGCCGGCGCTTAACTTATCAACCGTATCTTTTACTTCCTGTGTGCTAAGGGGATGCCACTGCCCATTTACCTTTCCCACAAGCATATCGGCTTTGGGAAATTTTTCTAACTGATATTGAAGAAAATCAAAGGTCCTTGAAGATTCGTTCATATAAGCAAGCGTTCGTTATTAAAGGAAAATCTTATTCTTATTTTTTAGTTTCCCATACCTGGCATTCATAAACTACTTTAGCTCCTTAGTGTTGCCAATATTTTTGAGCATGCCTAAACTATAACAAAAATTAATAAGATAACTAAGATATATAAAAAAAGCCATCTCAAATAAATGAAATGGCCCTGTTTCTAAACAAAATAACCATGTTAATTGGTATGATAATACTGTCCCGCAGGTATTTTAAATATCCTTCCTTTTTGAAAGCGGGTAAACTCATTGTATTCCGTAGCGTGCAGTACGATCCAGTTTTGATAGGCTGGTAAATTTTGGACAGGTTCAAATATCCAATGATTGTAAGCATCAAACATTCCCTCCCGCAGCAATTGACGATGAAACTCAAATAGCTTAAAAGGCAATTTATCTGCATATTCCTGGTACCAGTCTAAAATAAACCGGGCCCTTATCATCGTCAATGTTTCTGTATTGATGCCGGCAGTTGCAACCGCATTTTGCTTCCAAATAGTTTTGATGTAGGCTGCCACGAACTGGTTCTTTTCGGTACCTACGGCTAAGGCTGTTTCAGAAGAAGCAAATAATTTTTTATAGCTCTCCAGCAATATAGTTTTTATCTCAGGCGTACGGCTGCTAAAAGGTTCCATATTAATAAATATTTCTCCATAGATAATACTCCAGATTTTATCAGTAGTGAAGAAATAATACTTGCTGGCGTTATAATAATTTTTTGAATAGCTGGGATCCGTCTCAATTCCCGTTTCCCATTGTTTGATAGCCGTGTAGTCATTTTGTTCCCACAGTAACTCACCTAAATCATTGTACAACGGGCCGCTGGCCGGAAATTTTTTAATCGCTCTCCTGTATAATTTATCACTTTCTTTAGGTTGCTCCAGTTGTTTGTAAATATTAGCAGCAATTTGAAAGCACTGATCATCTGCATCGTCTCTCTCAAGCAAGGGTTTTATCACTTCCAAAGCTTTGGTATTATCTCTTTGCATATAGTAAGCCAGGGAAAGATCTTTTTTGATTTCAATGTTTTGGGGTTCCATTTGACCGGCCCTGTTCAAAACCAATATTGCATTATTGTAATCTGCCTGTTGCATAAATGAACGGGCGGTGGCCTGCAGTTCTGTGGCTGTTTGAGAAAATGCATTGCTGCATACCAGCAAAAGATACAGCTGAAATAAATAGATAAACTTTTTCATCCCGTTAAAGATAAAGAAAGAGATGCTATTGAGGCATCTCTTGTATTCTAAAAATGATATTAGTCAATTCTAGTCGTTGATAAGATGGGTAAGCAATCCGTCCCGCAGCTTCGGTTCAAACCAGGTACTTTTGGGTGGCATTACATTGCCACTGTCTGCTATATCAAACAATTGCTGTATACTTACCGGGTAAAGACTGAATGCGACCGCCATTTCCCCACTATCCACTCTTTTTTCCAATTCACTCAGTCCCCTAATGCCCCCCACAAAGTCGATGCGTTTATCTGTACGCTGGTCCTTTATATCAAATAAAGGGTCTAGCACGTTCTCCTGCAAAATGGTTACATCCAGTATCCCAATTGGGTCTCCCGAATAAGTGCCTTCTTTTGAAGTAAGTTTGTACCATTGCTTGTTCACATATAAACCAAACTCATGAAGTTGTGCCGGCGCTACTGCCTCCGTTACCTTTTCTATTAAAAATTTCTCTTCCAGTTTTTGTAATAATTCTGCTACACTTAAACCATTCAGATCTTTTAACACACGGTTATAGTCCAAAATTCTTAGTTGGTTGGAAGGGAACAGCGTGGTTAAAAATATGTCTGCCCCGACGGGTGCTTTTTTACCCAGCGCTTTTCGCACTTTAGCAGCAGAGGCAGCCCTATGATGACCATCAGCAATATAGGTACAAGGTACCTGCTCGTTAAAGAGCCTGGATATTTTAGCAATAGTATCAGTATCATTGATAATCCAGACACTATGCTGCACTTTATCATCCGCAATCAAATCATATACTGGGTTCCTTTCTTTTTTCCATTTACTAATCAAGCCGTCAATTTCATCTACATTTCTATAGGCCAGGAAAACATTCCCGGTTTGTGCTCCCGTAGTTTTAATATGATTAATCCTGTCCTGCTCCTTTTCGGGCCTGGTGAATTCATGTTTTTTTATCAGGTCATTTTCATAATCGTCTACGCTGCTACCACATACCAGACCTGTCTGGCTCACACCATTCATCACCAGTTGGTAAATGTAATAACATGCCTTGCTCTCCCGGAACAATACATTTCTGCTGATAAAGGCAACTAAATTTTCCCTGGCAGTTTCGTAAACCACCTGAGAGTGGATGTCAATATCTTCTGGCAGGTCAATTTCGCTTTTGGTAATGTGTAAAAAACTATTGGGATTCCCCTGAGCTTCAATTTTTGCCTCTTTGCTGTTCAGCACATCATAAGGGCGTGAAGCCACGGTTTTAGCATGTTGCGCTTCGGGGCGTAAAGCTTTAAAGGGATGTATAGTAACCATTGAACTCAGTTTGGATAAAAAATATTTATAAAACCTTATTTAAGCGTATGCCGCCGCAAATGATTGCATCGCATCAACCAACACCTGTACGCTACTTAAAGGCAAGGCGTTATATAAAGATGCTCTGAAACCCCCAACTAGCCGGTGACCTTTTATACCAACAATATTTCTTTCCTTAGTAAAAGCTAAAAACTTTTCTTCCAGTGCTGGGTCGTTCATTACAAAGCATACATTCATTTTACTGCGGTCTTCTTCTGCAACTGTACCTGTAAATAAAGGATTGCTGTCGATTTCCTCGTAAAGCAACCCTGCTTTTTCAATATTCAATTTTTCTATTTCAGCCACACCCCCCATTTCTTTTAACCACCGAAGTGTAAGCATACAAACATACACTGCAAATACGGGGGGGGTATTTAGCATACTGCCCTCTTTTAAATGGTTGCGGTAATCCATTATGGTAGGGATCGGTCTTTTTATTTTGCCCAGTATATTTTTATTTACCACCACTAAGTTTACCCCTGCAGGTCCCATATTTTTTTGTGCTCCAGCATATATCAGGTCAAAGGCATTGAAATCAATTACACGGCTAAAGATGTCACTGCTCATATCTCCCACCAACGGAATACTTACTGACGGTATCTTTTGCCACTGGCTCCCATAGATGGTATTATTAGTGGTAATATGAAAATAAACAGCATCGTTTGGCACCGCAAAATCTTTTGGGATAATGGTATAATTACTTTCCTTACCGGTACATACAATCGAAACATTGCCAAATAATTTTGCCTCTTTAATGGCTTTCTGTCCCCATACGCCGGTGTCTGCATAAGCAGCAGTTTGCTTATCATCCAGCAAGTTCATTGGCACCTGCATAAATTGTGTGGAGGCGCCACCATGCAAAAACAATACTTCGTGGGTATCCTTTAGGTTCACTAGCTCTTTTACCAAAGCACGGGCTTCATCCATAATGGCCTGGAAAGTAGTTGTACGATGACCTATTTCTAAAATAGATAACCCTGTATTATTATAATTAAGCACTGCCTCAGAAGCCTGCCTGAAAACCTGTTGCGGCAATATAGAAGGGCCTGCATTGAAATTGTGAACCACTTTAAAACAATTATGATTTAAAAAAAATGAATTGCAAAAGTAGTTTTTTGAAAGTGATTTTATCAATTAATTCGGAAAAAGTCTGCTGATTTAGTAGAAAAACGAAGCGCTCTATTGCTGATGGCATTACCCCGTTCGTTATAAATTTGATCTGAAATAGTATTTAAAAATAGGATAAGCAAAAAATGAACAGCCTGGCAAGTACAAGTGAGGGTAAAGAATTGCCTTAATTAACCAGCTCATTTTCTATCATTTTTGAATTGATCACTTCTGTTGGTATTATCGGTTTTTCTACAAACTCGTTCATATAAATATTAAACAGAACAATGATGTAGTTTAACAACAACGGACCAAATACTAACCCAATAAAGCCAAATAAATTTAATCCTGCAATAATTCCAAAAAGAGTAATTAATGGGTGGACATCTCCCATTTTTTTCATGATAGTAATGCGAGCTATATAGTCAATATTCGCAGTTACAATAGCACTATAAATCGCTAACCCAATTGCCAAACCTGTGTTGCCCGAAGCATACATGTAGATACACAAAGGCACCCATATGATCATCGTACCCAATAATGGCAGAAAAGAAAACAGGCCGGTGAGAAACCCCCATAGTGCCGCATCTTTTACTCCAAAAATTACATATCCAATACCCGCGGTTATCCCCTGTATCAGCGAAATAAGTGGTATGCCAATCGCATTAGATTTGATGGTAGTTTTTGTTTCTGTTGCCAATAAACGGGTATTCTCATCCTTAAGTGGAATAATTTTAAACAATGTTTTTTCCATTGTTGTTCCGGAGCACAACATATAGTAGAGCAGGAACAACATGATAACGAGGTTACTAATCAAATTAGCTGTACTATTAAATAAAGTGGGCAACATACTGGTTACTTTATCAACTGTATTATCAATTGCATTTTCCGAAGTAAAGTGAAAGCCGACTTTCTGTTGCACTACCGTTAAAACATTTTTTACACTGGCAATAGTAGCGGAAGGATCACTTAGTATTGCATTAATTTTTGGACTTATCAGCGTTACTGCAAAATAAATAGGCAAGCCTAATAAAAAGAAATAAAAAAGAATATACAAAGCACTGGCCCATCCCTTATTCCATTTTTTCTTATAAACCAGCTGAAAATAATTTTCCCTGCTTAATATATATAAAGTTACTGCCCCCAACAGACCCGGCAGATAACTGGACAGTTCTATTATAACCACACTTATCAATACAATCAATAAAATCAGGAATAAGATCTGTTTAATTTTATGGTTAAACTTTTGGTTCATGTATTGAAGTTAATAAGGACGCTAATGTGGCCAGCTATTAATAATAAGGGCAAGCTATTTTGATACTTAAGAAAAATAAAAATCTTACGACTCTGCAATTTTTCTTCGAAGGCTGGGGAGCTTTTTAGAGATAAGGGTGGTTGCAATAACTTGTAGTGCTTTTCCTGTAATATTACCGACCATGCTTTTAGATTTAGGTGTCAATATTTTTTTTATCAACCATCCGGCTCCTAAACCAACGGAGGCATCAAGTGCTTTATGCTGTATGCTTTTAGAACTTACTACTCCGCTAAAAGCGCTCTTTAACAGATTAACAGGACGAAGACTATTTGATAAATCCTTTCGTTGCATTTTAAGAGTAACGATCTGTTGGGATTCAATCATTTCCAGTTCCTTGATTCTCTTAGTAAGATCAGCCATGGTCTTTATTTCTTTCACTATTGGATAATTTTATCTATGAATAAATTGCTGAGTGTATCCTGTAACCAATTTTTCCTGTTTAAATAAACTATTAAGCTAACCAGGGCATAAAAACCACCCACTATGAAGAAACCATAACTCAAATTATTGAGTTTATTGCCAATTAAGTATGAAACACCAAAACTGATAATGGTGAGTGTTGCACCCACTAACACGGCTATCAGCATAATACTCACAACGCTTGACAAGGAAACTGAAATCTTACCCGCTGCTCTCAATTTCGCTAACTCGATTTTTGTTTCAGCAATGTCACTTACTGAAGCTACTAGCTTTTCAATATTATCTATGGTTTCGTTCATGTTTGAATGAATTTTTTGCCCCGGTGCTAATATGGTTATGTCATTTTTTTCTAAGAAAGATTGGCTTTCACATCTGCCTTCATTGTGCTTGCCTGTGTTTTAACACTTTCCTTAATTCCTTCTGCATCCTCCTTACCATCCGCATATGCGCTTTTAAGTTTTGAAATAAAATCGTCATAAGAGGTTTTTAAAGATCCTGTAATATCATCTGCCTTGCTTGAAATTTTCTTTCTGGTATTTGAGCCACTGTCCGGTGCTAATAAAATTCCAGCTAAAGCTCCTACTGCGGCACCTGCCACAAACCCTAAAAGTGTTTTTGTGTTACTCATAAAAATTGATTTAAAAAGTTGAGAAAATAAAAAATATATAAAGACTAACTAAAGCCGGTTAGCTATTTTGCGATACCTAAATAATTACCAGGTAGCATAAATAATGACCTTACAAAAAATACGGCCCACATAATCATTATCAGGCAAACGCTGGTGAATAACCATAAAAATTTCATATATTCAATTGATCTATTAAACAATATTTTAAAATTTTTTGCAATTAAAATTCCACCAAAACAAATAACCAATACGGACCCATGGGTTCTTGTTTACAAGTGAAAATCTGCATAGCACTTAGTAACAGATAAAATACTGTGCCATTTAATGTATAACAGCATTTATTCAGAGGTTTTTTTACACTGGGGTAATTTATACCCACCGGGGGAAAACATACAACAGGATGTGGCATGTTTTTATATACATTATTGTGCAGCAAAAATTTCATTGAACATTGAATAACAAAATATTAAAGCCGGCTGATGAAGAAAATTTTTGAAAAGGTAAAAGCTGATAAACGAATAATTATTGGTTACAGTGCTTCACTGTTCTTACTGCTGGTTACTTACATTGTGACACTACTTGCCAACAAGGAATTAAAAGAGCGGTCAGACAAGATGGATCATACATACAATGTTCTTTTCAATTTGGAAGCGATTCTCTCTACCATTAAAGATGCAGAAACAGGTGTACGGGGATATGCACTCACAAGAGACGTTAATTTCCTGGACCCATTTATTAACAGTAAACAAATATCCGATTCTCTGTACAAACAATTATTGTTTCAAACAAAAGATAATCCTGTTCAAAATAATAGGCTCCTGGATCTAAAATCTGTAATGGAAAGGAGATTCGAGATTTTAAACCTCTCTGTAAATTATTATCAAAATGGGGCCACTGATCCTGATTTCCCCTCACAATCTTTACAGTTGGAAGCAAAAAGATCTATGAATAAATTAAGGCTGATGGTAAGCATTATGCAAAATGAAGAACGACACCTGCTCACAGAAAGAGATAAGAAATTAAAATCTACTTTTTCATCCATCAACACAATAACCATTACTTCCTTACTCCTAACATTGCTATTGGTAATAATTGGCTTTGTAACATACACTAATGAAAACAGGGCCCGTAAAATAGCAATGCAAAATATTAAAGAATACCAGGCGCAGCTAGGTAAAAGAATTGATGAATTAAATACCGCTAATGCACAGCTGGTACAAATGCAAAGTTCAGAAAAATTTGCTGCTACCGGCCGTATAGCCAGAACCATTGCCCATGAAGTCAGAAATCCATTGACCAATATTAACCTGGCTACCTGCCAGTTAAAAACAGATATTCCTGCCACAGATGAAAATATGAATTACCTATTTGACATCATTGACCGTAACAGCAACCGCATTAACAAACTAATTTCTGATTTACTGCAAACAACTAAATTTTCAGAATTGACTTTCACCTCCATTTCAGTGAATGACTTGCTGGAAGAAACCCTATTGATGGCAAAGGACCGAATTGATCTGAACAAAATAAGCATTGAGAGAAATTATGCCGCTGATATCAGGATAAATGTAGACAGAGAAAAAATAAAGCTGGCTTTCCTTAATATTATTATTAATGCTATTGAGGCCACGGAAGCAAATAAGGGCGTGTTAAAAATCAGCACTGGTATACAACAACATTTTTGCGTAATAGATATTACCGATAACGGCATTGGTATGGATGAAAACTCACTCACAAAATTATTTGAGCCTTATTTTACCAGCAAGCCTAAAGGCAATGGTTTAGGCTTGGCGAATACACAAAATATTATTTTTAATCATAAAGGAACTATTAATGTATCCAGTACCCTTGGTAAGGGTACTACTTTTATAATCCGCCTTTCGCTTGTTTAATTAATACTTAATACTGGTATTTGAAAAAATGTGATGGAATGGGTAATTTTTTCCCCATATGTAGATTTGATTTCCCTGATTTTAATCCGGGTACACTTGCAGTATTGCTTTTTTTATTTCAGCTGCAGAAAATGGTTTTGCAATAAAAACATCTGCACCTTCCTTCAATGCTTTTTTACGGTCTTCGGGAGTGTCATGAGCGGTTACCATAACTATTTTTATATCCGCATGTTCTTTTTTTACGTAACTGATAAAATCAATACCATAGCCATCGGGCAGGTGATTATCCAGGAAAAGAAGCTGAGGGCTATTTCTCTTTAAATAAGATTTTCCTTCATTTATTGAGTTAACAAATTGCACATCCAGGTTGTTATTGCGTAGAATATTGCTTAATAGAAAGCAAAT
>Ga0068871_100001323_pt1 | contig 16569 bp, 14 predicted proteins | sample KBSMisM72_FD_72750 | JGI IMG/M metagenome (GOLD analysis project Ga0068871, IMG submission 72750) | Miscanthus rhizosphere microbial communities from Kellogg Biological Station, Michigan, USA - KBS Miscanthus M7-2 | ecosystem: Host-associated > Plants > Roots > Rhizosphere > Soil ... | reverse complement strand
AATCGAGATAGCCCGCCTGAATCAGCGCCATCAGTCGACCTTCGAGTCCTGACGGCCTGTGCGGAGGCAGATCCTCGAATGAGACACGCGGCCGCGTGAATTCCTGAACGAAACCCGCATCCCGCACGAGCGGCGAGACGATCACGACGTGGACGTCGTGATTCGCGTCGAGAAGACGGTCGACCAGCCCGCCTCGAAGGATGTTGCCGGCCGAAACGCCGCTCGGGACAGAGACGAGAACGTTCACGCGGTTTTCAACGAACTGATGTGTTCGAACTCGTACGGCAGTGAGACGAGGCCGTCTTCTTCGTCCGCGAGCGTGTCCACGCCTTTGCCGTGGCCGGTGACCGCGAAACGCGGTCCTGCCGTCACCTGGTCGTACGAAGCGAGCTGATGGCTGTCCAGGATCGCGAGGCGCAGCACGTACTGACGCGGACGCAGCGGCAGGTTCGCGAACCGGCATTCGACCGCGCCGTCGCGGTCGACGTGCGCCGGCACGCCGGCCGCGTTCGACGTCGCCGTCGTGACGACCAGTCCGGTGTCGACGTCGATGATCGCGACCTGAAAGACCGGGCGCTCGACCGATCGTTCCGCGCGATACGTGGCGCGCACGATGAGTGTGTCGCCCGGAGCAATCTGCGTCGCGGGGCTGCCGACATCGTCGACGAGTTCGATGCCCGTGTAGCGAATCTCTCCCGTGCCTCCCCGGTGACTCTGCAGGTTCACAGACTGGTTGGCGAGCGCTTCGATGTTGATCTCGTTCATGTAGCGCTCGGCGATTTCGCCCGCCGGCCCGTACGCGCGGACGCGCCCTTCTTCCATCCAGAGAATCTCGGAACAGAGGCGGCGGACGTTCCACATATCGTGCGAGATGAACAGCACGGTCTTGCCTTCGGCGATCAGACGGCGGAGGGCCTCGAGTGCGCGGCGGCGGAACGCCGCGTCGCCGACGGCAAGCACCTCGTCGACGAGCACGATGTCAGGGCGGCTGTAAATCGCGACGGCGAAGCCGAGCCGCGCATACAGGCCTGACGAGTAGCGTTTCATCGGCGTGTCGATCAACGGCTCGACGTCCGCGAAATGGACAATCGCGTCGAACTGCCGGTCGATTTCAGTGCGCGTCAGCCCGAACAACCCGGCGCCCAGATAGACATTCTCGCGGCCGGTCAGCTCGGGATGGAACCCGGCGCCGAGCTCGATGAGCGAGACCACGTGTCCGCCGACACGTACCACGCCGCTCGTCGGCCACGTGACGCGCGACACGAGCTTGAGGAGCGTCGTCTTGCCGGCGCCGTTGCGTCCGATGACGCCGAGGCCGGCGCCGACGGGAATGTCGAGCGACACGTCCCGCAGCGCCCAGATCGTCGAGCTGATCTTCCCGCGTGACGCCGTGTGCACGTCGTCAGCCTGGCCGCGAAGATCGCGCACCTTCGACGCGAACAGGTCTCCGAGCGTCCGCGATCGTCCGGTGCGGTACTTCTTGGTCACGTGGTCGAGTTGGATCGCGAGAGACACGGTGCGCTAGATCACATCCGCGAAGTACTTGTCCGCCCTCTTGAACGTCACGAACGCCGCGACGAACAAAACGACCGAGATCGCCGCAGAGATCGAGACGACGTTCCAGTCGGGCGCGCGGTCGAAGATGAGCGACGACCGGAAGCCTTCGACAATCGCCGTCAGCGGATTCAGCACGAACAGCCAGCGGAGCCGCGCCGACGTGTGCGACAGCGGATAGGCGACCGGCGTGAGGTACAGCCACATCTGCAGCGCGATCTGCACCACCGGGTTCACGTCGCGATAAAAGACGTTGATGGCCGAGGTCGCCAGCGTCAGACCCACCGTGAAGAGAATCAGCAGGCCGAAGAACGCCGGCGCCATCAGCGCCCACGGCCCGAGACCGATCCGGTAGTACGCCATGAACCCGGCGTAGAACACGGCCGCGGCGAAGAAGTCGATGAAGCGAGAGCACACTTGCGCCAGCGGCACGATTTCCCTAGGAAAGTACGTCTTCGTCACGATGTTGCGATAGGTGATGAGGCTCAGCGTGCCGCTCGATACAGAGTTGGAGAAGAAGAAGAACGGCACGAGCGCGGCATAGACGAAGACGGGATACGGAACACCTTCACTTGGCATCCCCGCCACCCGCGAGAACACGATCGTGAACACGACCATCGCGGACAGCGGCTGCACGATCGCCCACGCGACGCCGAAGAACGACTGGCTGTAGCGGCCCTTCACTTCGCGCTTGGTCAAGTTCAGGAGCAGCTCGAGGTACGCGGACCGCGATATCCGCTCCGCGTGTTCCGATAGCGGCGCGGCGATCAATCGAGCACGAACTCCTTCTGCCACGACCCGTCGTCAGGCAGCGCCGGCTGGTCTTCCTTGAGCAGAACGAAGTGCTCGAGCACGAGCGCGTCCATGTCGGTCCGCATGAAACAGCGATACGCGTCTTCGGGCGTGCAGACGATGGGCTCGCCGCGGACGTTGAAGGACGTGTTCACGATGACCGGACAGCCAGTCTTCCGATAGAACGCGTCGATGATGTCGTAGTAGACCGGGTTCGTCTCGCGGCGAACCGTCTGAATGCGCGCCGAGTAGTCGACGTGCGTGACCGCCGGAATCGTCGACCTCGGCACGTTCAGCTTGTCGATGCCCCACAGATTCTTTGCGTCCTCGCGGACCGGCAGCCGGCGCGACGGCACGACGTCGGCGACGAGCAGCATGTACGGGCTGTCTTCGTCGAGGTCGAACCATTCGGCCACGTGGTCGCGCGTGATGGCCGGCGCGAACGGACGGAACGATTCGCGGAACTTGATCTTCAGGTTCATCACCGACTGCATCTTCGGCGACCGGGCATCGCCGATGATCGAGCGGCCGCCAAGCGCACGCGGGCCGAACTCCATCCGCCCCTGCACGAGCCCGACGACCTTTTCCTGCGCCATCAGATCGGCGACGCGATCGGCGAGCGCCAGTCCATCCAGGCGGCGTGCCTTGTAGCCGTGCGCGTCGAGAAATTTCTGCACGTCGTCGTCAGTCGATTTCGGCCCGAGATACGAGCCGTTCATGCCGTCTGCGTACTTCGGTGGGACGCCGTTGGCCCTGGTCGCCGACGGCCGCTGCCACGTGCCGGCCGCCTCCGGGCTCACTCGCGGCTTGTCGAGATAGCGATACCACAAGGCCAGCGCGATGCCGACAGCGCCGCCGGCGTCGCCGGCAGCCGGCTGGATCCACAACTGCTCGAAGATCTTCTCGCGCAGCAGGCGCCCGTTGCCGACGCAATTGAGCGCGACGCCGCCCGCCAGGCACAGGTCGCGCATGCCGGTCTCGCGCTTCGCGAACGCGGCCATCTTCAGCATCACCTCTTCGGTGATTTCCTGGACCGATCGCGCGAGATCCATCTCACGCTGCGTCAACTTGCTTTCCGGTTTCCGCGCGGGACCGTCGAACAGCTTCGCAAACCCGTCGCCTGTCATCGTCAGACCGGCCGGGTACGTGAAGTACTCCATGTTCATCCACAAGCCGCCATCCTCGTTGATTTGCAGCAGGTGGTCTTTGATGATCTGGACGTACTTCGGCTCGCCGTACGGCGCGAGTCCCATGATCTTGTATTCGCCAGAGTTCACTTTGAACCCGGTGAAGTACGTGAAGGCGGAGTACAGCAGCCCCAACGAATGCGGAAAGCGAAGCTCGCGCAGCAGCGTGATCTCGTTTCCTTTTCCGACGCCGATTGAAGACGTCGCCCATTCGCCCACGCCGTCCATCGTCACGATTGCCGCGTTCTCGAACGGCGACGGGTAAAAGGCCGACGCCGCATGCGATTCGTGGTGCTCGCCGAAGAGCACTTCGCCCGCGTAGCCTTCGATGTGCGAGTGGATGTCGTCCGACATCCACAGCTTGTCGGTCAGCCAGAGCGGCAGCGCCATCAGGTACGACTTCAGGCCACTCGGAGCCGACGCGACGTACGTCTCGAGCAGCCGCTCGAACTTGACGAGCGGCTTTTCGTAAAACCCGACGAGATCGAGTTCTCGCGGCGTGATTCCCGCTTCGCGCAGGCAGTACGCGACGGCATTCGACGGAAAGCCGGGGTCGTGCTTCTTCCGCGTGAACCGTTCCTCCTGCGCGGCCGCGACAATGCGACCGTCCTCCACGAGACACGCGGCCGAGTCGTGGTAATAGGCGGAGAGTCCGAGGATTCGCGTTGGCATCAGTGAAGACTCGATGACGTCGTTCGTGGCGCCCGCGCTGCGGCGATGTGCAGCACCGGCTCGACCAGCCGGCCGGCGATGACGGCATTACCGCCGGCCGTCAAGTGGACGTTGTCCAGGCGCAGCGCGGTGTCGCGCAGATCGAGCGCCTCTCCCAGATTCACAATGTGCAGGCGCGTGTCGTCGCCATACCGTTGGCGCAGGTATGCGAGCGCGGCGCTGGTCTGACTGCGATGAAGGGACGCGATCAGCGGACCGTCATCCCGATCGTCCGGCCCAGGCAGGAACGGTTGCACGACGACGAGCACGTCGGCGCCGGCGTCGAACGCAATTCGCACGTTCTCGGCGAGGTGCTCGCAGTAGAAGGTCCAGTAGCCGCAGGCGCCACCGCCCGCGTGTTCGGCTCGCCGCATCGAATCGGCCATGCGGCTGTCGAGACTCGCGGCAAACTCCAGCGCCGCCGCACCTGCTCTCGCGGCCGCATTCGCGGGCACCGCCGGACGCGCGCCCTGGTACGCCGCGTTGAGGTCGCCGCGGTAGCGCAACGACTTGGCTTTCTCGGCAAACACGAGCGGGAACATCGGGAAGTATCCCGTCAGTCGGAAGATCAGCGAACGATGCCGGAAGGAATAGAGATTCGGCACGTTGAAGAGATCGTTGTACCCCTCGTACAGCACGGCGAGGTCGTAGTCGAGGTAGCGATAGTCCGCGAGATCGAGCCCGTCCGCGTACACCCCGTCGTTCATGTAGCCGAGATTCGCGACCGTGACGTTTCCGCCGGAGCTCCGCAGACGCTGTTCGAGAATGGCGGGGATGGTCTGCGTCGTCTCGACGCCCTGGCCGTACACCGTACTGCCGCCGAACACGGCGACGCGGAATTCGTCCGGCCGCTTTCCTTCGAGCACGGGTCCTCGGTAGCCGCGGATGTTGACGTAGCCAAACAGCTCCTGGCGTCCATGGTTGTGAAAGCGGTACTCAGTAATACCAACGGCGGCGACAATTGGCACGATCGGCAGCAGCATCGCTGCCAGCACGAACGCGATCTTCCGGCGGAGGGAGAGCGATTGCCGCACGCTCGACTTAAAACAGTGTGTAGATGAAAGGCGCGACGGCGCTCGACTGTGAGAAGACGATCAGAAGGCCGAAGAGCACGAACACGATGACAATCGGCACCAGCCAGTACTTCTTTTCCTGCTTGAGAAACTGAAAGAACTCGCCAAGCACGCGACCTTTACCCATGATGAACCTCGAAGAATGGGATCAATACATCTGCTCGTAATGCTTGCGATTACGATAGCGCTCGGGATAAGCCGACCAGCCCGGCCATTTGTCGCGGCGGCGCGCAAGCGGATCGCGTCCCGTCAGCCGCCACACCAAGCTCACCGGCGTCAGTACTAGAAGGAACAGTAGCGACAGCCAGAAGCGCGCCATCACGCGGCCCAGCCATAGCGAGAACATCCACCAGTACTTGCTCGGATACTTCAGGAGTACCGGCGCGACCAGCCCAAGCACGAGCAGCACGACGCCGAGGCCCCCGAGCACCTCCGCTCGCGTGAAACGCCGGCGCCACAGCAGGATCAGCGCGAGCGCGATCAGCACGCTGCCGACGGAGATGCCGAACGACCGCTCGGGATTCTTCGGACCTTTGGCCATGGACTGGGCCGGCCTAAACGTCGGCGCTACGACTCACGTAGCGCAGGCCTTCAGACCTGCGGATGACAACGGCAACGACTGCGAGAAGAACCGACGCCGCCAGCGTAAACCGCGCGGCCGGGACAAATGCGAATTGCGCTCCCACACGCAGGTTTGCCGCAGCAAACATCGCGACCGTCAATGCCGCGAGCGCGACCGGCGCACGCTCGAGGGCCACGGCCGCGAGCGGCGTCACGAGAAAGTGGAAGTTCCACAGCGCGCGATCCGGCTGCTGCACGTAACACAGCACCAGCGCGATGGGCGCCGCCACAATCGTCAGCCGCCGGAGTGCGCGGGGCGCCCAGACAAACCCGAGCGGCGCGAGCACGTACAGTGCGCCAAACTCGTTGAACATCGCCGACAACGCGCCGCGCAGGCTTTGCTCGTGCAGCCACGGACCAAGGCCACCGCCGCTCAGAAACTGATTCGACGTCGTTCCGCCGTACCAGTAGTTGAAGCGGATGATCATCGTCAGGTGAAAGATGGCCCAGACCAGGAAGGCCGTGTTGGCGGCGAGGAGCGTCCGAAGCGCTGACAGCCAGCGCCGCTCGACCGCTTCGTACATCGCAAAAAGAAATAGTGGCGCGGCGGCGAATTCTTTCGCAAACACGCCGATTGTGCCGATCGCTCCCGACGCGACGCGCCGTCCTCGCAGAAGCTCGTTCGTCATCAGGGGACCGAGCGCGTACATCAGCGGATCAGATGTGTACGCGTCGAACAACGTATAGAGAGACCCGAAGCCGAGGGCCGACAGAATCGACGCCGTCCACGCCGCTCGCGTGCTCAAGCCGAGCGTCAGACACAGTTGCAGCACGAGAACTGCAGCGGCCGCGTTGCAGACGACAGCGTACCCTCGCCATTTGAAAGTGGACGGCCCCGGCACTGCGCCGAGTGTCCACGCGACCAGCGCACGGAAACAATGCAGGTCGTCGCAATCGCGCACGACGGTGTCGGAGGCCGTTCGCTCGTACGTCCCCCGATCCGTGATCTCAGTGGGGAGCGGCGACAGCGCGGCGATCGCTCCGAGGACGATGACGAGCGCCGCCGCGTAGCCAAGACGTGTCATCGACTCTGGTGCGTTCGCAGCGCGGCCATCTCGAGCACCGGCTCCACGAGCTGGGCGGCCACTCTCGTGTTCCCTTCGGCGCGCAGATGCATGTGGTCGAACGACAAATGCGGGTTCTCGAGGTCGACGACGTCGCCCAGATTCACGTACTTGACGTCGCGGTCGTTCCCGAACCGCCGCATCAGAAAATCGCGCAGCGCGGACTGCTGCTCCATGTGAAGTTTCTGGAGTTTTTCCTCCAGCCGAAGGTACGGCTGCGTGGCAACCATCACTTGCGCACCGTTCCGGCGCGACAATTCAGCGGCAAGCTCGATCGAGCGGCAGTACTGACTCCATCGTTCGCACCCAGTGTGCGTGCCGTCTTCGATGCGAGGCGGCGGCTCGGCGGCAACGCGTCCCAGCTGCGCTTCGAGCGCCTTCGCGACCCCCGCCGTGGTCGTCAGTACGGTCGCTCCGGTTTTCGCGGCAAGGCTGGCGTGAAACACGGTCTTCGCGCTGTCTCCATACAGGGCGCCCGGATCGCCGCTGAGCATCACCGCGGCCTTCTCGTTGAAGATGATTGGAAAGATCGGCATGTAGCCGGTGAGCCGGAACATTGGGGAGTCGTGCCGGAAGATCTGCGTGTTGGGCCGGCGGTCGCTTATATCGTTGTAGCCTTCGTACAACAGCGCGAGGTCGTAGTGGAGCCAGGCGTAGTCCTCGAGCGTCGCCTTGAACGAGTACGCCCCTTCGTTGTTGTAGCCGAGATTCACGACTGTGAAGACCGGCGACTGCGTGTGCTTGCGCAGGAGCTGTTCGAGTTGTGCGGGAATCGCTTGGTCGGACGTCACGCCGTAGCCGTACGCCGCGCTTCCCCCGAGCACGACCACGCGATACTCGTTCGCCTTCTTGCGGCCGACGGTTGGACCGCGGTAGCCCCACACGTTGAAGCCTGCCGTTCGTTCGAAGCGGCCGTGCAGGTACACATCGACGGCGAGCAGCACGGCGGTCGTCAACGCGACCGCGATGACAATCGTCGCCGCGGAAAAAATGAGCCAGCGACGGCGGCTCGTCATCGTCCGAGCAGCCTCGCGCCTGCCGTGGCGGACATCGCGACGGCAAACGGGACGAGATGAATCGACATGCGGCCCGGATAGTTATGCGTATGCGCGAACAGCGTGCTGACGCAGGCGCCCACGGCCACGATCGCGACTGACAGCGGGAGCCGATGCAGCTTCGGAACGTGCAGCAGGGCGCCGATCGAGAGTAAAAGTCCGGCCGCCACAAGGACCGCGCGTACATCCGGCGACGGCGGTTCGTTCATCCACACGAGCGCGCGCATGCCGTGCCAGACGCGCGACCATACCGACGCATCGAAGAGGGTCGACAGGCGCAACCCAGTGTCGTTGTTCTTCAGGCTTGTGCCATACACGATGCTGAAGTGGCCCGTGTACCACCACGTGCGCACGGCAAACAGCGCCACACCGCAAAAGAACGTCGCGACGTAAGTGGCCGCCGAACGCACCGAAAACGGCGTGATGAGCGCGATCAGGAACAACGCAAACAGCAGATGATTCAGCCGCGTGTAGAACATCAGCACGGCGAAGACGGCGGCCAAAGCGGCGAACGCCGGACGCACGGGCCTGTGTTTGAGGAGTATCAGCGACGCGATGAATCCCCAACCCGCAGCGGCGACTTCGGAAAGCCCACGGCCCGGGAAGTACCAGATCGTTCCCAACCAGAACGTCGCCAGGGTCGCGACGGCGGCACCGACGCCCCATCGGAATCCGGCGACGCGATCGACCAGCATGAACGTGACTGCCGCGCCGAGCAGCAGACACACGGCGTCCCAATACAGCTCGCCGACGCTCGAATCGCCGAAGACGACGTGCAGTGCGCCGGAGATCCAGCGATACAGGGGCTGATAGTCGAAGACCTTGCTTCCGCCCTCGAGCCAGTAGCCGTGCATGAAAATGCGGTAGCCGGCCACTTGATACGCGAGCCAGTCGTCGTTCGAGTACGCCGTGAAGTGACCGACATGCGCGACCGCCGGCCACGCGACCATCGCGAGCCAGGGAATTCCAACGAGCATCATCGCGCCCTTCACGTGTCGATGAGCGTCGGCCACAGGCACCAGGACGGCGGCAGCCAGCAGCAGCACGGCAAACCGGCCAAAGCGAGGCGATGCGCCGACCTCCGCCAGAATCACAGCCGACACCACGCACCAGAATACGACTGCCGGACTGTCCCGGTACTCAACTACAAGCGACGCGATCCAGCCGACCGCCAGCAGCACGATCGTCAGAAGCTCAACGGTTCGGAACACGCCCGCGGCTCGATCGACTCCGCTCGGTTCGCGCGCCGTCAATGCGACAGCGTCGAACGCGTCGCGTCCGTTCCACGTCGGCACGAACCTCCATGCCTCGCCTGTCACCATCGCATGCAGGTCGAGCCGATGCGTTCCGGCTTCGAGTGCAGCAAGCATCGGCCGTCCATCCGTCGACGACACCGGCTGCGCATCGATCGTGCCGGTGATCGTCATCCCGCGGTCGACTTCGACGACAAACAACCCGCGTTCGTCGACGCGCGCGTAGCCGCCGACGTCGAAAGTAAACGCCCGCATGCCGCCGGTGGCGAAGTCGGTGATGTTGACGAACCACGCCGGAAACGCTGACGCCTCGGAATACGGGCGATCGACGATCGCTGTGCAGGCGGGCGCGTCGGCGCCCATGTCGGCTCGCAGATCCCAACTGCGCAGCACGCCCCGAGGCTCGTCGATTGGAATCGTCAGCACCTCGGTCGCGTACGGGCCAGGCGTCTGCTGAGAAAACTTTCCACACAGACCTTGCTGAGTCAGTACGGCGGCATCGGCAATCTTGATGACCAGGAGCGCCGCAATCGCGACCCGCACGAGCGGCCTGGCGAGGAATTTCGGATGCAGCCAGATGAGCACCGGAACGGCGAGGCCGACGATCAACGCTTCGAGGCGGCCGTCGAGCGGTACGCCGTCGAGCGGTGACAGCACGTGGGAGGGCCACAGCAACGCCAGCATCAGTACGCCCGCCCACACGATCGTCATCGCTTCGGCAGCATTTCCAGAACGGCCGCCACGAGCGCCTCGGCGACCTGCATGTTGCCAGCGGCCACCAGGTGCAGGCCGTCATAGGCGATCTTGGGATTGTGAACGTCGAGCAGACGCCCGAGGTTGACGTACCGCACACGAGCGTCACCGCTGAACCGGCGGAGCAACATCCCCGCGAGCGCACGCTGCTGTTCGACGTGCAGGTCGGAGAAGTACGGCTGGGTCACAACAATCGCCTGCTGGTGATGCGCCAGAGCATGCTGCACGGCGTCCTGGATTGCGCCGCAGTACTCGCTCCATCGCCCGCAGTCGGCATCGACCATCTGGCTTTTTTGCACGTCGACGTCGGTCAGCTTGCCGAGCCGGCGTTCCAAGCTGACGCCGATGTCCGCCGCCTGCTGCATGGCAGCAGCCGTGGCACGCGCTGCCAAATCCGGACGAAACCGCACCTCCTCCTCACTCCCGAAACGTCCGTGCAGCAGAACCGACGCCTTTTCGTTCAGCGCGAGCGGAAAAATCGGAAAGTACCCGGTCCATCGGAAGATCGGCGATTGGTGACGCCACGCAAGGTAATGCGACACCGCCGGATTGGTCTTGTTCTTCGGCGGATTCGTATCGAGCCCGAGATCGTTGTAGCCCTCGTAGAAGATCGCGATGTCACCGTTCAGGTAGGCGTAGTCGTTCAGCGTCGCTACGAACGTTCGCGCCGAATCGGTGGGAATACCCAGATTGACGACCCTCACCGGCCCCGCAACGCCGCGGCTTCGCCGAGCGTTGTTGACTTTCTCCTCGAGGTAATACGGCCACGACTGATCCCACGGAAGACCGTACCCGAATGCCGTGCTGCCGCCGAGCGCGAGAATGCGTGTTTCGTCCGTCTTCTTGCGGCCAACCGGCGCGCCGCGGTAACCCCAGACATTCACCCCCGCCGAAAATTGCACGCGATGGTGCAGGTAGACGTCGAGCCCAAGAAGAGCGACGACGGACACGACGAGCGTCGCCGCGAAGGCGATGGCGGCGAAGAGGATTCGACGGCGCCAGGTCAGCTTCACAGCGGTGCCGTCATCGTCAGTACAGGCGTCACGAGCCCTTCGGCGATCCGCTCGTTGCCGCGCGGGACCAAATGCAGCCCGTCGTACGCAATCGCGCGATCGCGAAGATCGATTGCCGTGCCGAGATTCACGTACTTCACGCCGTCGTCTTTTCCGAAGCTCGCTGCGAGCGCCTCCGCAAGCGCGCGCTGCTGCGCGATGTGCGTGTCGGAGGCGTAGGGCTGCGTCACGACCACCACCTTCACCGAACGCGCGCGCGCGAACCGGACCGCCGCGATCACGTTGTCGGTGTAATGGCGCCAGGTGTTCGTGTCGAGCGTGCCGGCTTGCGCCGCCAGTGCCGGGTCGCCCGTCACGCGTCCGATCGTCGTCCCAAGCGATTCAGCGATTGCCGCCGCCGTCTGCAACGCTCCAGCGGACGCACGCGCCGCCAGGCCAGGTTTGAACTCGACGCGTCCACGATAGGCCGCGTCGAGCTGTCCGCCCGAACGAAGCTTCATCGCTTTCTCTCGAAACACGAGCGGGAGGACCGGCATGTAGCCTGTCGCGCGAAACACGGGCGATTGCCGGCGCCAGACCAGCGTGTTGACCGCATCTCGCGGAGGAACGGCGTTCGGGAGATCGGTAGCGCCAAGATCGTTGTACCCCTCGTACAGAATGGCGACGTCGTATGCGAGGTACGCGTAGTCGGCGAGATCGAAGCGGAGCCCGAACGCACCCTGTGCCGGCGCGCCCAGATTCACCACGACGTAATGCCGGTTGCCGTGCCCCGCCCGATTCAGCAGCGACTGCAGGTAATACGGGAACGCTTCGTCCCATCTCACGCCGTATCCGAACGCCGTGCTCCCGCCGAACACGGCCACGCGAATCTCGCCGGCGGCTTTGCTGCCGATCGACGGTCCGCGATAGCCCCAGACGTTCACGCCGCCGTCGCTCTGCACGCGCGAATGCAGGTACGCATCCATGCCCAGCAGCATCGCCGCGACGATCGCCGCGCTGAGGCTGACCGCCACGCCGGCAAACAGGACGCGCTTCCGGGCCGTCATTGCGATGGATGGTAAAGTGGCGCGGCGTGCGCGTTCTTCGACTCATCACGCGCCTGAACATCGGCGGGCCGTCGATTCAGGCGATCACGCTCTCTGAACGCCTCACGCCCCGCGGGTTCACGACGCGGCTGATCCACGGGTCGCTTGGCGGAGGCGAAGGCGACATGCGCTATCTGCTGTCGCCCGCGACGGCCGTCGAGCACTTGCCGAACCTTCGCCGCGAGCTGTCGCCGCTGAACGACTACGCCGCGTTCAGGCGTGTACAGGCGATCCTCCGCGACTTCCGTCCGCACATCGTCCACACGCACATGGCCAAGGCGGGCGCGATTGGCCGCGCCGCGGCTGCGCTGTACAACCGATCGGCCGCGCCGTCCGACCGCGCGCGCGTCGTGCACACGTATCACGGACACGTGCTCGAGGGATATTTCAGCCCCGCCAAGACGGCGCTGTTTGTCGGCATCGAGCGCCGGCTCGCCCGCTCGACAGATCGCATCGTCGCTATCTCTCCCGCGATTCGCGACGAACTGCTGCGCGATCATCGCATCGGCCATTCCGAACAGTATCGAGTCGTGCCCCTCGGCTTCGATCTGACGGCGCTGACGGCGATAGACGACGGCGCCCGCGCGGCAGCGCGTCAGAGCCTTGGCATCGACCAGCGTGCGCACGTCGTCTCGACGGTCGGTCGGCTGACGGCGATCAAGCAGCATCAGTTGTTCCTCGAGGCTGCCCGGTTGGTTGCGAACCAGGATGCGGCGGCGATCTTCGTGATCGCGGGTGACGGCGAGCTCCGCGGCGCGCTCGAAGAGGCGGCGCGCGACTTGGGGATTGCCGATCGCGTCCGCTTTCTCGGTTGGCGCCGCGACCTCGCGACCATCTACGGCGCCTCGGACGTGTTTCTGCTCACGTCGCGCAACGAAGGGACGCCGGTTGCGCTCATCGAGAGCCTCGCGGCCGGTGTGCCCGGTGTGTCCACAGATGTCGGCGGCGTGCGGGACGTATTGCAGCACGACACCGGCGTCGTCGTGCCGTTCGGGGACGCTGCCGCTCTGGCGAGCGCTGTGACACAATTCCTCGGCGACACGAACCGCCGCCGCGCGACGGGCGAACGCGGACGCGTGTCGGTGGTTGCTCGCTACGGTATCGACCGTCTTGTCGACGATATCGACGCCCTTTACCGAGATCTGCTGGGATGACACGCTATCGAACGCTCGCGCTCATCGTGCTCGTCGCCGTCGCGCACGGACTCTTCTTCATCTGGTATCAGCGGCCCGACTGGAACACGTACTGGCCCGACCAGGTCGGGTATCGCCAGCTCGCCCAGGCCCTCGCGACGACAGGGAAGTTCACGAAATCCCCCGACGCGCCGCAGTTCAGGCCCGAAGTCATTCGAACGCCGGTGTATCCGCTCTTCGTCGCCACGATCTATAAGGTTGCGGGGACCGGGCAAATGCCGGTCGCGCTCGCGCAGACCGCGCTCTTCGCAGCCATCTGCATGCTGGTATATGCGACCGCGCGACGCGTCGCCGGCGAGCACGTCGCGATCGTCGCGGCGGCGGCGACCGCGCTGTTCCCGCCGATTCCATACTTCGGCGCGCTCGTCATGACAGAGGTGTGGACGACGTTCGTTTTTATGTTGTCGATCTGGATCGCGATACGCGCGCTCGAGTCGCAGAGCCTCGCGTCGTTCGCCGCGCTCGGCGTGCTGCTCGGGCTGACGGCGTTGAGCCGTCCGGTGTTCGTGTTGTTTCCCTTTGCACTCGCGGCCGTCGGCATCGTCGTGTTCCCTCTCGCCGCCGTCAGGCGGTCACCGCCGTTCGGTCGATGGGCGGCGCTCGTCGTCGCGTCGATGCTCACGCTCTTGCCCTGGTTCACGTACAACTACGTGACGCTCGGACAATTCACGATGTCACCAGCCGGGGGCGTCGGCCGTGGCATCTGGGAAGGCCAGTGGCAGGCGACGTGGTCAGGCCGCCTCCAGGACGAGCTCACGCGGGTGGCCGAGGCAACCGACGATCGCACGCTGCTTGATCAGCGCGTCCGAGCCATCGCCGACCGAGAACGCACATCCGCTGGTCCGATGCTCGAGTACGTTCATCAGTGGCAGGACATCCGGCGGATCTGGACGACGCCGACCGATCCACCCGAGCAGGCTGCGGCGCGAGTCGCCGCCGACAAGGAATACCTGCGTGTCGGCCTCGAGAACTTGCGCAAGGATTCGATGTCGCACCTCGCGCGCCGTCTTGCGAGAGGTGTGTTCCTCCTGTGGGCCGGCGAAATCCCGTTCCGCTACAGCGACATCAACCAGCTGCCGCCGTTCGTCAAAGGCGCGGTATGGGCGGTGCAGGCGGCCATTGTCATCGCATCGCTGGCGGGATTCGTGATGCTGTTCCGTTCCGGACGGAAGGCCGAAGCCCTCGTGTTCGGGTCGTGCCTGCTGTACATAACCGCGGTTCATTTTCCTTTGCTCACCGAAGCGCGCCAGTCGCTGCCGGCGCAACCGGTCGTGCTGCTCCTCGCGTCGTTTGCCGCGGTGTCACTTGCCTTCAAACCGCAGGTTCATGAACGCGAGCATCTCTGACAGCCACGTGCGGCTGTCAAATCCGCGCTCGGCGATCTGATCGGCCACTTTCATTCCGAGCAGCACGTTGTCGTCCATGCTGTTGTTCAGAAACAGCCCGTGACGTCCGAGCGTCAGCAGGTTGGGGATGGCGTGAACACCTTCGAGCGTCGGAATCAGGTGGTCCTCGAAATTCAGCTCGTAGACCGGATACGCCGTGGGGATGTCCGTGACGTAGTAGTCCGCGACTTCGCTTTCGGTCACGCCGTAGCCCATCTTCACCAGATCGTTCAGCGCGATTCTGTAGATCTCTTCGTCTGACGCGTTCCACAGCGGCTCGTCGCGCCACAAGGACAGCTCGATGCAGAGGACGGTGCGATCGTTCGGCACCATCTCGTGGCTGACGTTCTTCTGCTCCGACATCCGGTTCACGCGATAGTGCTCGTCGAGCAGGTAGACCCAGTGATAGTCGGTGAGCTGTTTGCGCTTCAGCGCGATGTAGATCAGCTTCAGGCTTCGATAGCGCAGCTTCTTGGCGTGACTCGCCACCGACGCCGGCAGCGACGGCTGAATGAGATCGACGAGTGCGGGCAGCGGCAACGTCGACAGCACGCCGTCACATTCGATCGTCTCTTCGTGTTGGTCTCGGCGGAAGACCACCCGAGCGATGCGATCTCCATCGCGCTCGAGACGGACGACCGGCGAGCAGAGCGCGATCGTCTGTCCGTTCTTCTTCACGGCCGCGGCCATGCTCTCGAACAGGACACTGATGCCCTGGCGCGGATACATGTACTTGGTGAAGTACGTCGCCGGATCGGCCTTGATGCCGAGCGTCCGCAGGACGATGTTTTTCAGATTCAGCTTCGCGACGCGCTGCGCCTGCTTCGACGAAATCTGCGAGGTCGGCAGTCCCCAGACCCGCGCCGAATAGATGCCGAAGCACAAGTCGTACAGCGTGCGGCCGAGATTCCTGACACCCCACTCCTCGAACGAGTGCTCTTTCTTCGCCGGCGCGATCGCCGACTTCGCGCTCGCCATCAGGTAGTCGAAGATGATCCGGAACGACAGCAGCGGGCTGACGCCGGTGAGCACCTGCAGCATCTCGAGCGGGTAGATGTATTCCTTGCCGCGGAGGAGCACACGCGTGCCTCGCGTCAGGATGAGCGGGTTCTCACCGAAGAACGGCTGAATCGCTTCGTGGATCCTCCGGCTCTCCTCCGTTTCCCGGATGTGGAACGTGTGCGGGCCGTAGTCGACGAAGTAGTCGCCAAGCTTGATCGTCTTTCCCATCCCGCCGACGGCGTCGTCGCGTTCGAGCACCGTGACCGGAATGCCGCGTTCGGACAACCGCCACGCGGCGGACATCCCCGCCGGACCACCGCCCAGAACAACGACACGCGGCTTAGACACGCTCGGCCACCACGAAATGGTAGAGGTTCGCCGCGAACGGCAGCGCGCGGAACGGCAGATGGAACGCTTCGGTGATGCGGAATCCGTCGGCGAGCCATCGACGCATTTTTCCCGGCGTCGTGAATGTCAGATGATCGGGATAGCGGATCGGAAACTTCCTGAGCAGCAGCCGACCGAGGCTCATCGTCGCGTCGTTCGGCACGACCATAATCACGCGGCCGCCCGGCTTCAGCACGCGCTTGGCTTCGGCCAGCACGCGCCAAGGCTCGCGCGTGTGTTCGAGGACCGCGACAAGCAGCACGACCTCGAAGGACGCATTTGCAAACGGCAGCGAATAACCGTCCGCACACAGCAGGTAGCGGCACTTTCCCCCGGCCCGTGCGACGCGCGTGAACGAGACGTCCATCTGCACCGGCGAGGTGGACGTCCCGTCGAACATCATGCCTTCACCGCAGCCGATTTCGAGCACGTCGCGTCCGT
>Ga0068871_100001320_pt1 | contig 16579 bp, 12 predicted proteins | sample KBSMisM72_FD_72750 | JGI IMG/M metagenome (GOLD analysis project Ga0068871, IMG submission 72750) | Miscanthus rhizosphere microbial communities from Kellogg Biological Station, Michigan, USA - KBS Miscanthus M7-2 | ecosystem: Host-associated > Plants > Roots > Rhizosphere > Soil ... | reverse complement strand
ACCTGCGAAATGGGCAGCCGCGCCGAGACCGGCATTGAGTTTGATTTAGAGCTAGTCCCCCAAAGGGAAACCGGCATGACTCCCTACGAGATCATGCTCTCCGAATCCCAGGAACGCATGCTGCTGGTGGCGGAAAAAGGCCGCGAGGATGAAGTCTTTGCGGTATTCAAGAAGTGGGGACTGGATGCGGTCACCATCGGCGTGGTCACGAATGACGGCATGCTGCGGGTGAAGGACCACGGCAAAGTGGTGGCCGAAATTCCTAATCGCGAGCTGGCCGATGAGGCACCGTTGTACGATCGGCCGCACAATGTCGCGCCTTATCGCCCCGCGCCGATGGAGGCTCCGGAATTTGCCAGCCGCGATCTCAACGCCGATCTCTTCGCTCTGGTTGGCTCCGGCGATTTGTGTTCGAAGCGCTGGATCTGGCAGCAATACGATTACACGGTGCGCACGAACACGATTGCCGGTCCCGGCGGGGACGCCGCCGTCGTGCGCATCAAGGAGACCGGCACCAGCATCGCCATGTCGCTCGACGGGAACGGGCGGTATTGCGCGCTCGACCCGCGGGAAGGCGCGAAGCTCATGGTCGCCGAGTGCTGCCGCAATCTCTCGACGGTCGGCGCTATCCCGGTGGCGGCAACTAACAATCTGAACTTTGGCAATCCCGAGCGGCCCGAAATCATGGCGCAAATCGTCGAAGCGGTCGAAGGTATCAGTGAGGCCTGCCGCTACTTCGATACTCCGATCACTGGCGGCAACGTCAGCCTGTATAACGAAACCCTGGGCGAAGCGATCTGGCCGTCACCGGTGATGGGCATCGTGGGATTGATGAAAACGGCGGAACCGGTGACCATTCCGTTCAAGCAACAGGGCCGTACCGTGATGCTGCTGGGCGGCTTGGGCGCCTGCGACGCCACGCACTTCGGCGGAACGCAATACGCCAAAGTTGTTTTAAATAAAATGTGGGGACTTCCGCCGGCGCTAGACATCGATTACGAAAAACGAGTGCAAGCAGCGATACGCGAGATCGTCAACCAGGGCCATGCGGAATCGACGCACGACGTGAGCGACGGCGGCCTGGCGGTGGCGCTGGCGGAGTGCGCGGTGAACGGCGTGGGCGCGTCGGTGGAGATCGCGACCGGGCTTAGGCCTGAGTTCGCGTTATTCCATGAAGGTCCTTCGCGTATTCTGGTTTCGACTGCTGTGCCCGAGGCGGTGGCGGAGATCGCGCGCAAACATAACGTCGAAGCGCTGCGCCTGGGCGTTACAATGAATACAGGGTTGCGGATAGGAGACGGCTCCGCGACCTGGATCGATTCCCCCGTGGACCGTCTCAAGCAGGTTTGGGAGAATGCGCTGGCTGAGCAGCTGGCACCCGTGCATGCCTGAGAACATCCATGTTTGATAAATTCCACGACGAATGCGGCGTGTTTGCCATCTACGGCCACCCGGAGGCCGCGAATCTCGCTTACTTGGGCTTATACGCGATGCAGCATCGCGGCCAGGAGAGCGCCGGCATCGCATCGAGCGACGGCCGCCACATTCATAATCACAAAAGCATGGGCCATGTGGCCGACATCTTCACTCCGGAAGTGTTGGGAACGTTACCGGGTGAGTTAGCCATCGGGCACACGCGCTATTCGACGGCCGGCGACACGGTGCTATTGAACGCCCAACCGTTTTCGGTGGCCTGCAACAAAGGGCAAGTCGCGGTGGCGCACAACGGCAACATCACCAACGCTGCCGAGCTGCGGCGCGATCTGGAGCGCGAAGGCTCCATCTTCCAGGCGTCGAGCGATACCGAAGTGATCCTGCACCTGGTAGCGCGATCGCGCGAGCGGACGCTGCCGGGCGCGTTGCGTGAGGCACTGCTGCAACTGGAGGGTGCGTTTTCACTGGTGTTTCTGGCGGAAGACCGAATCATCATTGCGCGCGACCCCCACGGATTCCGGCCGCTGGCGTTTGGACAGATGGAGCTGTCGGGCGGTACGATCTGCTACGTATTCGCTTCCGAGACCTGCGCGTTCGACCTGATCAACGCCGTCTACCTGGGCGATGTGGAGCCGGGCGAGATGGTTATTGTAAGCAAGGACGGCATGACGCGCGAGCGCTATGCCCCGGTCCGCTCCCACTCGCATTGCGTGTTCGAACACGTGTATTTTTCGCGGCCTGATTCGTTTGTCTTCGGACGCCCGGTAGAAGAATCGCGCGAGCAACTGGGGCGGTTACTGGCGCAGGAACATGGCGTCGAGGCGGATATCGTGGTGCCCGTGCCGGATTCCGGGGTCGCGGCCGCGCTGGGCTATTCGTCTGAATCCGGAATTCCATTCCGCCAGGCGCTGATTCGCAATCATTACGTCGGCCGCACGTTCATCGAGCCTTCGCAGGCCATCCGCGACTTTGGAGTGAAGCTGAAGCTCAACCCTGTACGGCACCTGCTGGAAGGCAAGCGGGTGGTCTTAGTAGACGATTCGCTGGTGCGCGGGACGACCAGCCGCAAGATTGTACGCATGGTGCGCGGCGCCGGCGCTCGCGAAGTGCATCTCCGCATTTCCTGTCCGCCCACCATTTCGCCGTGTTTTTACGGAGTGGATACACCTAGCGTGGCCGAACTGATTGCCGCCAATAATACGGTGGAAGAGATCCGGCGCTTTGTCGAAGCCGATTCGCTTGGCTACCTGTCGCTCGGCGGGCTGCGCGAGGCCGTCGCCGACCGCAACCACGACTACTGCTATGCCTGTTACACCGGCAACTATCCCACTGAACTCGTGAACATCCAAGAGTTGATGAGCGCTAAAGACCGGCGAGGGTAGTTTGTATCCCGGACCCACTGCCTTCGCACTGCATTGCCTATGTCGTGTTAGTGTGTATACAATTACATACAACCGATGACAGAAACTCTTTCAGTCCGAATTGACGCCGCTACCAAGAGACGCCTGGATGCCCTCGCACGCCGGTCGAAACGGTCGAAGTCCTTTCTGGCTGCGGAAGCGATCAGCGCGTATGTCGAGGCGGAAGAGTGGCAGATGGGTGAGATCCTGGCCGGGATCGCCGATGCGGAGGCGCGAAAAGTGGTCAGCCACGATCGCGTAGCAAAATGGTTACGTACCTGGGGTCAGCCTTCTGAAGGCAAAGCTCCGCGATGAACGTTGTCTGGTCGCGGCGTGCGACCGGCCATTTAATCGCGCTTCGCGACTATATTGCTGAAGATAGTCCTCGCAGTGCCGGCGGTGTTGCTCGCCAAATTCTCGAAGCCGTAGAACTCCTGACTAGGCAACCACACATCGGCAGACCGGGCCGGATCACTGGAACTCGTGAATTGGTTGTGGCCGGGACATCGTATCTCATTCCCTATCGAGTACGCACAGGAAGGTTGGAACTACTCGGGGTGTTCCACGGGCGACAAAAATGGCCGGACAAATTGAATTAGGCCTCAGTCCCGCCGGAGCGCGGCGAGGCCTGCTCCCGCGCCAATGAGCAAGCTCCCCGCAATGCGATTGGTCCACTTGGCGTAGCGCGGTTCGCGGGCCAGCATCGAAGCGCGGGCCGCCGCGAGACCATAACTCGATAGCACGGCGAATTCGCAGAGCACCGACGTCACGCCCAGGATGACGATTTGAGGTAGTACCGCGCGGTGCGGGTCGATAAACTGCGGCAAAATGGCGGAGAAAAAGACGATCGCTTTGGGATTTGACATCTGCAGCACGAAGCCGTCTCCAAACAACCGGGTGGCGCTGACGCCTGGCCCCATAGGTTCCGCGGACGGGAGAACTTCGCTGTGTCCCAGGATCGTTCGGGCACCCAGATACACCAGATATGCCGCGCCGATCCACTTCACCGCGAAGAATACCTGGTAGGACGAAATCAGCAAGGCACCGAGGCCGCTGGCCGATAACGCGAAATAAACTGCGTTGGCACTTAGAATCCCCAGAATCGAGCCCAGGCTCTTTCCAGCGCCGGCGCGGAGTGCGCTGGATAGCACGAACAAGACCGCGGGGCCTGGAGTCAAAGATAGAACGGTTTCGGTGACGGCAAACAGCCACCACGTCGCCCAGTTCACGCCGTCCAACTCACAATGCGGCTTCACCCCGATCGTCATTGCGGATGCGAATGGCTTCCGCCACGTCGAACACGAAGATCTTGCCGTCGCCGATCTTACCCGAGCGCGCGGCATCCGCCAGGGTCTTGATGACTTCGTCGGCGCGCGCCGACGACACCACCAGCTCGAGCTTCACCTTCGGCAGAAGGTCCACCTGGTACTCCATGCCGCGATAGACCTCTTTATGCCCCTTCTGGCGGCCGTGCCCGCGAACCTCGGTGATGGTCATGCCATCGATGCCGATTTTCTTCAGCGCTTCTTTCACTTCCTCAATTTTGTGCGGCTGGATGATGGCTTCAATCTTTTTCATGGTATTCTCCTGGTGCCTGGTTTACGCCTCGAAGTTATAGCCTTCTTCGCCGTGCATGCTGAGATCCAACCCTTCAATTTCGGCCTGTTCATCGGCGCGCACCCCCGTCAGTGCATCGCACACTTTGAGGATAATCCATGTGCCCACAATCGCCAGTCCCCAGGCGATCAGCGCTCCGATCATATTGTTAATCACTTGTCCGGAGTTGCCGTCGATCAGCCCCATGGGCTTTCCCATGCGCAGATCGTTAATCTCCTTAGTGGCGAAAACGCCGGTGAGGATCGCGCCCACTGTTCCGCCGATGCCGTGGACGCCGAAAGCGTCCAGAGCATCGTCGTAGCCGAATTTACTCTTGACTACGCTGACCATGAAATAGCACACCACGCCGGCGACCAGTCCGATCAGCATGGCGGGCATCGGTGTTACGAACCCCGACGCGGGCGTGATCGCGACCAGACCCGCCACAGCCCCGGAAATGCCGCCCAGGATGCTCGGCTTGCCGTTCTTGATCCATTCGGCCAGCATCCATCCCAGCGCTGCCGCGGCAGTGGCGAAGTGGGTGGCGACGAAGGCACTGGTGGCGAGCGACGACGCTGCCAGCGCGCTTCCGGCGTTGAATCCGAACCATCCCACCCAGAGCAGACAGGCACCCACCGTGCTCAGCACCAGGCTGTGCGGGCGCATGGGATCGACGCCAAAGCCCTTCCGTTTCCCGAGATACAGCGCACACACCAGAGCCGAGACACCGGAGGTGATGTGGACCACAGTGCCGCCCGCAAAATCGAAGGTGGAGACTCTGCCCCAGGTCGCGCCCAGGAATCCGTTCTTACCCCAAACCATGTGCGCCATCGGGAAATAGACGATCAGCGTCCAGAGGATAGTGAACAACAGCATACCGGAAAACTTCATGCGCTCGGCAAACGCTCCGGAGATCAGTGCGGGCGTGATGATGGCGAACATCAGCTGATAGATCATGAAAGTGCCTTGCGGTATGGTGGGTGCGTAATCGGCATTGGGGTCTGCGCCGACGCCGTGCAGGAACAGATACTGCAGGCCGCCGAAAAAGGAGTTGCCTTCGCCGAACGCGATGCTATAGCCGACGATGGCCCACAAAACGCTCACTACCGCCATCAGCACGAAGCTATGCATCATCGTGCTCAGAACGTTCTTAGTGCGCACCAGGCCGCCGTAAAACAGGGCCAAGCCGGGGCCGGTCATCATTAAGACCAGCGCGGCGCTGGTAAGCATCCACGCGTTATCGCCTGCGGATTGAGCTGACTTAGCTGCCTTCTCCAGATCGGCGAGACGTTTATCGAGGTCCGCGGCGGGTTGGGCCGCAGCGAGGCTGCATAAAGAGAGGAACAACAGCGACAACTTTGTCATGATACGCTCCGTGGCGTGAACTAACAGCTTGGTTAGTTTTGGGGTCAAAACGCGGACCCCAAAATCCAACTTTAAGATGGTACCAGTTTTAGGGCGTAATGCCAGCGAGGCATTTCGCGAGTCCGGGCTTAGTACAATCGTGCTTAATGGCAATGTCTCGCGGGTTAATGCTGGCGCCTTTGATGAGTGTTGTTCTGAGCGCTCATGAGCCGGCGCGCGCGCGGCATGGCATGGTGGTTGCCGATGAACCCCTGGCGGCCGACGTGGGCGTCGCGGTGCTCAAGAGAGGGGGCAACGCCGTGGACGCCGCAGTAGCCGTCGGCTTCGCGCTCGCCGTTACGCATCCGTACGCCGGCAACCTGGGTGGCGGCGGATTCATGCTGGTGCGCTTCGCGGATGGTCGGTCCACTTTCATCGATTTTCGCGAGCGCGCGCCGGAAAAAGCCAGTCGCGACATGTATCTCGACTCGCAGGGCAATCCTACTCAGGAATCCGTCGATGGTTGGCGAGCGGTAGGAGTCCCGGGCAGCGTGCGGGGTTTCGAACTGGCGCAATCCAAATATGGCAGTCAAAAATGGGATGCGCTGCTTGCGCCGGCGATCGACCTGGCCGCGAACGGCTACGCCCTTTCTTATAAAGCAGCCGAATTGCTGCGCAACGCGCATAACCTTGCCGGGGATCCGGAATCGAAGCGCATCTTTCAGAAGGGCGGGTCGTATTACGATGCCGGCGACGTGTTGGTGCAGCCCGAGCTGGCGGCTACGCTTAAACGCATCGCGGCGTCCGGCGCGCGCGAATTTTACGAAGGCGAGACAGCGCACCGTCTGGTATCGGAAATGGCGGGGCACGGGGGCCTTCTCACGCTTGCCGATTTGCAGCGTTACCGGGCCGTGGAACGGACGCCGCTCACTGGAACTTATCGTGGCTTGACGATACTCACCGCTCCATTGCCCAGTTCCGGCGGCATCGGGATTTTGCAGATGTTGGGGATGCTCGAAGACAGCGGCTACCAGAAGACGGGGGCCGGTTCGGCCGCAGCGATTCACTACACCGCCGAGGTCATGCGCCGCTTTTTTGCGGATCGAAGCCAGTATTTGGGCGACGCCGACTTTGTCAAGGTTCCCGTGAAAGGATTGCTCGATCCAGCCTACATTCGCGGGCGGAGCGCTTCGATCGACCCGGATCACACCACTTCCAGCGATCAACTCAATCCCGGCAAACCGGCCGGCCGTGAAGGCACCGAGACCACTCATTATTCGATTGTCGATGCAGCGGGAAACGCGGTCGCCGTCACGTACACGCTGAACAACGGTTACGGCAGCGGCGTCACCGTTCCCGGTTTGGGCTTTCTGCTGAACGATGAAATGGACGATTTCACAGCCAAGCCGAACGTGCCGAATATGTTTGGACTCATACAAGGTGAGTCCAATGCCATTGAGCCTGGCAAGCGGCCGCTTTCGGCGATGTCGCCCACCATCGTGGTCCGCGATGACAAACCTTTCATGGTCTTAGGCTCACCGGGAGGCCCCCGCATTACCACCGCGGTGCTGCAGGTACTGCTCAACGTGATCGACTTCCACATGAACATTCAGGACGCCGTCGACGCGCCGCGTTTCCATCATCAATGGAAGCCCGACAAGCTGTACCTTGAGCCCGGCATCTCGCCCGATACGGTTGCGCTGCTACAGGCCCGCGGCCATCAGGTGGAATACTCGCCCGGCATCGTATTAGCTCGCATTTCCGCGATTCTCAGCGATGGCGGATGGCTGCAAGGCGCGGCCGATTCGCGCTGGACCGGCAAAGCTGCGGGATACTAGAACTCTAGCCTCATGCAACGCGCCCTCTCGACCTTGCTTCTGGTCAACCATCGCCTTACCAACGTTTGGCTTGACCGGATCTGGGAGGCTGGCATCCCGTTGGTGGAACTTTTCTGCGCGCGCCAGCACCTGGACTATCACAACCGCGCCCAAATCGCCGAGTTGGGGCACTGGTTCCGGGAATCGGAGCTGAAGCTCCATTCGCTGCATTCGCCCCTGCACACGGACGAATACGCTGGACGCTCCGGCCCGCAGGCGGTGATCAATATCACCGAGCCGGTGAAAAACAAACGAATTCCGATGCTGGATGAAATCAAGCGCGCGCTGGAGGTCGCCGAAACGATTCCGTTTCGTTACTTGATCCAGCACATCGGCGTCACCGGACAGGAATACGACCAGCGTTATGTGGATGCGGCGTTCACGGCGCTCGAGGAACTCAGTTTGTTCGCCCGCCAGCGCGGCGTTGAAGTTCTGCTGGAGAATATCCCCAATCAGCTTTCGACCGCTGAGCGGCTGCTGATGTTCCTGGACACCACTCATTTGAACCTAAACGTCTGTCTGGATCTGGGTCACGCGCACATGAACGAAGGCGTCGAAACCGCGTACCGTTTACTAAAGGGCCGCATCCGTTCGACGCACGTCCACGACAATGATGGGAAGGAAGACTTGCACTTGTTTCCAACTCTCGCGCCAAGGCAGGGAACGATCGACTGGCGCCGCGCCATGCACCTTCTCCGTTCCCAGGATGACCGCTATCCACTGCTATTGGAGCTCCACGAAGTACCAGATATGGGACCGCCGTTCGATACGTTGCGCAAGCTTTTTGACACGCTGGAAAATTTGACGACACATGATGAATCCTGAACCCGCGATACCCCGTGTGACCATTGCCGACGCCGGCCGGCATGTGGGCGAGTCTGTCGAAATCGCCGGCTGGCTTTACAACCTGCGGCGCAGTGGCAAAATCTGTTTCCCGCAAATGCGAGATGGCACCGGTGTTCTACAATGCGTCGCGGTGAAGAGTGCGCTGCCGGAGGAAACCTTTGAAGCCCTGAAGGATTTGACCCAGGAGTCCTCACTCACCATCCGCGGCAAGATCCGGGCCGAAGCTCGGGCGCCCGGCGGCTACGAGCTCGACGTCGAGAGCGCGCACATTCTGCAGCGGGTTGCCGAAGACCGGCCGTATCCCATCACTCCCAAGGAACACGGCGTGGATTTTCTGATGGATCACCGACACCTATGGCTGCGCAGCCGCCGTCAGCACGCCGCGTTGCTCGTGCGTCACGAGGTGATCAAAGGGATCCGCGAGTATTTCGATTCTCATGGGTTCATCCTGGTGGATACGCCGATTTTCACTCCGTCCGCATGCGAGGGCACCAGCAGCTTATTCGAGGTGAACTATTTCGACGAAGAAAAGGTGTATCTGGCGCAGTCCGGCCAACTTTATAACGAAGCCACCATCATGGCTTTCGGAAAGACCTATTGTTTCGGCCCTACCTTCCGCGCCGAAAAGTCCAAGACACGCCGCCACCTCACTGAATTCTGGATGGTGGAACCGGAGATGGCATACGCCGATCTCGAGGACGTCAAGCGCGTCGGCGAAGAGCTTATCGTTTCCATTGTGGGCCGCGTGCTTGAGAATCGCAAAGAGGAACTGAAGACGCTGGAACGTGACGTCACGAAACTCGAAGCCATTCAATCGCCGTTCCATCGCATGAGTTACGACGAAGCGGTGATCAAGCTCCAGGGAAAGGGCAGCGAGATTCAATGGGGTACGGACTTCGGCAACACTGACGAGACTCTGCTCACCGACGACCTGGACCGGCCGGTAATCGTCGACCGCTACCCGGCGAAAGTCAAAGCCTTCTATTTCCAGACCGCTGCGGACCGCCCTGAGGTAGCGCTCGGCGCCGACTTCATCGCTCCTGAAGGTTTTGGTGAAGTGATCGGCGGCGGCCAGCGCATCCACGACTTGGACCTGCTGCTGCAGCGCCTGAAAGAACACAACCTGCCGGCCTCGGACTTCGAATGGTATCTGGATCTGCGCCGCTACGGCTCGGTTCCACACGCCGGATTCGGCATGGGCGTCGAGCGATTCGTCGCCTGGATGTGCGGCTTGGAGCACATTAGAGAGACCATCGCCTTCCCGCGCATGCTGTACCGCACGCGGCCATAACCGACTGCATGAAGCAATCTCACATCGCCATCATCGGCGCGCCGATGGACCTGGGAGCGGGACGCCGCGGCGTAGATATGGGCCCGTCCGCATTACGACTGGCGGGACTCAACGAAAAGCTTACAGGACTGGGCTATGAAGTCGAGGACCTCGGAAATGTATTGGTGGACCAGCCCGAGAGCCTGCCCATCGGCAACCCCGGCGCGCGCTATCTGGAGCAGATCGCGCTCACCTGCACGCGGCTCGCGGAGATGGTGGAAAAGGCCGCCGGCAATGGCCGTGTCCCGGTGGTGCTGGGAGGCGATCACTCGATCGCGATCGGCACCGTCTCCGGCATGTCGCGGCACTTTCGCAAAGCCCAGCTCAAGCTGGGGCTCATATGGATCGATGCGCACGCCGACATGAACACGCCTGCGACAAGTCCCAGCGGCAATGTGCATGGCATGCCTCTGGCCTGCTGTATCGGACTGGGGCCGCGCGAACTTACGCATATCGGGGGCCCTGCGCCCCAGGTCGAGCCAACTTCGGTGGCGCTCATTGGCCTGCGCAGCGTGGATGATGTCGAGCGCTTCAACGTGCGCGGCGCCGGAGTTCATCCCTTTACGATGCGCGACATTGATGAGCGCGGGCTCCCCGCGGTTATTCGGGAGGCCATAGAAGTGGTCAGCGCGGGTACTGCCGGTTTCCATCTTTCGTTTGATATGGACGCCGTCGATCCGCGCGAGGCTCCCGGCGTCGGCACGCCTGTAGCCGGCGGCATTACTTACCGTGAGGCGCACCTGCTGATGGAACTGGTCTGCGATAGCGGCGGCATGACTTCTCTCGAGATGGTGGAAGTGAACCCCGTGCTGGATGAAGCCAATCGCACCGCGCTGCTGGCCGTCGAACTTGCCACCAGCGCACTGGGAAAACGAATCCTATGAAACTGAGAGTTGCCGTGCTGTGCGGAGGCCGCAGCGGAGAACATGAAATTTCCCTGCGCTCGGCCGAATCCATCATCGCCGCCATGGACCCGCAGCGCTATGAAGTCCAGCGCATCTTCATCACGCCTGAAGGCCGCTGGGAGCCGCGCGCCATTTCACCTGAGCCCGGAGGCAATCCCGGCATCGACGTGGTATTCCCGGTGCTTCACGGCACTTTCGGGGAAGATGGAACGGTTCAAGGGCTCCTCGAACTGGCCGGACTGCCCTACGTCGGCGCGGGCGTACTCGGATCAGCCGTCGCGATGGACAAGGAAGTCACCAAGCGCCTGCTGCGCGAGCGCGGCTTGCCTGTGGCGGAGTTCGTGGTGCTGGCCCGCGGCGAATACGACCTCGACGACATCTGTTCGCGCCTGCCGTTTCCGATGTTCGTCAAGCCCGCGAATCTCGGCTCGTCGGTGGGGATCTCGAAGGTGAAGACCCGCGAGGACCTCGCCCGCGCCCTGGAACTCGCTGGAGAGTTCGATCGCAAGATTCTGGTCGAGCGCGGCATTGCGGGACGCGAGTTCGAATGCTCCGTACTCGGCAATGACAACCCGATCGCGGCCGTCCCCTGTGAAATTCTGCCCTCGCGCGAGTTCTACGATTACGAAGACAAGTATCTGCTAGGCACTTCGAAGACGGTGCTCCCTGCCGACCTGACGCCTGACCAGACTCGCGAAGTCCAGCGTCTCGCCGTGGCCTGCTATCAAGCCGTTCACTGCGAGGGGATGGCGCGCGTGGATTTCCTGCTCGAAACCGCCAGCGGCAAATTCTATATCAACGAGCCCAATACCATCCCGGGCTTTACGTCCATCAGCATGTATCCGAAAATGTGGGAAGCGGCGGGAGTGCCGTACGCCGAGCTGATCACCCGGTTGATCGATCTCGCGCTGGAGCGCCATCGCGAGCGCGAAGCCACCCGCTTTCATCGGTAAGTATGCGTATCCTGGCAATTTTCGCGTTACTGCTAGTGCCCGTTGCGCTGCGGGCTGACGATGACCCCGCCGCCGGGCTGGCCGAAGATCTCAAGAAGCTGCTGGATGTATTCAAGATCGTGGACGAGCAGGCGGCCGACCCCGTCTCACCCGACCAGGCTCTCTACCAGGGCGCCATCCCCGGCATGCTGCGCACGCTCGACCCGCACTCGATCTTCTTCGATCCGGATCAGTTCCAGCAGCTCCAGCAGATGCAAAGGAGCGAGTCCAAGGGCTTCGGCACCATCGTCAGCATCAACCCCGGGCAGGTCACGATTTTGCAGACGATGGAAGGGTCGCCATCCGCGAAATCCGGACTGAGCGCCGGCGACCAGATCCTCGCCATCAACAATATCCCGCTAGGGCAGCTGGTGCCCGATCAACTAGTGCAGCTCCTCTCGCAAGCGCGCCAGCAGGCCGCGGTGCTGGACGTGCGCAAGCCCGGCAACGTGCGCGCCTTCCGCCTGACGCTCTCGCCGGAGCTGATTGACGCACCCAGCGTGGACCGCGCTTTTCTGGTCCAGCCTGGAATCGGTTATCTGCGGATCAAGAGTTTCGACGAGCCCACTGGCAAACTGGTCAAGAGCACCATTGAAAAGCTGGGCGGGGAAGCCCTCAAGGGGCTGGTGATCGACCTCCGCGCGAATCCCGGCGGCGCGGTGCAGGCGGCGGTTGACGTGGCCTCCCTGTTCCTCCAGCCCGGCCAACTGGTGTTCACGGTTCGCGGCCGCACCGAACAGAAGCAGGAAGCGCGCGTGGCGCCGTTGGCCCAACCCTACACTTTTCCAGTGGCGATACTTATGGACGAGATGAGCGCCAGTGCCGCCGAGATCCTGGCCGGCGCTCTGCAGGACCACGATCGCGCCGCCATCCTCGGCGAGCCCAGCTACGGCAAAGGCATCGTCCAGAATGTATTTCCGCTTTCCGGCAACACAGGTTTAGCCTTGACCATTGCGTTCTACTACACGCCCAGCGGGCGCTCTCTGCAGAAGCCACTGGAAAGCGGTTCGCTCAACGTTGCGGCTAATGCCACTCCCGGCACCTTTCATACCGATGCCGGCCGGGAGGTTCGCGGCGGTGGAGGCATCCAGCCCGATATCGCGATCCGGGCTCCGCAGGTCAGCCGGCTGGTGTACGTTCTGGAAGTGAGCGGGGTGCTCACCACATTTGCCGGGGAGTATGTGCAGGGCCACGACATCCCGGATAATTTCGACGTCACGCCGAACCTGCTCGATGAGCTGAAAGTGTATTTATCGTCGCGCAAAATCCAGCCGGGCGTTGCCGAATGGCTGCGCGAGCGCGACCTAATCCAGAGCAAGCTGAAGCAGGAAATCGTCAATTTGAAGTTTGGCGTGGAAAGAGGCGACCAGATCGAGATGCAGCGCGACCCTGTGGTTCAGCGCGCGATCCAAAGCCTCAGCGCGCCGCTGCGCTAGCTCGCCGCGAATGCCAGTATTGGATCAGAATCGGCAGCAGGCTTAGCAGGACAATGCCAATCACCACTTTTTCGAAATTTCGGCGAACGATCGGGACCCCTCCCAAGAAGTACCCGGCCAGGGTCATCGAGAGCACCCATCCCAATCCGCCGAATATGTTGAAGGAAACGAAGCGCGAATACGCCATGCGTCCCACGCCAGCCATGAAGGGCGCAAAGGTGCGCACGATGGGGACGAACTTTGCATAGATCAGCGTCTTACCGCCATGCTTGGCGTAAAATGCTTGCGTGCGCGTCACATATTCCTGCTTGAAAATGCGAGAATCCGGGCGCGAGAAGATGCGCGGCCCCGTACGGCGTCCCAAGAAATAACCGCTCTGATCGCCCACAATGGATGCCAGCGCCAGCACCAGTGAGATCGTAACGATGTCCAGACCGCCCGCGCCGGCCACCACGCCCACCGTGAACAGCAGGGAATCTCCGGGCAGGAACAGTCCCACCAGCAAGCCAGTCTCGGCGAAAACAATGCCCGCCAGCAAGCCGTAGCCCAGCCACCCGGTGAGTACCTGGGTGAGCAAATGAATCAACTGATCCGGATCGGTGAGGCTGCGCCAAACTTCAAGGGCGAAATGCACTGGGGCGCCGGTTTCCGTCCCTAACGCCCCACGCCGTAGTCCGCAGTCAACTGGTGGATCGCATTCTGATGAATCTTCAGCTTCCCATCCTGCCGCGCCTGTTCCATCAAGCTGTCCTGAAACAGACCGTACATGTTTCGCGCCTTCTGTTGTTTCATCTCCTGGACCGCGGCGTCCCGCTCATTGGAGAAACTATTCGGGTCGGGAGTCTGCCGGTCGACAATCCTGTAGATGATATTTCTGCCCTCTACCGATACTGGTCCGGTCACGGTATTCACCGGCTTGGTGAAGATCTCGGGTAATACAGCGGCGGGACCCAGCCCCGTGATGGAATCGTTGAACGTGACATCCGCAGACGTTGTCGCTTCCAGTTTTAAGCTCTTGGCAATGGCCGCCAGGCTTTCGCCGGCATGCGCCTGCTCACCGGCTTTTTTTGCCGCGATGTCGGCCAAACGCGTGGACTCACTGGTGATATAGAAGTCCCGAACCTTAGCCTCGACTTCGCTGAATTCCGAGGGCTTGGGCGGGGTGATTGCATTGAGCACCACCAGAGCCAGCTTATTTTCCGGCAGCACCTGAACGTCCGATACATCGTTGGGTTTCATCCCGATAACGGTGCCGGAGACCGCAGGCGACACCCCGATGGAGGGAATTGGTTCGCCACTCGCCCAATCTTTGGCCGTCACTAATTCGAGATCGAACTGCTTGGCCACCTCGGCGGCGGAGCCAGGAGCCTTCGCCAGCGCGGCGCGGGCTTGGTCCATCGATGCCTGCATCTTGTCGTTCACGCCCTGCTTCTTCAGTTGTTCGGCGATGCTGTCTTTCACTTCGTCGAAGGGCTTCACCCGGGCAGGTTCCTTCTCCATCGCCTGGATAATGTGGTAACCATACTCGGTAGTCACCAGGTCGCTAATTTCTTTAGGCTTGGCCGAAAATGCAAACTTTTCGAAGGGAGCCACAGTCTGGCCGCGCACGATGAATCCCAAGTCCCCGCCGTTCGGCGCCGATCCTGGATCCTGCGAATTTTTCTTGGCGAGCTCGGCAAAGTCCGCGCCGGCTTTAACCTGCTTAAGAAGGTCCTGCGCTTTGGTTAACGCAACCTTTTTCTCGGCGTCCGATTTTCCCTGCGTCATCAATAAAATGTGGCGCACCTTGACGCGCTCCGGTGTCCGGAAGCTATCCATCGAAGACGCGTAAGCCGCGCGCAACTGGGCGTCGGTCACGGTCATGCTTTGCGCCATCTTAGCCTGATCGGCGACCAGCATCTGGAAGGACCGCCTCTCCGGCAGATTGTAGACGCCGCGGCTCTTCATGTAAGCCTGCTGCAGAACATCCGGGGTCACTTTCACTTGGTCGCGGAACTTCGCCGCCGGAAACGCGATGTACTCGATTTTCGCAGTCTGATGCTTGCGGACAATCGCCTGATCGACCTCGGCCTTGGTCACCACTATGCTGCTGAAAGCCACGTTTTGCAGTTTCCGCAGCAGCAGTTGCCGCCGCATTTCGTCGATGCCTTCCGCGAGCGTCATGCTTTGCTGGCTCAGCAAGGCCTGCTCCAGTTGTTCCGTGGAAACCAGCTTCCCATCTTTGAAATACTGCGGATATACCTGCAACAGGCCCGCCAGGACTTCGTCGTCGGACACCGAGAGTCCCATCTTCCCGAAGACGTAGGTGGCCGCGCGATCCTGGATCATCTGATCAATCAGTTGCGGCAGGTAAACACTCACCGAATCGCGGGGAAGCTGGCCGTTGGTGACCAACCGGGTGATGGCAGCCTTGGCCTGAGTCGCAGTGATGGTGGTGCCGTTAACTTCCGCCAATACGTTGTCTATGCCGGTATCACTCGCAGCGGTAAGTCCGGTGTTGGGAATCAGATAGGTGACCATCGAAGCGGCCACGATCAGCAGCAAGCCACCCAATAAATACTTGGTGAGTTTGGCGCTGCTACGGAACAAATTGAACATTGTGGTGAAAACTCCTACGTGGGGCGAAAAACCCTAATTTTCATTGTACTCCAGACTTTGCAGAACCCGTTTGGGCTGCCGTCCTAGAGTACTGCCTTTCCGTGGGCGGCGCCGAGCCCGCATTCACGATGAACGGCCCGGACCGCCCGTTCCAGGCCCTCGCGGCGCACCACAATGGCGATCGTCAACTCGCTCGAACCCTGCGCGATGGCAATGATGTTGATGTTGTCCCGCGAGATGGCCGTGAAAATTCTTCCCGCCAGCCCGGGAGTGCCGCGCATCCCCTCGCCCACCACCGCGATCAGTCCGACATTTGCGTCCACCTGAATGGGTTTCACGTAGCCGTGCGTCAACTCCAGTGCAAAGGCTTCCTCCAGATGCTCCAGCGCGACCTTCAATTCCGCTTCGCGCACCAGGAAGCAGAAGTTCTGGCGATAGCTGGAACTGGTGATGGCCAGCAGTTCGACGCCGGCGGAATCCAGGGCTTCGAGCGCCTCCGCCATCAACCTGGTTCCGCTCAGCGCCGCGCCGGCCGGTTCGATCGCCACCAGCGCTACTTCTGTCATGGAAGTCACGGCGTGCGGGCCGCCCGCCACATCCTTGCCGTTGCCCAACTGCGCCACGATGCGCGTCCCCGGCTTCTCTGGCGCGAAACTGTTCTTGCTCCAAACCGGAATCTGCCGCTCGATCAGCGGAGCCAGGGTGCGCGGATGCAGCACCTTCGCGCCCGCGTACGCCAGCTCGGCGGCTTCACTATAAGTGATCTCGTCGAGCACTCGTGCGTCCGGGATCAGCCGCGGATCGCCGGTCATGATGCCATC
>Ga0068871_100001319_pt1 | contig 16582 bp, 11 predicted proteins | sample KBSMisM72_FD_72750 | JGI IMG/M metagenome (GOLD analysis project Ga0068871, IMG submission 72750) | Miscanthus rhizosphere microbial communities from Kellogg Biological Station, Michigan, USA - KBS Miscanthus M7-2 | ecosystem: Host-associated > Plants > Roots > Rhizosphere > Soil ... | reverse complement strand
GGCCACGGGGCGTGGCGGTCCGGACCGGACATATTGCAAAGCCACATCCCTCACCACGCCGATGACTTCGCGCGGTTTCTCTCCCGCAGCCGCGTCGACCGTGAAATGCTTGCCCACCGGGTCTTCGCCGGGCCAGAAGCGCTGTGCCATGGTTTCGTTGATCACGGCAACCCAGGGAGTCGAGGGTTTGTCTTCTTCGCTGAAGTCCCGTCCTCGCTGGATCGGAGTCTTCATGGTCTTGAAAAAATTGTCCGTTACAAAGTAGTAAACCACGGTCGCAGCGGACCGTTCGGATGTACTGGCTGGAACGGGCCGACCTTCAATTTGAAGGAACGCAGTCGGCACCACGGCGACATTGACTGGAGGTGCCGAAGAGCCTGCCACCGACTCCGCGCCCGGCAATCCTTTCAACTTTTCATACAGTCGCTGGATCCGCGCTGTGGGCGGAGAAAACTCCATCGAAGGCAATCCGTGGTAGCTCCCAAAGCTGCGGACATAATCCGAGATCGGGATTCGATATTGGAACGTCTGCATGCCCTCGGGATCAAAGCCGCGATCGTCGAGGAGCAAACGAACGAACGAATTGATGAGCAGGCCCGAAGAAACCAGAAGAACCAGCGCAAGAGCAACCTGTACGGAAACCAGAATGCCCGTTAGTCTCCCTTTTCGCCGATGGACGGTCGCCTGACGCATGTCCGTGCCGGAAGAAAATGCAACGAGCGCCGGCAGGACTCCGAAAAGCACACTCGATAGAATTGAAAGCAATGCGGCGAGAATGACGATTCCGGCATTCGGACCATCTATTGAAATTGCTGTACGGCCGATCGGTGGCTGAAGCCGAATGAGGCTGTTCACTCCCCACCATGCAATTGGTATTGCCAGCACGCCTCCAACGAGGGATAACAGCAAACTCTCGGTCAGGAACTGTCGCAGTATCCGGCCGCGTCCTGCGCCCATGAGAAGACGCATCGTAATTTCCGGCTGCCGGGCCGGCACACGCGCCAGCAAGAGCGTCGATACATTCGCACAGGCGATAAGCAGAACAAAGATCAGGGCGCCTTCCAGTGTCATCAGCGGCTGGCGCACCCAGCCGAAACGATGTTCCCGCAATGGAGTGATTCTTGCACTCCATCCCGCATAGCGGTCAGGCCGATCATGCGCCAGCTGCAACGATATGGCTTGCACGTCCGCAGTCGCCTGAGCCACTGTCGTTCCGGGTTTCAGACGGCCGGTTACCTGAAACAGTCGCGCGGACGCCTCCAGCTGAAATCGTGTCGGGGCCAGCGGCACCCAGTATTCCGAGTCTTTCCCGGGGTACCAGAATTCGCGAGGCATGACGCCAACGACTTTCAGCAGTTCGCCATTCATACGAATCTGCTTGCCTACAATTTCTCGATCTTCCGCAAAGCTTTTCTGCCAGAGCTGGTAGCTCAGAATAATCACACGAGCCGGCCTGCCCGTTGGGACATCGTCTTCTGTAAAAACATTTCCGAGCAGCGGCTTCACTCGAAGCACTGTGAACAACGACGGCGTGACCGCCTGGCCGGACAGATGTTCAGGCGCGACGTGGCTGCCTTCACCCGAAAGATCCTGCTGGTTCGCAATCGAGGCACCCAGGGATTCAAAGGACTGGTTCCGTTCCTTCCATGCGACGTAGTCCGGTACCGACGCCGGTGTTCCCAGCTGTGGATCGGCGAGCCAAAGAGGTTGAACCACGACCAGCTGTTTCGCATCGGGAAGCGGAAGGTCGCCCAGCAGAATCGCCGCACCCACATTGATAATGGCCGCATTTCCACCAATACCCAGAGCCAGCGAAATTGCGGCGATTGCTGTGAAGGCGGGATGCCGCCGCATCATGCGTCCGCCGTAACGCACGTCCTGAAGAAAATCGTAAAACCACCCGACACGGCGCTCGTCCCGGCATTCCTCCTTGAATACCGCCATGTTTCCGAGCGCTTTTCGCGCCTGTCGACGGGCCTCTGCCGCGTTCATGCCGGCTTCGAGATTTTCCTGCTCGAGCTGTTCCAGATGAAACATCAGTTCCTGGTCCAGTTCGCCGTCGAGCCGCTCCTTTCGGAATAATGCCGACAACCGCTGTCTGCAGATTCGAAAGAGTCGCGGGATGGTCATCGCGTCATCGGCGCCGTCAGGCGCGCTTCAGCAAAAGACCCACGGCGGAAGAGAGGCGGCGCCAGTTCTCCAGTTCGAGATCCAGCTGTTTCCTGCCATCGCGCGTGAGCGCATAGAATTTGGCGCTTCGGCCGAGTTCGGTGTTCTTCCAATCGGAATCCACCCAGCCCTGCTGTTCCAAACGATGCAGTGCAGGATAGAGAGAACCCTGCTGCACCGAAAGCACATCATCGGATAGTGACTCGATTTTTTTGGCGATTCCCCAGCCATGCAGCGGTTCACGCACCAGCGACTTGAGAATCAAAAGGTCCAGTGTTCCCTGCAGCAGGTCTGACGGTTTAGGCATTTTGTTTTCTCCCCAGAAGACTTGACAAGTATACCTCGACTATCGACAATAAAGCCTCGACTATCTACAATTGGCCCTGCGAGGTGAACCATGAAGCGAACTGCAATTTCCTTTCTCCTTTTCTTCGCGTTTATCGTTCTTGCCGCGGCTCAGGCTCCGGCCCGTGTGGAACCGGGTGTTGTCCAGGGCACCGTGATGCGTGCCGGTACCAGCGAGCTGCTGCCCAATGTGGTGGTTTCTCTGGAAGGCGCGGTGTCGCCCGAAGCGATGCAGTCGCTGTTGAGCGGCGCCGCCAGTGCCGGAATTGTCGTCAGCCCGCCGCCGGGCGCTTCTCTGTCGGAAACCACACAATTGATGATCGCGACAGCCGCGGCTCGCGGGTTGCCGATCCAGGCTCAGGGTATTCAGAATATTGTGACTCGCGCTGTGGGAACGCAGACATGGCCGATGGTAACCACCGATGCGGATGGAAAGTATGAATTCCGCGACGTACGGCCCGGCCGCTACACCATTCGTGCGGTACGCGAGGGATTCTTTGGAAAGCCCGTGAATGGCGCATATCCTCCGACGGTGTGGTCGGACATTGTCGTTGCTGAAAAAGAAACAAAGCAGGTTCCGCTCGCGCTGGTGCAGGGAGCTACGATCGAAGGCCGGGTTAACGATGTTTCAGGCTCTGCACTGCCGAATGCCACAGTCCAGGTTTATTCGGTCGCGTATCAAACCGGTTTCGCGCTGCTGCAACCGGCCATCGCTGGCGCTGCAAAGACGACGGATTCACGAGGAGAGTTTCAGTTGTTCTGGATTCCTCCGGGCGACTACTACCTTGGTGCGACTCCGCCCGTGCGGGCTGGAGGTCCTGGAACGCCATTTCAACCGGGAGGAAGGACGTTTTATCCAAGTGAAACGAATTTGAACACCGCGACCCCGATTGCGATTCGTGGCGGAGAAGAACTTCGCCGCATGGATATTTCGATCCGAAATGCGACCGCTTTTAAAATCGCCGGAACGGTGACCAATACGATTCCGATTCCAGCCGATCCCAACGGGGGCCCCGGCAGCGCGACCGTATTCTTTCACCTCGCGAATCGCGATCTCGAAACGCCCAATGATGCGCCGATCGCAAACAATGCCGGAAACATTTCGCTGGCACTGGCCAGCGGACCGTTCGAAATTCCGAACGTCCTGCCGGGTTCTTACGAAGTGCTCGCCCGGGTTGCCGATTCCAGCGTCGGCACGGGCCTCGGTGCGTTTTCCTGGGGGCGCGCTATTGTCGAAGTAACAGACCATGATGTGAACAACGTTGCGATCACGGTAACTCCGTCTGCCGTTGTCAAAGGCACTGTAAAGATGGCAGACGGTACGGCATTGCCTCCGAATTTGCGTGTCTCGTTAACTCCGATGGGCGGTTCGTCCCGCGTGGCCTTATACACCCTGTTGACGACACGCGCCGCCGCCGTCGGTACCGATGGCAATTTCGCGGTTCAGTCCGTGCCACCCGGCCGGTTTCGTCTCAATGCGGTTTCCGGCCTGCCCCAGGATTTCTACGTTGGCGACGTTCGCCAGAATGCGACAAGCGTCTTCAACGAAGGTTTCGACGTCGACAATCGCAACCCCGGGCCACTCGAGATTATCGTCTCCCGTGGTGCGGGTGTTGTGGACGGTGTCGTAACGGACGGACCTTCGAAGCAGTACTCCGGCGCTGTTGTGGCATTGGTACCGGATCCGCGCCGATTCGAAAACCGCACCCTGTTTGCAACCGCAACTTCCGATGCGTCCGGCCGTTTTGTTTTTCGAGGGATTTCGCCGGGCGAATACCGGCTGTACGCATGGGAAACCACACCACCCAACGCGTACCAGAATGCAAACTTTGTCCGGAAATTTGACGACAAGGCTAAGGTCGTGGTCATTGGAGAGCGAACTACCGCACGCGTGGAATTGTCACTGATCCACTAAGTATCCGCGCGTATCCGATTGCAGGCTCACGCGCTGTCATATGCGGGCGGCTCAGATGTTTGTCGAATGGACAAGAAGAGTACAATGCGGCGACTTGAATCCTGGTGAGAGGGCGTGACGATGCGCGTGCGGTTCATAGGGATCCTGACCATAGCAGCACTGCTCTTCGGCTCAATATTCCGCGGAGCCGATACGCTTCCGGCATCGATCACGGATCCGGCCTACTGGAAAATGATCTCCGATTTTTCGGAACCGGGTGGCACCTTTGCTTTTGAGATGTTCATGTCGAATGAGGTGACGTTCCAGAAGATCCTTCCGGATCTCTTGAAGCGAGTACCTCCCGGCGGCGTGTATCTTGGCGTTGCTCCCGAACAGAACTTCACCTACATCGCGGCCCTGCGGCCGAAGATCGCGTTCATCATTGATATTCGGCGGGAGAACATGATCGAGCACCTGATGTATAAGGCGATGTTCGAATTGTCTCCTGCGCGATCGGATTTCCTATCACGTCTGTTCTCCCGGCCTATGCCGGTGGGAAGCGACACGCAGGTTTCGATCGACAGAATGTTCTCCCTTCTGAGCAGCAGCAAACCCGATCCTCGGCTCCTGAACCAGAATCTCGGCGAGGTCAAAGAACTTCTGCAAAAGACCCACGGATTTTCGCTGACGCCAGTTGACCTTCGGACGATCGACACCATCGTCACGGCTTTTTACCGCGGAGGACCTGACGCGCACCTGACGAGTTATGGGACGAGTTTCAGGTTGCTGATGATGGAAACCGACGGGCAGAATCGAAACCGGAATTTCCTGACTTCGGATTCGAATTACCAGTTTGTCCGGCAGATGCAGCAGAAAAATCTCGTCGTGCCGGTGGTCGGGGATTTCGCCGGACCGAAAGCGATACGGGCCGTTGCCGGGTATGTTCGGGATCATGGCGCAGAAGTCACAGCGTTCTACGTTTCAAACGTAGAGGAATACATTGCTTCACCGAAGTCCGTATGGGCATCGTATTGCCGGAATATCGCTGCGCTTCCCATGAATCCGACCAGCACTTTTATCCGCTTTGGCCGCGGAGGCCGCGGATCTTTTCTCGGCCCGATGATGTCGTTTACTAAGAATTGCGTGTTGCAGTAGGGAAGAGTGTCGCGGTGCGCGTGCGGACTTCTATTGCAAGGAACCCTCTATTAGGTTGAGATCCAGATTCCAGACTGAAAAACAGTCCGCCCGTGCGAGGTGTGCAACACGGGCGGACCGGGGGAGGTACGGAGAGACTACTGACTGACTGGAGTTCCAGCTGCGCCGGTTGGCGCAAGAGCCGCTGAAGTGGAATACCTCACCGTACCGTCGGGCGTGATGAAGTAACCGTAACGTCCGTCGTTGGGGGATGCAGGAGACGCTGTTACCGTGAAGTCGCGCATTGTGGCGTCAAGAACGATCGTGAATTGGTAACCGGAAACTGGTCCCGGAATGAAGTTCGGTGGGATCAGTGTGTTGGAGATCAGGTCCGCGATCGTTCCGAACTGTCCGGCGGCCGTGGACAAATAGGTCACTTCAGCAGTGTTAATGGTGCGGAGAGTCGCAACCGCGGCAGCTTCATGAGCCGCCTGTCGTGAACGCAGCAGACTTGGTATCGCAATCGTCGCAATAATCAAAATGATCGCCACAACGATCAGAAGCTCCAGAAGCGAGAATCCCTTATTCGACTTGTTCATTTATCCTCCGTGAAACGTGAATTCGAAAAGTGTTTCGTCAGCATCCATGCTGAGCGATTGGGAAGTACTGCAGTGGGCTTCCTGGCAGCGATTTCCGTGGGCACACGGACATGAGCAGTTGAGTGGCCGTTACCTAACCTGTGGCATCCAATAGGATCCGTGCTGGCAGTGTCTGGAAGACATGACTGCAATTGTCATCGAATCTGACGAAATATGACACTTCGCAGTGGAAAGGTCGTGGCTTTTCCGAATTTCGGTCACCGTTGTACAAAGACCGGATTCACCGCATAATTTCGCGCATGAGAAAGCTTGCCTTTGGTCTGGCGGTTCTTCTGCTGGCCTGCTTCGGAGCGGTGGTTCTGTCGCAATCGAAGCCGGCCATCAAGATTCCATTTGAGAGTTATACCCTTCCCAACGGACTCACAGTGATTCTTGCGCCGGATCATGCGACGCCAACGGTTGCAGTCACAGTCTGGTATCACGTTGGATCGAAGAACGAGGCGGTCGGGCGGACCGGCTTCGCACATCTGTTTGAGCACGTGATGTTCACCGGGTCCGGGCACGTTCCTTATGGCACGCACGACAATCTGACCGAGGGAGTTGGCGGATCGAATAATGGGACGACTTCAAACGATCGAACAACGTATTACGAAACCGTTCCCTCGAATTATCTCGAAGATGCGCTCTGGCTCGAATCGGACCGCATGGGTTTTCTTCTCGACACTCTCGACATCAACAAGCTGAACGCCCAGCGCGATGTTGTGAAAAATGAGCGGCGGCAGGGAATCGACAATCAGCCTTACGGGCTGGCAGACGAGATTCTTTCAGGGGCGATGTATCCCGCGACGAATCCTTACTCGTGGCCAGTGATCGGCAGTATGAAGGATTTGTCGGCCGCATCCGAAGAAGACGTGAAGAATTTCTTCCGCCTCTATTACGCACCGAACAATGCGTTCCTTTCAATTGCCGGCGATTTTCAGGCGCCGACGGCCCGCGCATGGGTGATGAAGTACTTCGGCGGTTTGATGCAAGGGAAGCCGGTTCCGCGGCCAACTGTAAATCCCGTAACACTCGACAGGGAAACTCGCATCGTGTTTGAGGATCGTGTACAGGTGCCGCGTCTCTATATGGCCTGGCCGACTGTCGGCGAGAAGAGTGACGACCGATTTGCGCTTTCCGTGCTCGATGCCGTCACTTCCGGACCGCGGACGACGCGGCTGACCAAGGCGCTCGTCTACGACCAGCAGGCTGCGAGTGCTCTGAACAGCTATCAGGATTCGAATGAGGATGTCGGTCAATGGGTGCTGACGATCACTCCGCGGCCGGGACATTCCCTTACGGATCTGGAGGCCGCCGCAGACGCGCTTCTGGATAAACTGAAATCCGAAGGACCAACTGTCGAAGAAATTCAAAGGGCGACTGCCGGACTCGAGTTCCAATTTGTCAGCGGGCTTCAGTCCAATCTTGGCAAGTCCGGCACGCTCGCTGATGGAGCGGGATTCCATAACGATCCCGGCTACTTTCAAACCGAATACCGGAAAATGCTGGCAGTCACGCCGGCAGACGTTAAACGCGTGGCCAATAAGTATCTGACGAAGGGACGGGTGGTACTCAGCATCGTGCCGATGGGCCAGCTGAATCAGGCGTCGAAGCCCACAGAGAGCAAAGCGTATCGGAGGGTTGACGAATGAAATCTCAGAAGCGCCTGGGTATCGCCTCGGTGGCCGCGGCAGTTATTCTCTTATTGGCGGGTTTTGCAGCCATCGCACAACAGGCGCTCGACCGATCTAAAATTCCGCCGCCGGGGAAGCCTCCAGGGCTTCGTGTTCCGGTGTGGATCCGATACTCGCTGACAAATGGCGCGGACTTGATCGTGTCGGAAAAGCGCGACCTGCCTTTAATTTCATTTCGGATCACAATCCAGGGCGGAGCCAGCCAGATGGAGTCACCGTCGCGCCGGGGACTGGCAGGCCTGGCGGCGTCGATGATGAGTGAAGGGACAAAGACACGCGATGGGGAGGCGCTGTCGAACGCACAGCAGTTGCTCGGTACTTCGATCAACATCAACATCGGGAGTGAGAATGGCTCTCTTTCATTCCAATCCACGACGAATAAATTCCCTCAGGCACTGGACCTTCTTGCAGACATGCTGCTGAATTCCACCTTCCCGCAGGAAGCACTTGAACGAATTCGCGCACAGCGGCTCGTCGCCCTCACTCAGGCGAGGGATCAGCCTGCCGCAATTGCAACCCGCGTGTTCGCGAAGATTCTTTACGGCGATATGCATCCCTTTGGGCAGAACGTGACGGAAGAATCGTTAAAGGCGATCACTCGCGATGACATCACGGCATTTCAAAAGGTGTACTTTCGGCCGGGACGCGCGCTCGTCACGGTTGTTGGCGATGTGAATCCTTCCAGCGTGAAGGCAACTATTGAGAAGTCCCTTGCCGGCTGGACTCGAGGCGGTGAGAAACCCGCGTTCAGCTATTCGGCCCTTCCGCCACCGCACCCGATGACGATCTTCCTTGTCGACAAGCCGGGCGCCGCGCAGTCGACGTTTGCGATCGGAAACCCCGGTCCGCCGAGGAACACCCCGGACTACGACGCGCTTCAGGTGATGAACACCATTCTGGGAGGAATGTTCCAATCGCGCCTGAATGCCAATATTCGCGAAGAGAAGGGTTACAGCTACGGTGTGAGTTCAAATTTCGCGTATGGCAAGGGGCCCGGAGCCTTCCGCGCCGGCGGCGACATGGTCTCTGCTAAGAGTGACGCGGCTCTGGTGGAATTCATGAAGGAACTTCGTGGGATTGGTGGTGCCAGACCGGTGAGCGACGAGGAATTGAAGACGGCGAAGGACTCGCTGATTCAGCGGCTGCCGGGAACGTTTGAGTCGGTGCAGAGTGTGAATAATGCCATCGTCACCCTGTGGACCCAGGGACTGCCGGACAATTATTACCAGCAATACATCTCCCGGATTTCCGCAGTGAAGAAAGAAGATGTTGAGCGAGTGGCGAAGCAGTATATCGACATCGATCACCTGACCATCGTGATTGTCGGTGACCGCGCGAGCATTGAAGCCCCGATCCGGGCAACGGGTATCGCGCCGATCGCACTCACGGATATCGAAGGAAAGGCTCTCTCTCGTTGAATTCAGCCGAATTACCCTCCTGAGTCAGGAGGGCAGCGTCATCGCGTTCTTTGCGATGACGCGAGGGGGGCCCCAAACCAAATGTCTCAGAATGAATTCTTAAAGAACGCGGCTCAGGAACCAACCCCGCACGATTTCGACTCCTCCAATGAAAATTAATCGTCACCGCTCTTGTCTCTGAGAACTTTTTTGAGGCCTGACCGTATTTCCATTTGATGGAGTAATCCGGAAGCGGTGCAGGTTCGGACAGTCGTCTTCGATTTGTCACAGGAATGTCTTCCGCTCGTCTTGAAATTTCGCCTTCGAGAAATCTGTCGCGGAACTGTCAACCAGCGCGGGTCTTCGTTCGTCATAGTGTCTGATTGTTATCGCAGAAAAGTTTCGGTATGTGTGTCCGTTGCAAATTGGATCATCCGGGGGATTAAGGGAATGAGGTGTGTTAAACAAATGCTGCGGAATTTCGGCACGTTACCTGTGCAGTGTGATTCTGATTCTTCTTCTCGCTCGGATTTCTTATGGCGAGAACCCTCGATCACAAGATCTATTGAGCTCCGGCAAGCGAGCGTCCGCAGCCGGCAACTATGAGCATGCTGAAAAAGATTTTCGTCAGGTGATCGATGAAGACAGGAGTTCCGATGCCGTAATGGCTCTTGCCCTCGGCGAACTCGGAAGTCTGCTGCTTACCGAAGGCCGGCTTGAAGAATCGGAGGCTGTCCTCAATCGCGCTATCGGAATGATTCGATCGGATCGTACGCTAAACCAGCGTCAGCTGCCGATACTACTGGGCATGCTTGGAGACGTCTATCAGAAGACCGGAAAATTTCGGGAGTCTGAAAAGATTTTAAGTGAAGCCTTGCAACTCGGCACGAAACTGCTCGCCGAGTCTCCGCTGCACATGGCGGATTTGTACAACGATCTGGGAGTTCTTCATTTCAAGACCGGGAAGGAAAATCAGGCCGAGAAGGATTTCAAGAAAGGGCTCGATCTGGCCCAGAAGGCGATTCTGGAGAGCGGTCCCCACCTCGCCCCGATCCTGGCCAATCTTGCAAGTTTGTACTACTCCCAGAAGAAGTGGGATCTTGCGGAATCCTCATTGCGACAGTCGGTGCAAATTGCGGAACAGTCGCTTGGGCCGGAACATCCGGATGTCACTGCCTTGCTGAACAATCTGGGTGTTCTCTATGCCATGGAAGGCAGACTGGCCGAGGCGGAAGCGACGCATCGACGAGCACTGGTTCTTCGTCGCAAGGCTTTTGGAACAGAAAATCCCCACACCGCCATTTCGGCCGCAAACCTGGCGGAAGTTCTTGCAGCGGAGGGCAAGAACGACGAAGCGGGAAGCCTGTTTGCCGAAGCGCTGAAGTCCCAGGAACAGGCATTCGGCGCTGATGGACCGGAAGTCGCCTCGACGCTGGAGAAGTTTGCAAGATTCCTTCGGCACACCGATAACGGTGTTCTGGCTCGCGAAATGGAGGACCGCGCAAACTCCATTCGGGTCCAAAACGCATATACCGTATCGGTAAAATAAGCCGGCACAAACAACCTCTGGACGCAGACGGAGGGAGCGCTATGATAGGCGCACTCTCTGGAGTGACGGAGGATGTGATGTTTTCAGGAATTCGAATCAATCGATGGATGCTGTTCGCGGTCGTGGTTCTCTCGGCAGTGGTCTGGACCGCGCTGGTGACTCGTGCCCAGACTGGAGCCCAGGCTGGACTCCCGTCTGGACCGAAGGCTGGGGAATGGCCGACCTATGGCGGCGATCTCGGGAATAGGCGCTACTCCCCGCTCGATCAGGTCAGCGCGGAAAATTTCAGCAAGCTGGAAGTGGCCTGGCGATTCAAGACCGACAATCTTGGACCTCGTCCCGAATTTCAACTTGAAGCCACACCGCTGATGGCGAAGGGCGTCCTCTATTCGACTGCTGGAACGCGGCGGGCCGTTATCGCGCTCGATGCGGAAACGGGCGAACTGCTGTGGACGCACTCGGAGAATGAAGGTGCTCGTGGGGATGTTGCCCCACGACAACTGTCGGGGCGAGGACTCGCGTACTGGACCGACGGCACCGAAGAAAGAATTCTTTACGTGACGCCGGGTTATCGCCTAATCGCGCTGAATGCCAAAACCGGGGCGGTGATTCCCACCTTCGGTGTTCGCGGTGTTGTGGATCTGAAGCTTGATGATGATCAGGTTATCGATCCGCTCAGCGGAGAAATCGGACTGCATGCGACGCCGGTCGTTGCACGCAACGTCGTCATCGTCGGAGCCGCACATCCGACCGGGGCCAATCCCAAAAGCGTTCGTGCCGTAAAAGGCTATGTCCGCGGGTTTGACGTCAAGACAGGAAAGCGCCTCTGGATCTTCCATACGATTCCGGTCGGTTCCGAATTCGGTAATGACAGCTGGGAGAAAAACTCCAATTCCTACACGGGTAATGCCGGCGTATGGGCGCAGATTTCCGTCGATGAAGAGCTGGGGTTGGTGTATCTGCCCGTCGAGCTGCCGACCGGAGATTACTTCGGCGCTAATCGCCCCGGTGACGGACTGTTTGGGGAGAGTCTTGTCGCTGTCGATCTTCAAACCGGCAAGCGAAAGTGGCATTACCAACTGGTGCACCACGGCATTTGGGATATGGACATTCCCTGCGCACCGATTCTCACGGACATCACTATAAACGGACGCACGGTCAAGGCCGTTGCTCAGCCGACAAAACAGGCGGTCCTTTATGTTTTCAATCGAGAGACCGGAGAGCCCATCTGGCCGATTGTTGAACGTCCGGTGGAGAAGGGATCCGTCCCGGGAGAGTGGTACTCGCCCACTCAGCCGTTTCCGACAAAGAAACTTTCCTATGACAGGAATGGAGTGTCGATCGATGATTTGATCGACTTCACTCCGGAGTTGCGTGCAGACGCCGTGAAGCTCGTCTCTCGATACAAACTGGGGCCCATCTTTACACCACCGGTGGTCAGCAGGCTGGAGGGCCCGCTCGCGACACTCACACTGGGAACGTCGACGGGGGGGACGAACTGGCCGGGTGGATCTTATGATCCGGAGACGCACATCCTTTATGTATTCTCGCAAAGCTCCGTCACGGCGAAAGGGCTCGTTCCTCCTCCTGCAGGATTTTCGGAGATGGCCTACATTCAGGGGACTGCCCTGGAAGGCGCGCGGCTTACCGGCGGCGCCGGCTCTGAAGCAGGCGCAACGTCGACTGCAGCAGCATCGACACCGGCGGCGGATGCCGGCAGCCTGCTGGTTCAAGGTCTGCCACTGGTGAAGCCACCGTATGGACGCATTAGCGCCATTGATTTGAATCAGGGCGAAATCCTCTGGCAGATCGCGCACGGAGAGACGCCGGACAATATTCGCAATCATCCGGCGTTGAAAGGCCTGGATATTCCGCGCACCGGCAGGCCGGGAACAATAGGAACGCTGGTGACGAAGACTTTGCTGATTGCGGGAGAGAGCGGATTTTTTACAACGCCCTCCGGACAGCGCGGAGCGATGTTGCGCGCGTATAACAAGACAACGGGAAAGGAAGTCGGCGCGGTGTACATGCCTGCACCGCAGAGCGGTTCACCGATGACCTATATGCTGAAGGGGCAGCAGTACATCGTGCTCGCGATCAGTGGCGGTACGTACTCCGGCGAATTCGTCGCGTTCCGTCTTCCGGTGAAAAAAGGCGCCGATTGAAGTTGTGGGAGAGAGAACGCATGCCTGGCAAATCAGAAACATCGCCCCTCCTGGACAGGAGGGGTGGCGCGAAGCGCCGGGGTGGTGGTTCAAGCACTGAGCGGACCCGCATTTGATTGAACGTCTTCCCCGCGAGCAAATTGTGGATCTTCTATTTGAATTGGACCCACCACCCCGTCTGCGGCTTCGCCGCAGCCATCCCTCCTGGCCAGGAGGGGCGATGTTTCTGATTTGCCGAGTATGTTATCGCTCTGACACCTTCATTTCAGCTTCAGGTTTTTCGAGTTGTCGTCATCGTTGGTTTCGAAAACCACTCCAAAGTTGAAAGTCTTAACGTAGTTGTACACTGGCGGAAGATAACCTCGTTGGAACGATGCCCGGAAGCCCACTCGTCCCGCTCCTACCTTGACGCCCGTGCCGATTTTCAAATCGGCCTGCAGCCAATACTTGCTGCCCTTATCCGCGATGACTGCCAGCTTTGTCACCGGGTCCAGGGTATTTTCATCCATGAAGAGGTAGCGCTCGAGCGCTTTGGCACTGATCTGGATTCGACTGACGGGTTCGTTGGGATCGCCGGCCTTGAATATCAGATTGAATTCTCCTCCGGTCTTGCCCCTCACCAGCGACCCTTTGACACTGGTCGGATTATCGTTGTTGGTGAGATTGCCACCGGCTTCAACACCGACCGGTACCCATCTGAAGTTCCAGAATCCGGTTTGTCCTGCCAGTGCGCGGGACACCGTTGCAACCTGTAGTTGCGCATCCCAGATCAAATTGCTCACATTGCCGATTCCGCGAGTGCTGACATCGCCTTCAAGGCGGAGCGCGTTGTCGAAGATGTAGGCTCGGATAAAATCCTGTTGCAGGTCGTTGATGTCCTGAACGATCTGGTCTGAAGCGAATTCGGCTTTGGCGCCGTTGTTGATGGCATTCTTGATTTCGCTGAGCTTCGCCGTATTTGCCCGCAGGAAAGTTTTCCGAAACGTAAATCCCAGATCAAAGTGGCGCGGGTCGGAAGCGGTTTCGCTGGCCTTGTTCAGATGGAAACCGACTTTGACGTGATCAAATAATGCGGCTTGAGCCAGCGATGCCGCGTAGAGGTCCCGGTTGAAACTGATGTCTCCACTTCCCTGAGAATTGCCGCCTGCCGGCACAACGACACTGAATGCAACGAACGCACCCTTTTCATCGTCGGTCTTCGCATGGGCGACGGCGTCGATTAGTGTCTGCCGCGTCTCCTCCACGCGTTCATTGATGTTGGCTTTGTTGTATATCCTGCCTGTCCCCGATACATTTTTCCGCTCCACCATGGTCGCCGCGCTGCCGGGGGTACTCACGCCGACAAAATGCAGGACTCCGAATGTGATTTGGACTCTGTCATCGCCGGGCTCCGGCACGGAGTCCTTCTGATCCGGATCGTTATCTTCCAATTCAATGATGCCGATTTGCAGCCTCGTATCGCCGAACCCGGACATATTTTCAGTATCGGGTGCGGTCTTATGATCCGCGACGTTGTTGATCGCGCTTGCCGGAACGATTTTGCCGCTTGGCAGGAATTTGATGATGATGTTCGACGCCTTCAGGTCGCTGGTCGCCAGCGCACCGGCGGCCGGTGAACCCGCTGCAAAAGTCTTGTCCTGAGGTGCGCTCAGATCCACGACAGCACGATGTTTCGAACCCGGCAGATCAATGAAGCGAACAAGCGCAATGCCGTACGCATCCGCTTTGGCGGCCTCTTTGATTGCGACCTTGCTGCTTTGAGCCAATACCGACGTGCCGCAGCCCAGGGCGAAAGCACATGTGAATAGCGCGGGAAGGATCCGGGATTTCATCTTTTGTCTCCTGTGTTCGGGGGCGCCATGGCGTTACGGAAGTGCATCCAGCAGGGCTTCGATATGATCGACAACGAGACCGATAATAATACCAGGCGCAAGATCCAGCTTCTCGATGTCACCCGCCAGAGCGTCGGGCGCTACGGTGATCAGAGTGTGACGAAACGCCTCCAATTGCGCATCGCTGAAAAGTCCGACGGAGCTGAAACTCAATTTAAACAGGTCTTTTGGAGACACGACAAGCGGCTTGAATGTAATGATTTTCACAAACGTGGTCGCAGCCGCGCAGGAGATCGCTACGGCTTTGGCTGCTTTCTGACTTGGGGATTCTGCCATTCTTCCTTCCTCCTGAAATGAACTTGTGGATTGAGCCGGGCAAGACTGTATGCGATTCCACGCCTGGACAGTAATGATTCATAGAGCGAAAACGTTTCAGTGAAAGTACTGAAATAGTTTTCGATAACGCCTCGATATTGTTAATGTATGGCCGCATTTCAGCAAAAAGGAGGGAACAGTGAAAGGCTACAGAGCAGTTCTTATTGGGTCCGCGCTGGTCATGACCTCGGTCTATCTGGTGGTGGGTGTGCAGACGCCCAAACCGGCCGCCGCGTCGAACGCGACAATCGAACGAGGCCGGTACGTTGTTGAAATCGGTGGCTGCAATGATTGCCACACCGCGGGATACGCAGAAGCTGGAGGCAAGGCGGCGGAAGCAGACCGGCTCAAGGGCGATACGCTGGGGTATCGCGGGCCGTGGGGCACGACTTATCCCACGAATCTACGGCTCTCCATCGGAACTCTGACCGAGGACGCATGGGTGAAGCGCGCCAAAACTTTGAATACCCGGCCGCCAATGCCATGGTTCAACATTCAGGCGATGACTGAAGCCGATCAGCGCGCCCTCTACCAGTATGTGAAGTCTCTCGGTCCCGGCGGAACAAAGAGTCCGGATTTCGTGCCGCCGGACAAGGCGCCCAAGCAGCCTTACGTCCAGTGGCCCGGCGTGAAATAGTCACGAATCTTGTGGAATCTGGGGAAAGAGGGCGCTTACCTCTTTCCCCAACCGGATACGCCGATGTCGTTACTCAACCTTCTGCTCATCGCGGACGTGAAGTCGCCATTCTTTCCCCCGTTAACCGTGATGGATCCGCGTGTTCGCGTCACCGTTGCCCACGATACCGAAGCCATCAAGGCCGCCGCTTCCGAAACGGATATTATTTTGTATGCGACGATGAATCCCGGGCTGCTGTCTGCAGCACTGCCGATTGCCACTCGTGCGCATTGGATTCATTCCCTTTGGACCGGTGTCGAAGGGATTCTCGGACCGGAAATGCTTCAACATCCCGCGCCATTAACCAACGGCCGTGGCGTTTTTCGCTGGCCGCTGGCAGATTGGGTCGCTGCTGTGATGCTGCACTTCGCGTTTGATTTGGGCCGTGTGATCCGGCAGCAGCAACAGGGCGTGTGGAAGCCGTTTATCAGTACCTCTCTAAGAGGGGGAACTCTGGGGATTGCCGGTTATGGGGAAATCGGCAGCGCAGCGGCGTCGCGGGCGAAAGTCTTCGGGATGAAGATCGCGGCCATGAGACGTCGCCGCGAACTGTTTGACGGCGGCACGTTGGTGGATGAATGTTTTGAAGCCAGGGATATGAAGTCGATGCTCGCCGTCAGCGATTACGTTCTGGTGGCGCTGCCACTCACGCCCGAAACGCGAGGACTGATTGGAGAGGCGGAGATCGCGTCGATGAAATCGTCTGCCGTTCTT
>Ga0068871_100001318_pt1 | contig 16584 bp, 10 predicted proteins | sample KBSMisM72_FD_72750 | JGI IMG/M metagenome (GOLD analysis project Ga0068871, IMG submission 72750) | Miscanthus rhizosphere microbial communities from Kellogg Biological Station, Michigan, USA - KBS Miscanthus M7-2 | ecosystem: Host-associated > Plants > Roots > Rhizosphere > Soil ... | reverse complement strand
CGTTCTCGGTCCGCGGTGCGGGCGCGGACATCTGGGGCGGAAGCGATTCGTTTCAGTACGTCTACCAGACGGTCAGCGGCGATGGCGAGATCGTCGCTCGCGTCACCGGCATCACCAACACCAACACATACGCTAAGGCCGGCGTGATGTGGCGCGAGTCCGGGGCGGCGAACGCCGCCCATGTCATCCTCGACATTCGCCCGACCGGCGACGTCGAGTTCATGAGCCGCGCGGCCACGGGAGGCGATACCAGCTACATCGGGGGAGCCAGCCAGGTCACCTGGCTCAAGCTGACACGCGCCGGTTCCACGTTCACCGGCTATGTGTCGACCAACGGTTCCACCTGGACCGCGGTCGCGTCGACATCCGCCACCATCGCTTCGAACGCGCGCGCCGGGCTCGTCGTCACCAGCCACGACACGTCGCAGCTGAACACCGCGACGTTCGCCAACGTCAGCGTGGCCACCGCCGTGGCCCCCGGCGCGCCGGGCTCACCGAGCCCCGCTAACGGCGCCACCGGCGTCGCGGCAACGCCCACCCTCACCTGGACCGCGAGCGGCGCGACCAGCTACGACGTGAAGTTCGGAACCACGAACCCGCCGGCGTCAGTGTCGTCGAACCAGCCGGCCGCTTCGTACACTCCGGCGACGCTGGCGAACAACACGCAGTACTTCTGGCAGATTGTCGCCCGCAACGCCTCCGGCACGACCGCCGGGCCGGTGTGGTCGTTCACGACCGCCGCGGCACCGACGCCTCCGTCGACGCCGGCCTCGCCCTCCCCGGCCAACAACGCAACCGGCGTCAGCACAACGCCCACGCTGACTTGGGCATCGAGCGGCGCAACGAGCTACGACGTGAAGTTCGGCACGACGAACCCGCCACCGGTGGTGTCGTCCTCCCAGCCGGGAGCCTCGTACTCGCCGTCGACGCTGCTGACGAGCAAGAAGTACTTCTGGCAGATCGTGGCGCGCAATGGGGCCGGCACCACGTCGGGCCCCGTGTGGTCGTTCACGACGGCTGCGGCGGCGTCCAACCCGGAGATCGTCATCTATGCGAGCGACATCCCGGCGGGTAACCTGCACGGGCTCTGGAGCGTGGCCAGCGATGCGACCTCGCCCAACGGGGTGAAGCTCGCCACCGCGGACACGGGCTTCGCCTCGACGGACGTGCCGGTGGCGTCGCCCGCCCACTACGTGGAGGTCACGTTCACCGCGAACGCGGGGATCCCGTTCCGGCTCTGGCTGCGCTTCCGGGCGGTCGCCAACTCCAAGTACAACGATTCGCTGTGGGTGCAGTTCTCCGATGCGTTGTCCGGCGGGTCGCCGATTTATCCCATCGGCACGACATCGGGACTCGACGTGAACCTGGCCACCGACTCGGCCGCCGGCAGCCTCAACGGGTGGGGCTGGCAGAACACGGCCTACTGGCTGTCCCAGCCGACCACGGTCACCTTCGCCACGAGCGGCTCCCACACGATGCGGATTCAACTCCGCGAGGACGGCGTGGAGCTCGATCAGATCGTTCTGAGCAGCTCGCAATTCCTGTCGGCGCCGCCGGGCGGCGTGACCAACGACTCGACCATCGTGCCGAAACCGTAGGAGCCGCCGGACGTGTTTGTTTCGATCGTCATCGCCACCCGCAATCGTCAGGCGCTGCTCGGCCGGACGCTCGACGTCCTGGCCGGGCAGCGGTGGCCTGCCGGCCAGTGCGAGATCATCGTCGCCGACAACGGCTCGACGGACGGCACGCCCGAGGCAGTCGAGCGGGCGATGACCGGCGAAATCTGCGTCCGCTATCTGTTCGTGCCGACGCCGGGCAAGTCGCACGCGGTGAACGCGGCGCTGGGCGTCGCACGCGGCGACCTCATCGCATTCACCGACGACGATGTGCAGCCGTCGCCGGAATGGGTGGCGGCGCTGGTCAAGGCCGTCGAGGAGTCCGGCGCGGACTTCGTCGCCGGACGGATCCAGCCAATCTGGGAAGTCGCCCCTCCGCGCTGGATGTCACGGGCGCTGTACGGCGTCCTCGCGATTCCCGACAACGGCGACGTGCGCCTGCCGATCGCGGCGGGCGCGCCGTCATCGGCGATGCCGATCGGCGCCAACATGGCGGTCCGCGCCGCGGCGATCGCTCGTGTCGGGGGGCTGCGAACCGACCTCGGGAAACTCGACGGCTCGCTCAGAACCGGCGAAGACCACGAGTTCTTCCTCCGGCTGCTCCATGCGGGATGCCGCGGCGTGTACGAACCGTCGGCGCTGGTTCATCACCTGGTCCCGTCCAACCGGCTCGACCGCCGGTATTTCCGGCAGTGGCTGCACCAGAATGGCCGCGACGTCGCTCGGCTCGAGCGAGCGTATCCGGCGGCCACGCCGTTCCTGCTCGGCGTGCCGCGCTACCTCTGGCGGGAGCTGGCGGGGAACGTCGCGGGGACAATGGGCGCGGCGATTCGGGGAGACGAACCGCGACGCTTTGCTTCGTGGCTTCGCATCCTGTGGTTCGCCGGCTACGTGCGCGACGCGTGGTTCGGACGCGCGCCCCAGCCGCCGATGCCGCTGGCGATGGCGGCTGGCCGATGAACACCTTCCCGCCCGGTCCCGGCAGTTCAGTCATCCGCAATCTGATGGCCGGCACGGCGACGAAGTACGCGGTGCTCGGCGTCAACCTCGCGCTGGGCCTCGTCCTGATGCCGTTCACGGTGCGGCATCTCGGCACGTCTCAGTACGGCCTGTGGATGCTGGTGGCCTCGCTGACGTCATACTTCCAGCTGCTGGATCTCGGGTACGGCACCGGGCTCGTCCGACACGTGGCGGATGCCGATGCGCGCGGGGACGTGCCCCGCATCAACAGGCTCCTGAGCACGTTCGCGGTTCTCTACGCCGGGCTCGGACTCCTGACCGCCGCGGGCATCGCCGTGCTGATCTTCACCGCCGTACCCCGGTTTCCGCGCCTGACCGCGGAACAGGTTCGGACCGGGCAGCTGGTGCTCGCGGTGCTCGGCGTGCGGATGGCGATCGGGTTTCCGATGACCGTCTTTGGCGCCGCCACGAGCGCACGCCAGCGATTCGCCCTCAACAACACCGTCGCGATCGGCGTCGCGCTCGTCAACGGCGCGGTCACGTATCTGGTCCTCGCGTCGGGATTCGGCCTCCTGACGCTCGTGGTCAGCACGGCGGCCGTAGGCGTGGGGAGCTACGGCGTCTACATCTGGACCGCGCACCAGGCGCTTCCAGAACTGCGAATCCGGCTCGGGTCGTTCGATCGCAGCCTTGTCCGGGACGTCACGGCATTCAGCCTGTACCTGTTCGTCATCGACGTGGCCATTCAGATCGGCTTCAATCTGGACAACGTCGTCATCGGCGCGGCACTCGGCACGTCGGCCGTGGCGGTCTACGCCATCATCCTCAAGCTCGCGGACTACCAGCGCCAGCTGGCATCCCAGTTCAACGGGCTGCTCTTCCCCGTCGCCGTCAGGCTCGGCGCAGGCATGCGGTCCGCGGCGCTCGAATCCATGCTGGTCGAGGGCACGCGTATCGCGCTGATTCTCGTGACCGGCGTCACGATCTGCGCCATTGGCTTCTCGGAGCCGCTGCTGGCGCGCTTGATGGGGCCCGGCTCCGAAGCCGGCGTCGTCCCGTTCTGGGTCCTCGCCATCACCGGCATCGTCCTCGTCGGGCAAGGGCCGCTTGGCAACATCCTGCTCGGCACCGGCCGGCACCGGCTGGTCGCGTTCGTCTCACTCGGTGAAGCGCTCGCCAACCTGGCGCTCAGCGTCGTGCTGGTCCGCCGGTTCGGCATGCTGGGCGTGGCCGTCGGCACGGGCGTCCCCGTCGTGGTCGCCAACCTCTTTATCCTGCTGCCGGCCGCCGCCGGCCAGTTCGGGATGACCAGCTGGACGTTCCTGCGGCGTGTGCTGCCGGCACCCGCCGCGGGCGTGATCCCCGCGGTCGTGGCATGCGCGGTGCTCCGCTCGCGCTACCCGCCCGCATCGATGGGCGCGATCCTGGCTGAAGGCGCGCTGGTCGGGTTCGTGTACCTCACCGCGGTCTGCGTCCTCGGCTTCGATCGTGAGGTGCGAACACTCTATCTCGACCACCTGCGGGCCGTTCTCGCGCCTCTGCCGGCGCCGGCCCCGGCCGGCAAACCACTGGAGGGAATGCCATGACGCGCCAGTCGGCGAGCATCACGGTCATCATCGCGACCTACAACCGGGCGGCGCTCCTCGACGAATGCCTGGCGCATCTCCGTGCGCAGGCATTCCGGCCCGGCGACGAGGTCATCGTGGTCGACAACGGATCCGCCGACGAGACGAGCGCCGTCGTCGCACGCCATCAGGCAGCGTTCACGGTGCCTTTGCATCTGCTGCAGGAAGTCGTCCCCGGGAAGTCCCGGGCGGTGGCTCGCGCCGTGACCTTCGCCAACGGCGACATTCTCGCATTCACCGACGACGACGTGAACGTGGACGCCGGGTGGATCGAGGCGATTCGGGCCGCGATGGCCGACCCGGGCGTCGGGCTCGTCGGCGGGCCCGTGACACCGCGCTGGCAGCCCGGCGTGCCGCGCTGGATCCAGCGCGCGCGCGATCAGCATCCCCGGCTTGGCGCGCCGGTGGCGCTGCTCGACTACGGTATCCACTGCGCGGAGCTCGGCGCGCGCACGGTGCTCGGCGCCAACCTCGCGGTGCGGTGGGAGGTGTTCACGAGAGTCGGGGGCTACCCGATCCACCTCGGCAAGCTGCGGGGCACGCTGCTCTCGGGCGAGGATCACGAGCTGTGCCGGCTCGTGCAGGATACCGGGTTCAAGGCGCTCTACGTTCCAGGCGCCAGGGTGGCGCACTGGGTGCCCGCCGACCGCGCGAGGGTGTCGTACTTCCTGCGCTGGTTCTACTGGTCCGGCATCACCCATGCGGTCATGGACGATCGGCAGGCGCAGACCCGGGGACGGTCGCTGTTCGGCTTGCCCCTGTATCTCATCGCACGGGCCGGGAAGGCATCCGCGTCGGCGCTCGCCGCGCTTGCCATCGGCAAACGGACATCGGCGCTGAACCTGGCCATCGACGCGGCGTTTTCGCTGGGCTATGCCGCGAAACGCTGGGGGCTGACCGGGCACGGCGCCAGAGACGCCTCGCGAGTGGCGCCGGAGGCCGCGTGAAGGTCAACTCCGCGTCGGTTCTGATCTGCACCTACAATCGCGCGCGGCTGCTGCGCGAGACACTCGCCGCGCTGCGGACGATGACGCCGCCCGCCGACTGCGACGTGGAGATCGTGATCGTCGACAACAACTCCACCGACAACACCCCATCGGTCATCGCCGAAGCGGTCCCCCTGTCGCCCGTCCCGATCGTCGCCGTCCACGAATCGGCGCAGGGCAAGAGTTTCGCGCTCAACCGCGGGCTGGAAGCGGCGCGCGGCGACGTGGTGGCGCTGACCGACGACGACGTCTGGCCGGACGCCAACTGGCTCGCCCGGATCGTCGACGATTTCCGCGCGCGGGACGTGACGTTCGTCTTCGGCAAAGTTCTTCCCCGGTGGAGCCGGATTCCGCCGCCCGAGATGCTGACCCAGGACGCTCAAGCCATCTGGGGCCCGCTGGCCATCGTCGACTACGGCGATGAACCGGTCGACTATACCGCCGAACTCTTCGGACAACGCCTGCCCATCGGGGCCAATCTGGCATTCGCCCGCGAGGCGCTCGTGATCATCGGCGGGTGGCGAACCGATCTGGGCAAGATCAACAACACGCTGATTTCAGGCGAGGATCACGAGATTTTCATGCGCCTGGTCCGGTACGGACGCTACGCCGGCTACTACGATCCTCGCGTTTCGGTGCGGCACTTCGTGCCGCCCGGCCGCCTCACCCGCCAGTACTTCCGGCGCTGGTTCTTCTGGCACGGCAAGACGCAGGCGATGATGCTCGACGACCTGTATCCGGCACTCGACCTGTCGCAGGCTCCGCGGATCGCCGGGGCGCCGCGCTTTCTCTACCGCCAGGGCTTCGAGCAGTTCTGTCGGTGGATGCGAACGGCTGGCGGGTCCGATTCGTTGCGCACGCTGACCGAAGAACTGCGCACGCTCGAGCACGCCGGCTTGTTATACGAGTGCTGGAAACGCCGGAAGATCGGGTGGACGCCTCCCGCCGGGGATACGCGCCGGCATGCTGGAGCAGCACCGGCCCCTTGACCGTCAGGCGCGTGTTCAACGCCTGACGCGTAGCGCCGCCGTTTCAGTGAACCCGCGCAGTCGAGCGGCGAACCCCAGGATCGACCTGCGCCAGCGCTCCCCCGCCGGGCCCCTCAGCCAGACGTGGTGCACCAGGTACCCTAACCGGTCGAGGGGCGGCAGGTCGAACGCTGTATACACGCGCGGAGCCCACCACAGCCAGGCCGGGTAGTCCGCCTCGAGCCCTTCCTGCCGGGTGAAGCCCACGCTCGGCATCTTCGGAGTGATCACGTCTTCGTGCACGATGTGCATGGGCCGATCGGGGTCTTCTCCGAAGGGCGCGTGCACGAACAGCAGCCCCCCAGGCTTCATCGACCGCTGGATCCGGTAGAGCGTCCGCAGCGGGTTGTGGACGTGTTCGAGGACGTCGAAACACAGCACCGCGTCGAATCGCCGCGCCGGCAGCGATTGCCGCTTCAGATCGATCGTACGGACCTGAAAGCCGCGCCGCTCGCAGCGCCATTTGGCGAACGCGAGCAGCGGACTCGAGACATCGGCCAGGGTGACGTCGAACCCGGCCGCCGCGAACACCAGCGCGTCGGAACCGATGCCCGAACCGTAGTCCAGGTACGTCCGGCCGGGACGCTGCGCGGCGATATCGGCGCAGACGAGCGTGCGGAAGTGAATGGGGTCTTCCGCGTGCCAGCTCGCGAGATCGAAGAGCTCGGTCTCCGACTCGTTGTAGAACCGGACCACCGAGCGCTCGTCCGTCGGATCGACGACTCGATGGCGCCATTCCTCCGTGAACCGGACCGTGGCGTCGGCCATCCGGGCTTCGATTTCGCCGATCGGAGCACCGAAGTATTCGGACAGCTCGATCAGGAGTTCCCTCCGGAGATCGCCGGTGTCGGGAGCCAGCAGCGAGGTCCATCGCGCGGCGCATTCGGCCTGGGAGTAACCGGGGGGCGCGGCGCTAGAATGCACGATCCCATCCACTCGAGCGGTGATCCGGCCCGATCTTCTGTATCGCCACGCAGGATCCAAAGATGCCGAGATCCCAGTCGCGGTGCAGGACATCGGATCGAATCAACGGCGCCACCGCAGGTACTGAAACCAGCGCCCTGCGCAACCGGCCCAGCGTCGATCGCCGCACGGTCTCGTCGCCCTTTTCGGTGCCGTACACCTGGTAGGCGGGATACGTCAGGGCGTGACGGATGGCGCGATTCACGGACCGGCGATCCGCGTCGTCGAACACCAGGACGCCGCCGGTTTCCAGCATCCGGTTCAGGTAGTAGAACTCGACCATGACCTGATCGAAGGTGTGCCATCCGTCGATGAGCGCGAACTGAATGGTCACGCCTTCCTGGACGAGCTGCGGCAGCGCCAGCTCCGACCGCTGCTCGCGAAAGTCGAGGAGATCGCCGAATCCCGCATCATGCGCGTTCTTGATGCCGATTCCGCGCCACTGCGTCGACTGAAACGGGTCGAGCACGATGTGCCGCGCAGGTTGAGCCAGCGCCGTCAGGGCCTCGCAGATGTAAAGCGTCGAGACTCCGTAGGCACACCCGATTTCGAGCGTGGTTCGGGGCTTGATATCCGCGATGACCCGCTGCAGAAGCCGGCCTTCGGCGCGGTCGATGGCGACCGGGAGATTGGGAAAGTCGGGATGGCTCAACGGTAGCGACTGGATGCCGTCAGAGACTTCCCTGGTCTCGATGATTCGTTCCAGTACCTCGTTCAATCGCTTTCTCCCCGGGCCAGCTGACGAGCTGGTCCGGGAGTCGATGGAGCAAGAGCGGTGCCGACGAAATCGCGGTGGTTGTCAGAGGTTATCGGATGACGGGCGCCATCCGAAGCGCGGCGGTTGCCGATTCTGGGAAACGCGTTGCCGTCACGGATGGGCCTCGGGGCGTTCGCCGCCCCAAGGCCGCACTTTGTGAGGTGCCTGCTAGCGGATTACGAAGGTGGTCTGGACCGGGTAGTGATCGGAGACCGAGCCCGACCCGTAGTACACCTGGCTCGAATTAGGTTGGGCACGGCCACTCGCATCCGTGAACCAGTAGTCGATCTTCATGGTCGGCGACGGGCCAAACGACGTGAACCCGCGCCCCGAGCCGACGACCGACCACGTGTCCACGAAGTTCGGGCTCATCCCGGACGTCGTGTCGATCTGATCAGGATCGGCGTTGAAGTCGCCCGCCACAATCTGGGGCACCGAGTACCCCGACGCCCACGACTTGAGCAGCGAGATGGAGTTGTAGCGCGACTGGGCGTCGTTGGCGCAGCCACCGGTCTGGAGATGGGTCGTGAACACCTGCACGACGGTCCCGTTCACGTTGACCGCGGCACGCAGGCCCGCCCGGGCCGAGGTCCAGCAGTCCGGGAACGCGAACAGCGTGGAACCCGAGTCGACGATGTTATAGGTGGTGAAGATACCGATCCCTTGGTACCAAGCAGTCCCGCACGAACTGCCGGTCCAGTTGCCAACCTGACAATGCGTCGCGAAGACACCGTGCCAGGTCTTCCCGGTCTGCCGCTGAAGCTCATCGATGTAGACGTTGAAGAGGCCGGCGTAGGCTTCCTGAATCACGACAACCTCGGGCCGGGGCCCGATCGCCATGAGGTTGTCCATCGCGACGCGCGCGTGCGTTTCGCTGCCGTCGTTGATCTGGATGTTCCAGGTCGCCACCGACAGTGTCGTTCCCGAAGGCGGCGGGGGTGGCGGTGGCGGCGGCGGTGGCGCCACGCTCGACGGCGTCACGGAAATCCAATTCAGATTGGCGCCGCCGCTGTCGAAGTACAGCGTCAGCTTCTGGACTCCGGCCGCGAGGGTGACCGGGACGTTGACGGTCGTCCAGTTCTGCCAACCGCCGGTCGCCGGAAGCGAGGTGGCGGACCACACACTGCTCGGGCTGTTGAAGCCGACGTGCACCGCCGCGCCGCCCGGCGACGCGATCCGCAGGCCCACGGTGTAGCTGCCGGCCGCGCTGACGTTGACCGTGTAGTTCAGCCACTCGCCCCCCGACGTCCACCCCACATCGTAGCCGCCCTCCGAGGCCGCTTCGATGTCGACGTCCGTGCTGCGGTACGCGCCGCCGTTGTTGCCCGACGATGCGTCGTGATACGCCGACCCCTCGCCGCCGTTGTCGAAATTTTCGGCTTGGACGATCCCCGGCAGGACGACCGGCGAGCCGGAATACGCGCCGGTGCCTGATGGCGGCGGTGGAGGGGCCCCTGCGCTCGTGATGTTGGCGTACCGGTAGTTCAGGCCGCCGGTGTCGAAGAGCAGCGTCATGAGCTGCGTGCCGGCGCTGAGCGTGACCGGCAGCGTCACGGTCGTCCAGTTCTGCCAGCCGCCGGTCGCCGGGATCGAGATGGTGGTCCACGACGGGCTGTTGCCGTTGAACCCCAGATGCATCGACGCACCGCTCGGCGACGCGACCCGCAGCTGCACCGTGTAGCTGCCCGACGTGGCCACGCCGATGGTGTAGTTCAACCACTCGTTTGCGGCGACCCAGCCGATGTCATAGCCACCGTCCCCCGACGTCTCGATGTCGACGCCGGTCGAGCGGACCTGGCCGCCGACGTTGTTGGGGCCGCTGTCGTGGTAGGCGACGCCTTCCCCGCCATTATCGAAAACTTCTGCGTTGATCTGCCCGGGAACCGGCGTCGGCGTCCCGGTGTACGGCGTCGAGGCCGCGAATGCGCCGGACGAGGCGCTCAAGATGATCGCGAGGATCGCGATCAGCCGTGCCCGGCGGCTCCACCCGCCGAACCTTCGAAACCGTGCCGCACTGAAGTCTGGACGCATAAATCTCCTGCTCGCGTTCGCGTGGCGAGTCTCGGCTCACACAGCCACCACCTCACGCGGCAGCCACGTGTGATCCGACGCTTCAAATTGGAAGAAACAGGGTCCTGAGTGTTCGAAACGACTCTGCGATCGCACCCGCACAACGACGCGGACGCTTTCAACGTCAGCGCGTGCCCAGCAACGTACGCGCCAGAAATGTAGCGACGCCGCTCTTGCGGCGCCACCTCTTCTGTGCGCGCACTCGGTTTTGCGCGAGCGCTGAAATACCGCGGGAATATGAGCACTTATCGCGATGCAATCGCAAGCTCTGCCATGTCAAATATCTTCTACAGTAGAGATGGCGTAGCGCGGCCGTGCATTCTTTCCACGAGAGCCGTGCACTCTTTACCCTGGAGTCAGCCCATATGCACGACGTCGATCTCCGTTCCGTCGGAGCCGACATAACGAATTCGTGGAGCCCGATCACGAAATCGTTCCGGATAATCGCAAGCTCTGCATTCGCGCCGACGCGCATTTGGCAAAAACAACAGTGCGTTCCTGAATCCTGATCGCGCTCGCGCAGTTGGCACTCCCGTTGCGGTGTGTAGCGATTGAGTTCACCCGCTCGAACTCACCCACTACTCGGAGAACTGAATGTTTGGAAAAGCCCTTATGGGGTTAGTGGTGACGTGTGTCGTGCTGACGCCCGTGGCCGCTGCCGCCGACACGGATATCGTGCTCTACGCCTCGGATAGTTCCAATCTGCATGGCAACTGGGCCCGCGTGCCGGATGCGACGGCTGCCGGAGGCGTCGCGCTCAGCAGCAGCGATGCCGGCTGGTCGAACACCGCGGCCGCCCTCTCCGCACCCGCCGATTACGTGGATTTCACGTTCAACGCCCCGGCCCTGACGCCGTTTCACGTCTGGATGCGGCTTCGCGCCGGTGGCAACTCCAAATACAACGACTCGGTGTTCGCGCAGTTCTCCGACGCCGTGAACGTGAACTTCGCGCCGGTGCTCCGGATGGGCACGACCGACGCCTTGTGCGTCAACCTCGCCGGCGACGCCACCGCCGCGGGCCTGAGCGGATGGGGATGGCAGGACGGCGCGTACTGGCTGTCACAGCCGACGACCATCATGTTCGCCACCGGGGGCCTGCATACCCTGCGCGTCCAGACCCGCGAAGACGGTGTCTCACTCGATCAGGTCGTGCTCCGGCCCGCATCGTCGACGGCCTCATCGCCCGGATTGAGCGCCAGGGACACGACCATCGTTTCCAAATGGACGGGGGTGCCGGCCCCGTGGTCGAATCGCGATGTCGGTGTAACCGGCATCGCCGGTGGCGCATGGTTCGCGAACGGGCAATTTGTCGTGTCCGGCGCGGGCGCGGACATCTGGGGCACCGCCGACGCCTTCCAGTTCGTCTCGCTCGGAGCTCCGGGTGACGCGCAACTCGTCACTCGTGTGGTCACGTTCGCGAGCGCGAACACCTTCGCGAAGGCCGGCGTGATGTTTCGAGACACGCCGACCGCCGGGTCCGCGCACGTCATCCTCGACGTGCGGCCGAACGGATCCATCGAGTTCATGTCGCGCGCGGCAACAGGCGCAGGCACGACGTTTATCGCCGGGGGCACGCGGCCGGCGCCAGCCTGGCTGCGGCTGACCCGCAGCGGGACGACCTTCCGGGGCGAAGTATCTCCCGACGGTGCCACGTGGACCCTGATCGGCACCGCCAACGTCGCGCTGAGCGCGGTCGCGTCCGCAGGCATGGTGGTCACCAGCCACAATACCGCGGTGCTCGCCACCGGCGTGTTCGACGGGGTCTCGCTCGTGCAGGCGCCCTCCACTCCGGCGTTGCCAACGCCGTCCACTGGGACGTCCGGGTTCGTGGCGGGAAGCGCCCTGACATGGAGCGCGCCGGGATCGTCCAGCTACGACCTTCGCTTCGGAACAGCCAATCCGCCGCCCGCCGCGGCCGCAGGCCTGACCACCGCCCAGTTCGTCCCTACGGGGCTCGCGCCCCGCGGAACGTACTTTTGGCAGGTGATTGCTCGAAACGCGGTTGGCGCGACGGCAGGGCCGATCTGGTCTTTCAGCACCACAGGGGCGGCGCCCACTCCGCCGGTGGGTCCGCGGAATCCTGTGTCGTACAGCGCGGTGACCGATCGCAACCCGTACGCGAAGCCGGCGCTTCCGTCACTCGGTGCGGCCGGCTTCCAGTTCGCCGATCCGACATTCGGCTCGCGCATACTGCGCGTGACCGACGGCCGGACACGTCCGGGGATGGTCAATCGCTCATTCCGCGTGCCGTCCAACGCCCATCTGTCGGCCTGGAACTCCTCGTCGACAGCGTTCTACGTCATCAGCAACGACGGCACCGTGATTCCGTATGTTCTCGATCCGGTGACGATGACCGCGTCACGGATCCAGGCGAGCACCAAAGGGAACGGCGGACTGACGCTCACCTTCTACGTCGAGCCCCAGTTCAGCCTGGTGAAACCGAACATCATTTTCGGCGCCGTCTCGGGGACCAACGGCCGGACGATCTCGCAATACGATTTCCAATCGGGCGATTACACGAAGCTGCTGAACCTGGACACGATCGCTGACGGACTGAAAGACACGTACATCGGCGGCATCATGACGGGCGGGACACCGGCCGAAAACCTCGTGGCGTTCTTCGGCGGTTCAGGCCAGGACAACCACTACTACGCCTTGTGGACGCCGGTCGCCAACCTCGGGGCGCGAAAGCTGCTGAACACGCTGTCTTCGACGATCAACGGCGTCCCGACGGCTACCCCGTTGAATTTCCGCCTCCACTCGATCCAGATCGACAGGAGCGGACGATTCGTCTTTCTCTACCCGGCCTCGGCCGACCTGGGATCGCCGCGCGGCGCCGCGCAGGTCTACGTCTGGGATACGGCGTCCGACGCGGTGACGGCGGTGACGGCGGGCATGCACCCTGGAGGCCACGACGCGTCCGGCTACGGAACCTGGATCAACATGGATTGCTGCACGAGCTCGTCGTGGGACGCCGCGCAATGGCAGTTTCGCGATTTGAGCTCGCTGTCGCAAACGAGCGACCTGATCGCGCCGGTCCAGGCCGTGAAGGAAGTGTATCTGGCGGATCACTCGACGTGGAACAACGCTCAGCCGGCGACGCTCGTGCCGGTCATCTCGTCGACCTACCGTGTCGGCACCAACCCGGCGCCGTGGCGAGCCTGGGACGACGAGATCATCGCCGTCGACACGGCCAACGGCGGCGGCGGCAACGTCTGGCGCTTCGCGCACCATCGCAGCGACGTCGCGAGCGACACGAATCCAGCGGCCCCCTATTTCTGGTACGAACCCATTGCCAACGTCTCGCCGGACGGCAAATGGGTGGTGTTCACGTCGAACTGGGAAAAGACGCTGGGAACGGACTCCTCGGAAGGCACGTCACGTCAGGATGTCTTTCTCGTTCAGCTGACGCCCCTGCCGTAATCCTGCGGGCTCGCGGGCGCCGGGCCAACAGAGGGCGGCGGCGTCACCGCCTGAGGCGCCGGATCGGGCGCAGCGGCGCGCCGCAGCGCAGGGATCAGCTGGTCGGTGAACGCCGCGGCCCCCTCGGGATTCAGGTGAAAGCCGGCATCGCGATACAAGTGGAGGCCGAACGTCCCTGACGGGACGGGCCGCAGCGTGGACACATGTTGCGCCTGCGCGGCGCGCATGAACCCGGCCGAACCATCCCGCGGCTCGGCGAGCACTGGCAGCACGATCAACAGGCGCCCGCCGTAGGCGCTGACCAACGCGTTCAGCCTCGCAATCCGCTCGCGGGCGTCCAGTTCGACGGCATCGTCTACGAGCGGCGTGGTGTCCGCGGTGCTCGAGAACGCCATCAGCCGGCCAAGATCGGGCATGACGTGTCCGATGAGGAAGTTCCGCATCTCGGCCCGGGCGCCCCAGAACTTGCTGACGTTCGCGAACGCCAGGTTGGCCGCCTGCGTCGCATTGAGATTGAGATCGCGGACGGCTTCGGGCAGGTCACGCGTGCCCATCAGGTAATAGGCCGAGTAGTCGCCCCGCGTCTCGGTGCGAAGCCACTGTCTCGTCGACAGCATCAGCACGACGACGTCCGGACGCGCCCCTTCACGGTACAGCCGTTTCAAGGCGTAGTACCAGTCGTAGTAGAACGTCTGCTCGACGACGAACCGTCGCGCGTCCCAGTGCGCCGCCACCGCGTCGTGGAGACGATCGAACCTGACGTCTTCGTCGAGCAGCGAGTTGCCGACAAACAGCACGCGCGTGCGGCCGTCTGAGGCGCCGGTGCCGATCGTCCGCGCGGTGCGGTACTCGTCAGCCATCCGCCGCTGGATCTTGCTCCCGCGGTCGAAGGCGAGCCGCGCCGTCACCTCGACGGCCAGCGCCACGGCGAGACAGCCGGCCAGCAGTACCCAGATGGGGCGGCGCACGTCAGAACCGGAAGTAGATGAACGCATTGAGTTGGTTGGCCGCCAGCAGGGCAACGATCGCCATCATCGCGACGCCCGCGGCCACGCGGCGCATGTCGGGCGCGGTTTCAAACAGGTACTCCTCGCCTCGAGCCTCGTTGAAGAGATCGATCAGGAACAGCGGCACGCTGAACAGCGCCAGGAACCGGAACGCGATGCCGTACTCGGGCAGCCAGGCAAAGGTTCCGAGGCCGCGCAGGAACACGATCGCTTCGCGCATCGACGGGGCGCGGAAGAACACCCACGCGAGGCAGACCAGATGGAACACGACGATTCGCGACGCCCAGGCGCCGGCAGACGTCAGCGACGCGGTACCCTCTTCCGCCCGGCCGAGCGCTTTCCGGACAAATCGTTCGATGCTCAATCCTGCGCCGTGAATGCCGCCCCAGACGACGAACGTCCAGTTGGCCCCATGCCAGAGGCCGCCGATGAGCATCGTCAACAGGAGATTCCGGTACGTCCGGCGCTCGCCGTCGCGGCTGCCTCCCAGGGGGATGTACAGGTAATCCCGCAGCCACGTGCTCAGGCTGATGTGCCAGCGCCGCCAGAAGTCCTGCAGGCTGGTCGCGAGGTAGGGCTGCCGGAAATTCACCATGAAGTGAAAACCGAGCAACTGGGCGCTTCCGCGGGCGATGTCGCTGTAGCCGCTGAAGTCGCCGTAGATCTGCCACGCGAACGCATAGGTGCCGATGGCCACGACCGCCAGGTTGGGTGTGCCGAGCCGTCCCGAGAACGCGGCGTCGGCAAGCAGCGCGCAATTGTCGGCGATCACCGTCTTCCGGATCAGACCCGACAGGATCAGCAGCAGCCCGCTGAAGCACCGCTCGCTGTCGAATCGCCTCGGGTTCTGAACCTGGGGCAGGAGGTGGCTCGGACGCTGAATCGGGCCCGCGATCAGGTGCGGGAACAGGCTGATGAACAGCGCGTAGTCCACCAGCGAGTCGGCCGGCTCGAGTTTGCCCTTGTAGACGTCAACGATGTAGGCGACTTCCTGGAATGTGTAAAACGAAATCCCTGGCGGGAGAAGAATCTGCAAGACGGCCACCGGCGCATGGTGGAAGCCCATCGCCTCGAGCGTGGCCGCGAACGAATCCATGAAGAAGTTGAAGTACTTGAAGGCCGCAAGAAATCCGATGTTGATGACCAGGGAGATCGCCAGGAGCACGCGGCGCCGGCGGGCGTCCGTCGAACCGGCAATCGCCCGCGCACAATAGAAGTCGATGACCGTCGACGCGCCGATGAGCGCCAGGAAACGCGGGTCCCACCATCCGTAGAAGACGTAGCTCGCGACGAGCAGGAGCACGTTCTGGCGGCGCCATCCCAGTCGCCAATAGGCGAGGACGACGAGTGCCAGAAACACGGCGTAGATTGGCGTGTCGAAAAACACCCAGCTCTTCCCTCTCGACTAAACGGCCCTGCCAAATTGCAATCGCGATGCCGCGCGCGTCGCTACCGGGCGTCGTTCTTGCACGACGTGGGCCAAGCCTCCTGACACCATGAAGCCTGCTCAACTCGCCCTCATCCTGTTGCTCGCCCAACTCGCGCCCCCGGCCGCGACCGGTCCCGTCGTGTTCGTCGCCGCGGGTGGGAACCTGCAGGCCGCGCTCGACTCAGCCGTGCCCGGGTCCACAATCCGGCTTGCCCCGGGCGCGACCTACACGGGCAATTTCGTCCTTCGAAACAAGGCCAACAAGGCCGACGCAGGCGCGATCACGGTGCGGGCGGCCGACGATACCGCGCTGCCGCCGGGGCAGCGCGTCGGGCCCGCTTCTGCCGCCGTCATGGCGAAGCTCCAGGCGCCGGCTGGAACAACGCCGATTCTGACGGCCGAAGACGGCGCCAGCCGCTACAACCTGATTGGCCTCGAGTTCGCCGGAAACGCCGCGACGCCTTCCGCCACGCTGGTGCAGATCGGCCGGCTCGACATGACCCAGGCAGCGCAGACGCCGTCCCACATCGTCTTCGATCGTGTGTATGTCCATGCCGATCCTGCCGCCGGCGGTCACAGGGGGCTCGAACTGAACGTTGCGGACGGGCGGGTAGTGAATTCCTACATCAGCGGGTTCTGGCAGGTCGGCCGCGACAGCCAGGCGGTGGCCATCTTCAACGGGCCGGGCCCGCTGGTGGTCCAGAACAACTACCTCGAGGC
>Ga0068871_100001312_pt1 | contig 16636 bp, 28 predicted proteins | sample KBSMisM72_FD_72750 | JGI IMG/M metagenome (GOLD analysis project Ga0068871, IMG submission 72750) | Miscanthus rhizosphere microbial communities from Kellogg Biological Station, Michigan, USA - KBS Miscanthus M7-2 | ecosystem: Host-associated > Plants > Roots > Rhizosphere > Soil ... | reverse complement strand
CCCTGCAGGGGTGTACAAGCTTACTTCCTCAGTCAACGTTCCCGCGGGCACTATCATACTCGGGGCGGGAGTTCTCTCCACCGCCATCAATGGATATGGGGTAGACCCCTTCCACGTCGCCGCCGGCGTGTCCTTTGTCCTGTTCAAGGACTTTCGATCGGAGTCGTTTACCTCTGGAGGAGGTGCTGACCCAAGGACATTTACCTGCGTTCGCACTTTAGGAGTTAGTGGGAATACCAACCAGTACATCAACTATGAAAACCTCTATCTGCAGGGGTGGAACAAGGCCATTGAAAACGATTATGTTTTCAACTCCAACCTTGACAACGTGACTACGGTAAACGTCAACATCCCACTGGACCTCTTCGGCCAGTGCGTTGGCACTGTAATCAACAGCTCCCACTTGGTAGCCAACAGCGGGCTGTACTCTATCCAAACCCGGAAGGATTCGGGAATACAGGGAGAAGGCCTTCAGGTGTCCAGCACCCTGCTTTCGAGCGGAGTTAGCGCGGTGAAGTCCGATGGGTTCTTGTCCATGGGGTTTGACGCTAGCTGCGTCATTGATCTGTGCAGCGGGAAGGCGTTTGACCTTTCTGGAGTTTCGGGGTTTAAGTGTGACGCCCAGTGGGTCTACTCTACCGATAGCTGCTTCAACTTTGCTGATCAGGGTGCTCCTGTAGAAACGAATGCAGTGATTAATGTAGGGCTTGCTACCTGCGCCGGCTCGGCCACGGCCGTTTACTGGGGGGCGAACAATAGCGGGTTGACGCTGCTGGGCAACATCTATCTCCCATCGGGGGCAGGGTATCCCGTGAGCGTCAACGGTACCAATGCCACTATCCGCCCCTACATCAAGAATGGGACAGCCCAGGCGGCGGTACGCGTTAACACCGCAGGCAACACCATTGCACAGTCAGGGGATCGAAGTGTCGAGTGGGCCGTCTCTCCCATTGCGACCCTGCCGTCCAACAACGCTCTGGTGTTACCGCGCAACGGCTGCTCAACAATCCTCATCAGTGGAACTACGAACATCACCTCTATCAGCGCGACGAGCTGGGCAGGGCAAGAAGTTACCCTTATCTTCCAAGGGGCCCTGACTGTCACCGATGGGAGCAACTTACATATCGCAGGAAATTTTGTGACCACGGCTGATGATACTCTTCGGCTGGTCTGCGACGGAACTAACTGGTACGAAACTTCTCGCTCAGTCAACTGATGAACTTGACCAGCATCCCTTTGGCCGTGTTGAGAATAGCCACCTGCCCCCCCTGAGTAAACGACGATAGAATCCCCGCGAAGTCTTTTGCATCCGGGAAGTAGCTCTGCGAGAACCGATAAAGTTCTTTGTAGTCTACTTCCCCTTTCTTCTGGATGAATTCGAGAATTTTGACTGCTTGCTGGGCCTGCTCCGACTTCCCAACTTTCGCGAACACGAAATGGGCAGAGTCCTCGGTGGAACAGAGCATTGTGTTGGCTATCTGGATGTCGTTGAAGGTAATGACGGGTTCGTCGCGCTTCGAGGCAGCGATCACCATCGCGAGCTTGTGGAGATGGGCTTGCTTCCGTGCGAGGTAGTTGTTCACCCAATCCTGGTTATCGAGGGAATAGGTGGTTTCCCAAAGATGGGCGTACCACGCCTCCCCCCAGGCTTCTGCTTCAGGGTCGAGGCGGTATTCACCGAAGAGATTCGTAGCCATCCATTCGAGGTCGTGGATCAAATCGGCGCGGAGAGAGGTGTAGTCGAATTGCGCCTGATTCTTGAGGTAGGCGATGGGGCGCTCCTTCTTATCCCCGTAGACAAAAATGCAACGAGAGGTGAAACCTCCGCCAATGGTATTCGCGTCCATGTTTGAGGCGATCCACTGCGGTGTGGTACACGCAATAAGGTTGATCCAAGGGGCCTCCACCATGTCGTTCCCGGAGCCTTTCGTTTGCTTCTCGAACCGCTTCCTCCCATCCCACAAGGTGATGTGGAGATTGACCATCTTCGTGTCCTTGAAGTCCATGTACATGCCAAACTCGGAAGCAAGAATTGTTATAGGGGACTGGGGGTACCAGTCGTCGCCAATTCGGAATGACTCCGCTGAGGCTGCAAAGGTCGTTACGAGGGATTGCCATGTGACTTCATCCGGTCCGAAATGGATTCCCGGAACTTCGCGCAGAAGATCCATTGATCCATCAGCAGTAGTTGACTTAGTTGCGATACCAGGGGGCGCGACGAAAACAATAAAAAAACTGGGATACCAGCAAAACTTCACTTGGTCGAACCACACATGCCTTCGCAAGGCGCCAGCAACCGCAGACACCCCCGCCCAGAAGTGAAATATTTTAGGGGCCTCGGAAATGGAAGCGTACTGTACGTAGCTGTCCAGCCAACTTTCCAAACGTCTCGGCAAGTTATTTCCCCTTTTCAAGGATGTTTTCGCGGTGCGTCTTCCACTCTACATTGCCGGGCTCGTAGTCTCCTCTGTCTCCCTTTCGGGAAAGTTCCTTGTTCTCAGGACGTTGTCCCATGTCTGCCAGAAAATTCTCAAAGCTATACCACCGAGCACATACTTTGACCCCAGCACCGCCGTAGCGAAAATACTTTTCGTGGTTGGGGTTGCGGCAGCGGGCAAGCATGGCTTTCCAAGAACGGTGCGCACCTGTACCGCTTTGGCCGTGCGTCACTACCGCTTCCCGTAATTTCATATCACGGTAACAGCCGCAAGACTTAACTACTCCGGAGATAAAAGAATTTCGGTCTATCCACTTTTCTTTTCCGCAGGCGCAGCCGACATAAACGCGCTTGCCTTCCTCGACAAGGCCTACTAACCAATGCCGCTGTAATCCTACAGCATCAATACGACGATTCATTCGCAGTCTCCCCAAGACTTAGTAGACGTCTTTATACCTATGGGAATGATCAGGGGGACAGGGTAGGGGACTTCGACGCGGCCCGCGGACTCGAGAGCAGCAATCGCGCTCTCACGGTCGGTGATGAGGAACTGACCATCGAGGGAGTCATGGACCTGCATGAGAACTTGGATGAGGTCGCGGTGGTTGTTCCAGAGGTTCATCCAGATGCGGTTGATCACGCACCCTGTCGTACTTTGAGGAACCCATGCGATAGCTTCCCGAAATGTAGAGTCATCGATACGACCGAAGAAGTCGAAGGTGTATCCAAATTTATTCTGTACGCGATGCGTTCGTCGAACTTCTTCGCAGAAAGCTTCTTGCCATTTTTTGATCGCAGGGTACTTGCCGAAATACCACGCTTGCGTGCGCGCAGCTTCATGTACAGTAAGTCCGATGCGCTGCGATAGCCCTTGTGGCGTACCAAGGAAGTGCGTACCGTGGCCAAACTTTTTGAAGTCATCGTACTTCTTATTAAGAGTGCCGTCAGGATTGAACTTCTTGATGGTCGGATCACGATGGAACTCCCTGGCTGTTTCAATGTAAGGGTCGCGACCTTCATCCAGCATCGCCTGCATTTCAGTGCAGTTCGATTCCTTCACGACAGTGCGGAGGTCGGCCTTGGAGAGGTCAACGTCGAACCATTCGTACCCTTCATCGGGGATGAACATGGTTCTGACATCAGGAAGATCGAGGTCGATATCCGACTCATCATCTCCCTTCTTGTTCGTCACGTTCTGGAGATTGCGGCCGGTGCCGAACGCGTTCTCGGAACTGGAAAAGCGGAACGACTTCGTCCCACAGATGTTGTACGAGGTGCGGGCACGGAGGTCCTCATCCAACCGCATCTCCGCCCAATCCGACTTCATCTTCTTGATCGCCCGGAGCTCCTGGATCTTCCGAAAGATGGGACGGGTGATGAGTTCCTTTCCCTTGAGGTTCTCGATCGCCGCGTCGTCGAGGGTGGCGACCTTCCCACCGGGAGTCCGCTTCCAGTTGATTGGGAGCTTCAGGTCGTCGTAGAAGAACGCCTTCATCTGCTTGGAGGAGTTGACGTTCAGGGGGTGCCCGCAGACACGATCCAGCCACGTTTGGCGCCGGTCAATCTCCCCCTGGAGGTAGGTCGACAACCTCGCCTTCTCCTTGAGGTCGATCCGGACTCCGCGAATCATGCAGTCGAGGACGGGGAAGAAGAGAGCTTGCTGGAACGAGTCGACAGAGGCGAGCTGGCGCTCGATTAGAGCCTTGGCTTCGGCTTCCCCAACCTCGCGGGTGTACGTGCAGTCACGACAGTTGTATGCCCACAAGTCCTCTTGGGTTTCATGTTTGTTGGCTTGCATTACACCCAGCTCCTTCCCTTACCGATATTGCGGATAGTTCTTTCAGACACCCCAAACTCTTTTGCCAGAAGATGTTTATCTACCCCATGATGGTAGTAAATAGCAATTTCTTCTGCTTGAGCTTTTGTAAGCTTACAGTTTCTGCTGTTCTGATTTTGCTCTGCGTAGGTAGCCCAACGGCAATTATCTTTGCAGTAATTTCCTTCGTTGTCTATTCGATCTAAGGTTAAGCCTTCTCGCCACGAAGGCTCCATATCCCTAGCAAAATTGTCGTAGAAAGCCCACGAAGGATCATAAGAAATTCCTCTTGCGCCGTGAGTATAAAACCTATTGCAGCTAGGGGTGTCGCACCGACATTTCAAATTCACCCAAGCGTAATAAACTGCTTTGTTAACCCCATTACGGACTGCCATACTAACCGCCTTCTTTCCAAGTTTCGCGGTCCGGCTTCCAATTCTGGTACCATTCAGCGTACATCGAAGCTTGAAACGCCAGACTCTTCGGCAACCCCGCCCACAGGACGTGTTGGCTAATCATCGTGTCCTGCTTCACATTAGGGATGAACCCCCACCTCCGATACGTGTACTGCGCATCGTACAAGAGGTTCTGCCCCCTTACCCAACAGTTGAGGTGTGTTAGCAGTCGGTAGAGGGTCAAAAGGATTTGGGCCTCCTCCTCCAGCAACCAATACCCCTCCCGGTCCTCCGGGATCATAAACGGGATACAGATCGCTTCCGTCTTCGACCACGAGAGTCCGCAGCAGCTGATATGACCAGCCTTCGTCTCCAAGTCCAAATCGATCCATGTCGGCTCCTCAACTACTCGTCGGTAGAGCTTCTCAAGCGTCTCAATGACCATAGAGAAGCTAGGTCGTAGAATAAAACTCCAGGCAGGGACTGGGGTAGGACCGTGTCGGAGTTCCTTGCAAGCCCTCTTGAGGTCGAGGACGGCGACTGCTCGCCAGTCCCACATCCGAAGGACAGCGGCGGGGTGGTAAGTGGGAATGACCGTGGGATCGTCATTGCCACCTGATCCCAAAGGGAGTAGGCTTCCGCGCCACTTGACAATTGACTCGTTCCCTGTGAGGGCCCAGAGGGCAGTCCCTCCGAGCGCAACGATGACTCGGGGTTTGACAAGGGCAATTTCTTTCCCGAGCATCTCAAGTCCCTCCGCAACAATCGGGTCGACAAACTTCCCTTGTCGCTGCACCATCCGCCCGGTGATCGATTTTTTATCCTCGGGTATCCACGCTGTAATGTCGTTGCGTGGCGGCCGAGCATTGATGACATTTGTGACGTAGCATTCGTTCCTCAAGATGCCAGCTTCTTGCAGCATCCGGTTGAGTTCTTGGCCCGAGGCGCCGGAGAAAGGGATGCCGGAACGCTCTTCCGTTTCTCCCCACGCCTCTCCTACGATCATGATGTCGGCGTCGGGGCGCCCTTCACCCATTCGTACCATTCTCAGCCTCGCGTTTCTGTTGTCGTTCTCGAAGGAGTTTGCAGGGCTCGCAAATCCGTGTCTTCCCCATCGGGGTCATCACGACCTTGGAGCCGCACACTTCCTTCATCTTGCCGCATCCGGCGCAATTGAATCGGGAGTAAGCCATATACGTATATCTCCTGGGTGAGCCGGGGAACCCCCGGAACGACAATGCCCCGCGCCGGGCCGGGATGGGGCCATTCCGGGGCGATCGGTCGGAGTACGTGGGGTACACCGTCCACGGCACGGGGTCGACGATGGAAACGTACATAACCCCCGCGTTATATACGTTCAAATCAGCCCACAACGGCGGAACGCTTCGAGCAGGTAGGGATCGGGGTTCTCTTGCCGACGATACCAGTTAGCATACCCTCGATCGACGTTAGTAACGGGCTCTCCTCGGAACTTCCCAAACGTCATGATCTTGGGGATGCGGGCCTCCTCGGAGTAGGCGTAGAGGTCTTCGAAGGAGGTGATCCCCTTCTCCGCAATCATGACACGGAGGATCTCCTCGCAGAAGATCACGTCGGCGGTGGCGGAGTGGGCGGAGCGCAACCGCTCTCGGGTTTCTTTCGACGCACCTTGGGTGAAGTAGACGAGAGCGGTCAGGGTGTGGGAGTCGAGGTTGGGCCAGAGGTCCCGTGCCATCGCGAGGGTACAGATCCTTCGCGGCGCCCGCGGGCTACCGACGGCGATCCAGTCGAAGTCGATGTTGTGGCCAATCCAAAAGGGGATGGCACCGACGTCGTGGCAGAAAGAGTCCTTGGTAAACGTCGGCAACCCCGCGACCTCTTCTGGGAGGATGTGGTGAGCAGCCATTGCGCCCCACTTCAACTCTCCGGTGTACCCGTAGAGGCGGCGGACGGCGGGGTTGATGGGGTCGGAAGGGTCGAAACGGAACTCCCGAAAGGCGGATTCGACGACCTCGCAGGTGGAAGGTTCCTTGTCCGTGGTTTCGGTGTCGAGGATGATGGCTTGCATATTACGCTCCGGCGTTTGCGGTGATGAGGGAAGCTTTCCATGCCTGAAGGGGGATGGAGAGGTCACGGTTGACCGCGGGGTAGACGAAGTTGCGAGTCTCGGTGTACTCCCCGCGGGAGACCGTCACCGCGAGGGTGTTGTCGACTTCGGTCACGTTGACGGTGAAACCGGCGTCAGTGAAGACGGCCGCGATCCCGGGGGTGAGACGGAGGAGGTCGGGGTTCATGCTTTAATTTCCAGGTGGGTGGTCACTCCGGAGAGCTTTGCGAGGCGCCCTGCGGCGATTCCGCAGGCGGCGGGGTCTTGCTCGACGCCGGTGACGATGGCGGAGAGAGAATGACCAGCTTCAAAGATAGGCCCACTCCCACAGAACGGATCGAGTACAGCCATTCCCGGACGAACGGATCGACGAAGCAGCTCTGCAATAAGCGGAACTGGTTTTTGAGCTGGGTGTCCAAGGTTTTCATCGGGAGGACATTGGATCACATCGCCAGCGAGGATGGTTGACTTGAGGTCGCCGCGGACCGCGTAGAGGATGCACTCGTACTTCCGCTGCGGCCCCTTGTCCGGCCACGGGGCACGGAAGGCGGAGGGCTTGAACCAGATCAGCGGGGTGCGGAAGACCTTCCATCCATTTCCCTCTACAAACTTCTTCAACCCGTGAAACTTGTCGAAGTCGCAGAATAGGTACAGATGGGCATCCTGCTTGGCCAGACGGCTAATCTCCGGGACGGCGGCAGCCATAAGTTCCAACCAGCTGTCGGTACTGTCATCATAGAAGTGATCGCCCGTCGACCCGCCAGTTCGACCTCCCCCGTCGCCGAATTCATCTGCACCCATCCCATACGGCGGATCGGAACAGACAACATCGAAAGAGCATGCGGGCTGCGATGCCATCCAGTCAACACAGTTAGCTTGAACAAGGCGGTGCTGTCCACTGAGGTGCTCCTTCCCCATCTTCGCGGCGACCGCCGCATTCCGTTCCGCCTCTTCGACCCGCTTCATCGCCTTGAAAGCTTCGGTTTGGGTCTTCGCGTTCTTGACTTCGGGGCGGTGGAGGTTGTTGGCGAGGATGAGGGATTCGCGGACGGAGTTCGCTGCACCGATCGTCGACTTCCCCCGGAGTTCCTCCGCGAGGTCCATCGGCTTCGGGGCGGGTTGGCCGTCACGAGCGGCCTTCTCGGAGCGGAGCTGCATCAACTCGGCCTCCGCAGCGACACGCTCTTGCCAGGTGAGATCGCTCCGCCGAATGTTCTCTTCGAGTTCCAATTCCTTCGCCTCGAGGGGATCGAGGTCGCCGAGGTTGACGATGGGAATGGCGCCGGGGGAGATGTGGAGTCCCTCGAACTTGACGCTGCCGCCGAAGTCGTAGATTTCGCGGAGGGAGCGGAGACGCCGCTCGCCTGCCACAAGTTCGTAGCCTCCCGAGATATGCTTCCGGACGACGATGGGGGAGAGCAGCCCTCGTTCCTCAATGGAGGACTTGAGCTCCTGCATCTTCCCCTCGTCGAACTCCTTTCGCTGGCGATTCTCAGCGACGGTGATGAGGTGTTCGGGGACGAGTTTCACTTCAGCTCTCCCGGTGGCTCATACCACCCTTATCTGCCCGTGCCTCAGCCGCCTCGCCCGAAAACTTATCAGGGAAGCGCTTTGCCAACTTCTCAATGTTCTGCTTCGCGATCGAGTGCATCGAAACTCCGAGGTGTTCCGCGGCCAGTGCCACGTACCACATCAAGTCGCCGACCTCTTCGACAAGGTGAGCATGGATCTCCGGGGTGAGGGCCTTCCCGTATTGGTGCATCCGTTTCACCTCGCTCATGCATTCCCCTCCCTCGGTGAAGAAGCCCTCGCAGGCATGGACAAGACCGTCGAGCTGGGATTGGTTTTGAGGGGCGGTACGGAAGGCGGCCGCTTGATATTCAAGAAAGTTCACAGTCTCTCCTCGTTGAGGTTAAAAAAGGGAGGACCCCTAAAGGCCCTCCCCGCAGTTGCCGCTTATTGGTGAGCCGCGATACCCGCGACCTGTTCGAACAGATCCCCCGACCCCTCCGGGTACTCGCGGTGACCGATCTTCACCGTGACCGCTTGCCCTTGCAGCATACGAGGGTTGAAAGGTTGACCCGCCTTGTTGTTGTTGGTCGCTTCGCGGTACTTGCGCAGCTTCCCGTTCTTGCCCGGCGCGTAGTCGAGAGAACCCTGCGGGGTGATGTCGAGCATCATCGTGTCGGTCACGATCAGCTGACCGTTGTTCAGTCCTGCGGCCGTCCAGATGTCTTCGGGGAGGTCGAGGGTGATGGGGACGATGAACTTCTTGCCCGACTTCGTGGGGTCCTTCTGGGAAACCCAGTCGTCGGCCGAAAGTTCTCCGATGACGCCGAGGTAGTCGCCGACGGGAATGGGCGGGCGCTTGACGGATTCTTCGGTGGTGGTGAAGTCGAGAAAGGTGCTTGCGTCGAATTGAGACATGGTTAGTCGTCCTTGGTTACGGTTGTGCCGGGAGATTGACATTCGTGCTCACAGTTGCATGAGGCACAAGGGCTCTCCGTCCCGGCGGCGGGGAGTTTTTCTTGGATCTGGATGAATGGGTTAGTGTCGACGGGATCGTGTTGATGCGACACTTCATGCCCTAGGTTTTCTAAGATTCGTCGTAGCCGATTTGCGGAGAAAAATACTAATCGGCCAGATTTCATTTCGAAGTTCATACCACACCCCCTCTCGATTTCCACTTCTCAATGATCGTTCCGAAGTTCGGAGAATTCTTCGCCGCGATCGGCAAGTTCCGCGTCTTGAGGTCCGCGAGGGCGTTCTCGGTGTCCCAGAAGAAGTCCTTCCCGAGGCGGGTAGAGAGGACTACGTCGCTGAACATCGGAGGAATCTTCGGAGCCAGCTTGGCGCCAAGCGTTGAAACGGTGATCTTGCTGGTGCCTCCGAGCGGATCGGGCTCTCGCTCGACGTGAGAGAGAAGAACGAAGTGGCATCGGCAGGCATCACACAACCGACGAAGAGTTCCTTCGAGGATGTTTTGGGCCAATCCCCAATCTTTCTGATCCTTATCGAATTTCCCTCCAACCACAGCAGACATGGCTGCGACTCCCATCCCGGTGAGGCCGTCGATAACGATAGCTCGGTTAGTGCCCCAGGAGTCGACATCGCCGAGCTTTTCACCATCATCCGTAGTGACGTCGACGAAGTTCCTGAGGAACTGTTCGTACTGGTCATACTTGCTCCGGGCAGTGTCGGTGGTTTTCTTGAGGGCTTCGTAGGAAAGTTGGTTGACCTGCTTGACCGACCCCGCCATCTCCGACCAGCTCGCAGTCGCCTGCTTGATGGCGCAGAACTTCACGTGGTCGGGGACAGGCTTCCCTCGGTCGGTCCAGTAGCCCCGGAGAGATTCGGTGCCCGCTTCGAAGGCGAAGAACACGACTTCGATCCCCGCGTCAACGAGGGTGCCGATGGAGTAGGTCTTCCCGGTGCCAGTGGGGCCCATGAGAAGGACGTTTACACCTGGCAATGCAGATTCAGTTGTCATCGGAGTTTCCTTTAGGTTGTAGAACGGGGCTCCACCCTTCGTCTGTCGAAGCCCGGGCGGTGTCGACGGCACCCCTGTCGAATTGCGCGACAGCTTCTACGCTATAGACATGCAGCAAGCTTCGAAGCTCCGGCTTGGCGATGTCACCTCGAAGCATTCCGACATGAACCGTCGTCGGGTCACGCAGCTTGGCCTTGATGCCTTCGCGTTCCGCCCGCAAGGCTTCGACTTCCCTGAGAGCCGCCGCAGCGTGCTCGTTCGCCATCGATGCGATCTCCTGCGCCTCGCGGGTCATGGTGTGCATGAAGTTCTGCCGCTCGATGGCCGCGTTCCTAGCGTCGTTGAGCTCGTCGCGCTCCTTCGTCAGTATCTCGACTTCCCTGCGCAGCTCTTCCAGCGCTGATTGAGCTGGTGCGCGCCTGTTCCAGTGCCCTGCCGTCAGGAGTTTCGCCTTTTCCTCCTCTGCTACGACGAGCATCCCAGAGGCTCCGCAGTAATCCGCAGTGCATTCGGCACGCCAGAGTGGTTTCGCGCCGCCCAGGTTCACGGGGAAGATGGATGCACGACCACCGCAGAATGGGCACGGTAGCAGTTGCTCAGCCACGGCCTTCTCCCAGCCGCCAGCCGTTCTTCGCGACGTGGGCCGGCTCAGCTACTGCGAGCATGGCAGCATAAGCGGCACGCACGTCCTTGACGCTGTATTCAGTGACAAACCAGCAGCCCGCTCTGCAAGCCGCAACGATCATTTCGTCGGTAAGTTCTCGCGGCATCAGCTTCCACCCGGCCGGCACTTCACCCACCGGGGTGGAGGCCGCGAGGCGGTCGATGATGGTGTCGAGTTCGTCGAGCGTTACCGACGCCTTCAACGTTTCCCGATCCGTCAGATGGCGGCGCAGGTCACGCACCAACTGGAGCGCCTCCGCCAGCCTCGACACTTCGACGGGGGCAGGAGCCTGGCGGGCGTGAATCAGTTCATAGTAGCACTCCTCTACCCGCTTAAACGCCCTTTCTGCGTCTTCCCCTCTTTCCGCCTCCACCCACTCCTGCATCGCGGAACACAGTTCCGACTCTCGGAAGTTACTCTCTTTCACAATTGACTCCTTCTCATCGCCACTTGAAATTCATGCCGCAACAGCCTAGGGTTCGCACGGAGGAACTTTTCCCCCTGCTTCCAGCCCGTCTCGACACACCCAGAAGACCCTGGCCAAAGCAGGTCGAGGAGAAAGCTTCCCCCTCCATGCTTTGGGCAGGGCACGTGACACCCATGCCACGCCCCGCCGCGAACGATCCTCCCCCACACCTCGCCACACTCAGGGCAGAGCATGGCAGCACTCCACCACTGGTCTCCGCAAAAGCCGGTGGCGAGGAGGGAGGTGCCGAGGTAGACGGAAGAGGGTTTCACAAAAGGGTTTCCTTCCGGCTGACCGGGTCCCACTTCCGTCTTTCAAACCCCGTCTCCAGCCACGGAGTCGGATCGGAACTCAAGCAAACCTGCTTGAACACACACCCCCCAAACGCATTGCACGCTTCATCCAGGTTGTAGTCAAAGAACCCCTCTTCCCACATCCCGATCATCCTCTTGATGTCCCGATAGGTCTGCTCTTCCCACCTCTCAATCATCCACGGGGCTCGATACGTCACTGTTTGGGCGTGGTCATATCCTCTTTTAAGGATTGAAACTCCTCTAACGAGCATCCCATCGATGGGGTATCCGCTCTGCCTCGCTCCCCAGCAGTACCCAGAGAACTGAGCTCGCATTTCCCACTGCCGAGGCCAGGTTGCCCCCAATTGGGAAGCGGTCTTGTCATCCTCACCGAACCGTCCTCCCGCGTAATCAACGACCATGTCAAACCGTCCTGAGTAAAGGAGCGGATTGCCTGTAGTTGGGTGAGAAACTGATAGAGGCTCAAGGAAGGAAAACTCAATTCCTCGCTTGCCGCTAGGGAAAGTGCTGGGGATTGCATTGTCTTCCTCCAATTTCCAGGTGTCGAAGTAATAGACGAGCGCTCCGCACATCCGCTCGGGGCCTTTGACGGAATCCTCGGGAACTTCGAACATCCCATAGAATTCGAGGAGGGCTCCCAGGCCGCGGGCGACCGCCCTCTCAGGGGAGAGGCCCTCGACGTAGAAAGCTTCCCGTGCCACCTCAAGCCCCCGGGCGAACGCGCCGCCCGCGTGGAGGTGGACGTTCGGGGTTTTCGGCTTCCAGTGCCGTAAGTACTCCAACTCGAATTTCCGCGGGCACGAGCGGAAGGCGGAGAGAGCGGAGTTGTCGAGAACCTCGGGGAAGGGAGGACGTTCCATCGCGGAGCCCTCAGAACGGAAAATCGTCGTCGTGGACTGCGGTCCCCGCTACTTCCGAAGTATCGTGCCCGATCATCAACAGGTCGTTGATGCTCTGCTGCAGATGGTTCACTTGCTGTTCCGCGTTCGCCCGGACCTCTTGGATCTTCGCCTTCAGGGCTTCGACCGTCAGCGCGGTCAGCTCCCCCCTTTCCGGCACCTTCGGGAACTCCACTTCTACCTGTCCCAGGTGAATGCAGCCCTGCCCCACCCAGTACTTATCCGGCTCGTCTTCCACCCTCACGGTGTAGCTCGGCGAGGAATTGTATTCCACTACCGATTTCGCGTTGGTCAAATAGACCTGAATCACCTTGCGCATTTTCCTCACCCATTTCCTCATCCTGCAACAGCGCAGGGGAGAAGGGAGACTCGCTCCCCTCTGCTCTTAGCTGTCGAGTTTCGCCCACTTGGCGGTGTAACGGCCGCACCAGAGGTCATCCGTGACCGTGGGCCACGATGCGATCGGCTGCGGCATCGCCCCCATCTGGCCGGTGATGTGGTTCGCTTGGGGGATCAGCAGGATTGTGACCTGCGGCGAGTTCTCCTTACAGAAGCCCTCTTCCGGCCTCGTCTCAACCCTCTCGAAGAACCTGCAGGTCTTGCACGTAGGGTTAGCCTTCAGCAGTTCCGCGGTCACATCATCTCCCCGAGCAGGTCATCTCCGTTGACATTGACCGCGGCGGCCTTCGTAGCTCGGCTCGTCGCCTTCGTCGCACTCGCCGTCGCCGCACTCATCCGATCCGCCCGCAGCAGCTTCACCGCCAGTATCATCTCATCCTCCGTCACCTCCTGCCCCTGCGCCATCTTCTGCCGCATCAGGTTGAGTTTGCTCGCCGTCTCTGGTGATACCACTTTGAATCTCCTTCAGCAGGTCATTCCCGCTAGCTTCGATGCGCCGAAAGAACTCTTCAATCCTCTCGACAAAGAACCGTTGGTATGCCCCCTTCGGCACCTTCCCCAGTCGATTACTCGTGAGGAACTTCTCTAACTTCTCCAGCGTCGGTTGAGGAAGGGAGATTGTCAGCGGCAGTGTGGGGGTGATTAAGCGCCTTGGGGGCATGGCCATTCCCGTTGATTACGTTAGGGTAATGTACGGGAATATCATTCCCGCGTCAACCCAGCAATCAAACCTTGGAATTGCCCTGCGCGCTCGTGCGATAGCCTTTATCAGCCATGCACTTTTCGAAGCTCTCCCGAGCTTTCAGCCTGTGGGCGATCGGTGCCCCCAGCAATAGGACATCTCCCCACGAAGTATTGTCGTGCGCATCATTGTGCGCGAACTTCTGGCAGCTCGCCACCTCGAACGGGGTTGCTGCGGGGTCTTTGAAGGTAGAGCAGCCGGCGAGTGCGGCTGCGAGGATGAGGTACTTGGTCACGGTTCGTCTCCTTGCGTGATTTCGCCAGTTCGCCCCCGGGGAGTGGGCGAGGAGGGAGGTTCCCCGGGGGCGCGGCAGGCAGGGTCGAACCCTCGGCGCCCTCGACAGACCCGATCGCTTCCTGGTATCTGTCGGTCTTGGAGCGGGATAGGAGAATCGAACTCCTGTCATCAGCTTGGAAGGCTGAGGCCCAACCGCTAGGCCAATCCCGCAATTCAAAGAAGGTTCCTCGACTAGGACTTTACAGTGTGGTCGTCCATTCTATGTACACACTGCTGGCATTCGAGGAACCCTCAAGGGAGGACACAGGACGACAAGGGGATGGCGTGATGGGACATTTAATAGATGTAATCACGTCAGCATTCGTCATATGCCCTCTCTTGAGGGTGGGTCAGTTTCACCGCATGACCCAGGCGGAGGACTCTGTCGCCAGAGCAAGCCCTGCTCGGCAGAGCCTTTTGGAGGTTTCCCTCCCCTATTAGCCGTTACTGTTTCGGGAGCCGCATTACGCATGGCACTCCTTTACGGGGCAGCTCGGCTAATAGGGGAAGATACCCCTTACGGGGGTAAGTCGGCAGGAGTCTTGGGGCGCCTAGCTTCTCCCTGGGCGGTTAGCCCATCAGCTCGTTCAGCGCGGCGTCTCCATCCACCCCCGCGTCCTTGCTCGCCTTCTCCGCTTCCATCCGCGCGATGATCGGGGCGGTTTTCGTGCCCGGCGCACGGAAAGCCGCATAGAGCTTCTGGCGCGTCAGACCCGCGGCCTTGCCGGCTTCCAGCTTCGTCTCCAGGAATGCCTTGACGAAGGCGACGTCCTTGCCGGTCGCTTCGCACAGGGCGCGGATCACGACGCTGGCTCCAGAGAAGCCGTCGCTCGCGCCGCGCTCGATGCCCCACTCGCCCTTCGCCAGCCGTTCGAGGATCGCGTCGACATGGAGGACCATGTCGGCGACTTCCTTGTCCCCGGCCGTCTCGTCGCCCACCTTCTGCGCGATCCCGTGCCCCAGGAACTTCGGCGCCAGCGGATCGGTCAGGTCGACGGTGATCGAACGGGTGTTGCCGTCGACGAAGTCGAAGCGCACCGTCACCGCGCTGTCCTTCTCGGAGGTCTCCTTGATCATTCGGCGCTTGCCGACGAAGACGACACTCCGGCCATCCGTCATCGTCACCGTCTTCTGTTCCGGTGCCGCCTTCTTCGCCGATTCGGTCGTCGGCACTTCGTTGGTCGTTTCGCTCATTCTCTTTTCTCCGTTTTGGCAGGTCTTTACAAGAGGCGCCCACCGTTTTCCCCGTGAGACTCGATTATCGTTCGTGCACGGGGTACGTCAACTCAGCAAAACGTTAACCATCCAACGCTTCCGCGTCGAGTTTTTCGAGCACCGCTTGAAACTCGGTCGCGTCCACGATCAGCTCTTTCCCTTCTTCGCAATCGCAGGTCGCTTCCACGAACGCTGGGAATTCGTCGGAGCAGCCGCACTTGAGGCAGATTGCTTCGTGCCAAAAGGCGGCTTCGGTGATTTTTTCGCGGAGGGTCACAAAGGCTCCTTGAGGCAATAAGTGACAATGTTGTCATCGGGGTCGTGATCGTTCCACGCCCACACAAAGAAGTTTTGGGTTTGGGAGGTGCTACCACTCCCCAGTATCGAATTCCCACCGAACCCATGGGTCGTGGTCGGGTTCTTGGGGAGGGAGAGGAGAGAGGTGGCACACGCTCCCCTGCTTCTCATCCCGATTAATCATTGCTTGATCGGCCCAGTTCTTCGCCTCGAACGGCACCCTCGTCGGGGCAGGCTTCGCGAGCCTCTTTGCCTCGTCGATCCGTGCCCGCAGACCGGGACTCTCCCAATCATAGTGCCCATCGGGTCCCGGCTTCCGATCCTTCTTGAACGGTTTGAAGTCCATCACAGTTCTCCCAGGGCTTGATCGAATTCAACCATCTGTTCGACGGTACACTCGTCGAAAAAGCCGTTTTCCATTGCGAATTCGACTGCTTGGGCAATCAATTGGATGTTCTCTTCGGACAATCGAGCAGTTCGCATCCGGTTGTAAAGGTGCTGCAATTCCATTTCGTTCTCCTCTGTCGTGCATGATCGCACTCGAATGCCCGCGGGCACTCGGCTGAGATCACCAGCTCTTTTCCAAAATCTCTGCCCATCGTTTGAGCAGCTCTTCTGTCACCACCAGAAAGGCGCGGGGCTCGTTGTTCCTTCCGTCATAAACGCAAGCAACAGCTGCCTTTTGCCCTCCCACCGCTCGCATCGCGTCTTGATGCGTAGATTCTCCTGCGACGCTAAAAGTTTCGATCACTTTGCCAGCTCGCAGAGACGCGCAGCGCGCTGTAGGATGGCACTGGTCGGCACTTCAGCTTGCGGCAGAACGTCGTCCAGATAGCGTAACCCCGCGTCGAACAGCTTGGCCTTCAGCTCGTCTCGCTTTTTGAGCACGAACTTCGTGGCGTCGGCGTAGGCGTCGGCGTAGGCGTCGGCGTCGGCGTCGGCGTAGGCTTTGGCGTCGGCGTCGGCGTAGGCGTTGGCTTTGGCGTAGGCGTTGGCGTAGGCGTAGGCGTAGGCGTAGGCGTCGGCGTCGGCGTAGGCGTAGGCGTTGGCGTAGGCGTAGGCGTAGGCGTTGGCGTCGGCGTCGGCGTAGGCTTTGGCGTAGGCGTTGGCGTAGGCTTTGGCGTAGGCGTTGGCGTAGGC
>Ga0068871_100001310_pt1 | contig 16647 bp, 19 predicted proteins | sample KBSMisM72_FD_72750 | JGI IMG/M metagenome (GOLD analysis project Ga0068871, IMG submission 72750) | Miscanthus rhizosphere microbial communities from Kellogg Biological Station, Michigan, USA - KBS Miscanthus M7-2 | ecosystem: Host-associated > Plants > Roots > Rhizosphere > Soil ... | reverse complement strand
CCCAGCAATTCCCTGGTCTTCGGCTATGTCGACATGGCCGACGCGCCGACCAAGGTGTCGGGCGTGCAGATCCAGCAGGTCGCGCCGCCCACGGAAAAGCCGTATTGGGGTACCGACGTGCGCGACGGCCTGTTCTATACCTACTACCTGCCGCCGGCCTCCTACCGGCTCGCCACCTTGCACGGCTCGAGCTTCTGGCGCGGCGAGTACCAGTACAACTTTCCCCGCCAAGGCGGGGGCACGACTACGGTGCGGATCGACAAGCCGGGGATCTACTTCCTCGGCGCCTACAAGTACAAGGACGTCAAGAGCGGCTTCTTCGAGCAGGGCAAGTTCGACATCGAGCGGGTGAGTTCGCCCACCGAGGCCGAGCTGCTGCAGCGCATCCTGGACCGCGACCCCGAGATCAAGGGTTCTGTCTGGGCGGACAAGATCCGCCAGCGGATCGACCGTCTCAAGCGCTGATGCGCCGCGCGTGCGCCGCGGCGTTCGGCGTCCTGCTCCTCGCCGTGGCGGCAGGCTGCGCGCCGGCGGCGCGCGCCCCGCTCGACCGGATCGAGGCGCTGGACGACGGGGAGATGATCGTCGTCGGCCGGGTCGAACTGGTTCCGCCCCTGCGCAAGGGCGAGCAGCGCATCCGCGGCATCGGCACGGCCGGCCTCGAGAACCGCATGCTCCTCATCGTGGACGAGCGCTCCCGTCCGCTGCCGCGGGATCTGGCGATTTCCGACTACGCCGGCAGGGTGGAGGCGCCCCTCGGAGAGACCTTTTTCGTGCGCAGCCGCGGCGCCCCGTTTCACGTGCTGGGCGGCGTCCTGTTCCTCGACTTCGGCGGCGACACGCAGCAGCGCGCCTATTTTCCGGGCGGCCTGCAGGTGGACGCGCGGCCGGGCGACCGCGCCGTGTACATCGGAACACTGCGCTATCATCGCGACGAGTTCTTCGAGGTCAGCCGCGTGACCGTCGTCGACGACTATGCCGAGGCGAATGCCGAGTTCACCCGCAAGTTCGGCAGCCGCCACGTGCTGCGAAAATCCCTGATGAAACGCAAATAACGGAGACAGCGTGCCTGCCTATGTCATCGCCCAGATCAATGTGACCGATCCGACGAAATACCAGGAGTACGCAAAGGCCGCGGGTCCCGCCGGCGCGAAGTACGGCGGGAAGTTCCTCGTGCGCGGCGGGGCAAAGACCACGCTCGAGGGTGACGTTCCCTATACGCGGATCGTGATCCAGGAATTCGCCGATGTGGCGACGGCGAAGAAGTTCTACAACTCGCCGGAGTACCAGGCGGCGCGCAAGCATCGCGTGGGCGCGGCCGACTTCCACATGATCATCGTCGAGGGCGCCTAGCGGGCGCTCGCCAGCAGATCGGCCATGCGCGCATAGTTGCGGCGGCGCGCATGCTCGAGCGCGCTGACGCCGTCGCGATCGGCGATGCGCGGATTGGCGCCGTGCGCCAGCAGCTCCCGCACGATTTCGGTATGCGTGGGTCCGCCGTCGCCGAGAATCACCGCCTCGAGCAGCGCGGTCCAGCCGAGGTTATTGACGTGATTCACGTCGATCTTCGTCGTCAGCAGCAGCCTCACGGTATCGAGATGCCCGTGGTGGCAGGCCGGAATCAGGCCGGTGCCGCCGTAGCGGTTGGTGGACTTGAGGTCGGCGCCTGCAGCCAGCGTTGCCCTGACCACCGCGGTGTGGCCGTTCGCCGAGGCGATGAGGAACGCGCTGTCCTGCTTTTGATCCTTGGCGTTGACGTCCGCGCCGCGCGCAATCAGGGCTTGCACGCCCGGCAGGTCGCCGCGCTCCGCGGCGGCGATCAGCTCGCGGTCCAAAGGGGCCTGCGCATGAGCGATCATCGGAACAAGCAAGGCTAGAAGGATCCTCACCCAGCGGCCCCGGCGCCTGCGATCCTTCCGAGCACCACGGCGCTGAGCAGGCCATTGCCGGAGAGATAGCCCCACACATGGTTGCCCGACAGACCGCATGCCGCGCCTCCGCCGGCGAATAGATTCGGCAGCGGCCTTCCGGCGCGATCCAGCACCTGAGCGCGCTCGTCCACTACGAGGCCTCCTTGCGTATGGAACAGGGCGCCAGTGACTTTGATTGCATAGTAGGGCGGAGCTAGCGCAGGCTTGCCCGAGAAGCTTCTGCCGAATCGATCTTGTCCTCCGGTCGCCGCGAGCCTTTGCACTTCGTCGAGCGTCTTTTGCAGAGAAGGAAAGGCAGGGTTCAGCTTTACGGCGCCGGCGCGATGGGCTTCCTGGTAGTCGGGGAAGGTCAGCCCGAGCTGGTGCAATCGCTCGTCGTAGACGCACCACGCGACGCCGCCAGGCTGCCGCAGCACGGGAAGGCAGGCTTCCGAATAGCCGGCGTGCTCGTTGGCGAAGCGCTCGCCGGTTTCGTTGACCTGGATGCCGCCTTCGATCATCAGTGCCCAGGTGACGAGGATGCCGTGCGGCGTGGCGACCGAGCCGTGGCCCTGGTAGGCGGTCATGCCGGCGGACGCGGCGCCGAGCTGTTCGCCCCAGCGCAGCGCGTCGCCCTGGTTACCAGTGTGGCCAAAGTAGAGCGCGTCGGCGATCTCCGGCAGGTGCTGCCTGACCATCGCGGGGTTGCCGCCGAAGCCGGAGCAGGCGAGCACCAGAGAGCCGTACTCGACGTCCTCCTTCGAGCCATCCGGCCGCTCGAATTTCACTGCCTTGTCGTCTATATGGGAAACGCGGGCGGAGGTGAGGATGTCGACGTCCCTGCAGGCATTCAACAGACAAGCCATCAGCGCGGCGCCGGTCTTCTGCGGCACGCAATGCATGCGCTCCACGCTGTGGCCGGGATAGAGGAAGCCCTCGACGAGCTGGAACGGAATGGCGTGCTTGTCCGCAAGCCATTCGATGGTGGGCCCGGAGGCGCGGCACACGGCGTCGACGATCCTGCGATCGGCCTCGCCATGGTTCTTGCGCTGGATATCTGACGCCATCAGCCCGGCCGAATCGTTGCCGCGCTGGAAACGCGTCGGCGCGGCCGGAATGAAGCCGGAGGAGAGGGCTGTCGACCCCGAAGGCGAGGCGTCGCGCTCGAGGACCAGGACTTCGGCGCCGGCATCGCGCGCCGCGAGCGCCGCGGTGAGGCCACAGGCGCCCGCGCCGACAACGACGACCTGGATCTTCACGCCGCCGCTTTTTTCCAGGCGTCGAGGATTTCCGCGCCGGTCGCCGGCCAGATGCCCGGCCGCTTCATGATGTGGGCCAGGACGGTCTCCAGCGTGCCGATGCGATAGGGATGGCCGATCACCCAGGAATGCAGCGGCAGCACCATGATGCGCCCGCCGCGCGCCGCCGCCTCGTCGTAGAGCAGGTCGAAGTGGTCGATCCACTGGTCGCGCAGCTCGTCCTCGTCATGCTTGAAGCCGAGCAGGATGGTGGCGTCCTCGATGTCGTTCGAGTGCGGCATGGCGTGCAGCGCGCGGCCGCCCGCCCGCATCGGGAAGGGCAGGTCGTCGTTCACCCAGTCGCACACGTACTCGATGCCTGCCTGGGCGAGGAGATCCAGCGTCTGGTGCGACTCGGACTTGGCCGGCGACAGCCAGCCGCGCACCTTGCCGAACTTGCGCAAGGTTTCCAGGCTGCGCGTGATCGCCGCCGCCTCGTCGGGCATGCCTTCGTAGTGCAGGCGATCCATGTCGAGGCCATGGCCGACGAGCTCCCAGCCCTTCGACGCGATCTCGCGGACCAGCGACGGATAGCGCACGGCGACGGCGGCGTTCACCGGCGCGCTGGGACGGATGGCGTGGCGCTCGAGCGCTTTCATGATGCGGTAGATGCCGACGCGGTTGCCGTAGTCGCGCAGCGTGTAGTGGCGCAGGTCGGGATAGGCGGTCTGCAGGGAGCCGAGCGGCTTGAACGGCTTGCCCTGCTGGTCGAGCGGGAACCATTGCAGCGAAACCGTGACCCACAGCGCGATGCGCGCGCCGCCGGGCCACTGGATCGGCTTCCTCTTCGAAAGCTCGGACCAGTCGTAGCGGTCATGGTCCATGCCATAGCGCCGCTTCGGATATTTCAAGTAGTCGTCAGAAATCATGGATCGGCTCCGACGCCTTGGCGAACGCATCGTAGTAGTGGTCGTGGAAGTGCTTCGCTATCTCGCGCCCGGTGGCGAGCCACACCTTGTCGTGGCCGGTGATGTAGGCGAGGGCCTCCTCGAAGGCCTTCATGCGGTACGGCTGGCCGATGAGGTACGGGTGCAGCGGGATGCACATGACGGTGCCCGACTCCGCGCCCTCGGCGTAGAGGCGGTCGAACTGGCGCCGGATGATGTCGCCGTAGTGCCGCGGCGTTACCCAGTTGACGGTGAAGGAGATGGCGTCGTTCATCTCCAGCGAATAAGGGATGCTGGTGAGGCGGCCCTTGCGCACCTTGACCGGCCCGGGCTGGTCGTCGTGGAACAGGTCGCAGACGTAGGTGAGTCCCATCTCGGCCACGAGGTGCAGCGTGTTCTCGGTGTAGGAGAGCGCCGGCGCCAGCCATCCGTCGAGCTTCTGCCCGGTGTGCTTCTTGATCGTGTCGATCGAGTCCTGGATCAGCGCGCGCTCCTGCGCCTCGCTCATGTTGAAGGTGTAGCGCGTGTTATAGGTGCCGTGCGAATAGAACTCCCAGCCTCGCTCGGCGCAGGCCCGGATGATCTCCGGGTGGTGCTCGCACAGCGCCACGTTGAGCGACACGCTGCCGCGCACGCCGCAGCGGTCCATCGCCTCCATCATGCGCTGGAAGCCGGCGCGGTTGCCGTAGTCGCGATAGGAGTAGGCGAGTACGTCGGGCACCGGGCGGGGCCAGGAGATGCGCGTCGGGTTCTTCGGCGGCTCGAGCTCGTAGAACTCGATGTTGGGCGCTACCCAGAACGCCACGCGCGCGCCGTTCGGCCACTCGATCTTCGGCCGCTTGTTGTACGGCAGGTAGTCGTAGTACCCGGGATCGCGCTTCATGCTCTTTTTATTTGTAGCTTTTCAAAAAATCCAATGCTTCCTGCACCGGAATGACATCTCCATACTTGAGCGCGATGTCGTACAAGTTGGCGAAGTGCGGGCTCTCGTGCTTGTCCGCGACGCATTCCTCGGGAACGATGCAGCGGTAGCTGCGCGAGAGCGCGTCCACGATCGTGGCGCGCACGCAGCCCGAGGTGGAGCCGCCGGTGACCACCACCGTATCGACGCCGTGGAAGGTAAAGACCGATTGCAGGTTCGTCTCGTGGAACGCCGAGGCCATGCGCTTGTTGACGATGATGTCGCGCTGACGGTCGACCTGCAGCCGGTCGTCGAACTCCGAGCGGCGCGAGCCGACCTTTATGTTCTGCAGCGAGTCGGGCGTGTTGGTGCGCGTGCCCCATACGCCGCAGTCCTCTCCGGACTCCATGTAGGCGACGTAGGTCCACACCACCGGCAGGCTCTTCGCGCGGAAGGCGGCAGCGAGCTGGTTCACATAATCGAGCTGCTTCGGGTTGGTCTCGTAGGCGGTGATGAATTCGCCGACCTTGGTGTAGGCCTTCTGCAGGTCGACGTTGATCAGCGCGGGCTTGCGGCCGAAGCCGAAGCGCTTGCGCGTGGGATTGCGCTTCACATCCTCGAACAGCTGGCGGGCGGTCTTGTCAGACGTTTCCATGGAATAGCCAATCAAAGCGTTTGCGGTACTGGGTCTCGAACGCCGCGATCGCGGCCTCGTGCTGCAGGGTGATGCCGATGTCGTCGAGGCCCTCCAGCAGGCACTTCTTGCGGAAGCCGTCGATCGCGAAGCGGTAGGTGCTGCCGTCCGGGCCAGTGACGGTCTGCGCCGGTAAGTCGACCCTGATGGTCGCTCCCGGCCGACGATGTAGTTGTTCTCTCAAATTAAAACAAATCTGGAAATCAAGCGCGACCGGCAAGACTCCGCTCTTCAGCGAATTGAGATAGAAGATGTCGCCGAAATCGACCGCGATGACGCAGCGGATGCCGTAGTCGGAGAGCGCCCACGGCGCCTGCTCGCGGCTCGAGCCGCCGCCGAAGTTGCGGTCGGCGACCAGGATCTTCGCCTCGCGGTACGCCGCCTGGTTGAGCACGAACTTCGGGTTGTCCATCAAGTCGCGGAACAGGAACGAGCCGTAGCCTTCCTTGCGCGGCCGGCGCAGGAAGCGCGCCGGCAGGATCTGGTCGGTGTCGACCTTCGACTGGTCGATCGGCGCGGCGACGCCTTCCAGGACGACGAAGGGTTCCATCAGAGTTTCCTCACGTCGGTGATCCGCCCGGTGAGCGCTGCGGCGGCCGCCATCGCGGGCGAGAGCAGGTGAGTGCGGCTGCCCTTGCCCTGGCGGCCGACAAAATTGCGGTTCGACGTGGAAGCGCAGCGCTTGCCCGCAGCCACCAGGTCGCCGTTCATGCCGACGCACATCGAGCAGCCCGACTCCCGCCACTCGAAGCCGGCATCGCGGAAGATGCGGTCGAGGCCTTCTTTTTCGGCGGCGAGCTTTACCTGGGTGGAGCCCGGCGAGACTATCGTAGGCACTCTCGCCTTGCCGCCTTTGGCGACCTGCGCGGCGGCGCGCAGGTCCTCGATGCGCGCGTTGGTGCACGAGCCGATGAAGACCTGGTCCACCGCGATGTCGGTGAGCGCCATCCCCGGAGTCAGGCCCATGTACTTCAGCGCGCGCTCCATGGATGCCTTTCGCTCGGGATCCTTTTCCGCGGCCGGGTCCGGCACGCGTTCGGTGACCGGCAACGCGTCCTCCGGACTGTTGCCCCATGTCACCATCGGCGCCAGCCGGGTGGCATCCAGCTCGATTTCCGCATCAAAAACCGCGTCGGAATCCGACGGCAGTGTTTTCCAGTAGGCCAGGGCGCGCTCCCACGCCTCGCCTTGCGGAGCGAAGGGGCGGCCCTTGAGATAGGCGTAGGTGGCCTCGTCGGGCGCCACCATTCCGGCGCGCGCTCCTGCCTCGATCGACATATTGCACACCGTCAGCCGCTCTTCGATCGACATGGCGCGAATGGCGGAGCCGGCGTACTCGATGACGTGGCCGACCGCCCCGTTCGCCCCCACGCGCGCGATGATGGCGAGGATCACGTCCTTGGCGGTGACGCCGGCGGGCAGCGTTCCCTCCACCCGGATGCGCATGGTTTTGGAGCGCCGCTGCCAGCTGGCCTGCGTGGCGAGCACGTGCGTGATTTCGCTCGCGCCGGCGCCGAAGGCGAGCGCGCCGAGCGCGCCGTGCGTCGAGGTGTGCGAGTCGCCGCACATGAGCACGATGCCGGGCAGGGTGATGCCTTGCTCGGGGCCGACCACGTGCACGATGCCCTGGCGCGGATCGTCGAGCGAGAAATGCACGATGCCGTGCTGGCGCGTGTTGCCGTCCAGCAGCTGGACCACGCGGCGCTGCTCCGGGTCCGCGATCGCGTTAACCTTGTGCACCAGCGTGGAGACGCCGTGGTCGGGCGTGGCGAAGGCCTGGTCGGGCCGGCGCACCTTCAGGCCGCGGTCGCGCAGGAACTCGAAGGCGTGCACCGAGCCATCGTGCACCAGGTGGCGGGCGACGTGCAGCAGGGTCTGGCCGTCGTCGCCTTCGGCGATCGTGTGGGCCCGCCAGATCTTGTCGTACAGCGTCCTGCCCATGGCTCAGTATGCGACGCGCGTTTTCTCGTCCACGCCGTACTTCGCCTCGGCTTCCTGCACTTCCCGCATGCCGACCAGGTCGAAGAATTCCTGGAAGCTGGCGATGTTCTTCGCCACCTCGGCGATCGAGCCGGTGCGCTTGAGCTCGCCGAGCGTCTTCGTGATCGCGGTAATGGCCGCGAGCAGGGCGAAGTTGGGATAGATCACCAGCCTGAAGCCGAGGCGGCCGATCTCGTCGATCGGCAGGAACGGCGTCTTGCCGCTGGACGCCATGTTGTAGAGGGTCGGCTTGCCGAAGGCCTTCGGGATCGCCGCCAGGTGCTCCATCTTCGACGGCGCCTCGAGGAAGATCACGTCGGCGCCGGCCTCCTCGTAGCGCTTGCAGCGCTCGATGGCGCGCTCGAAGCCTTCCACTGCCAGCGCGTCGGTGCGCGCGATCAGGACGAAGTCCGCGTCGTGGCGAGCGTCGAGCCCGGCACGGATTTTCGCCACCATCTCCTCGACCGGGATGATCGACTTGCCGGCGAGGTGGCCGCAGCGCTTGGGCCACTGCTGGTCCTCGACGTGGATGCCGGCCGCGCCGGCGCGCTCGTACGCGCGCACCGTGCGCTGCACGTTCATCGGGCCGCCGTAGCCGGTATCGGCGTCGGCCACCAGAGGCAGCTGCGAAGCCTCGGCGATGCGTTGGGCGTTGTCGACCATCTCGCCCATGGTCAGGAGGCCGACGTCGGGCATGCCCAGGCGCACGGCGGTGGTGCCCGCGCCGGTCATGTAGATCGCCTCGAATCCCTGCTTCGCAATCAGGCGGGCGGTGAGCGCGTCGGCGGCGCCCGGCGCCATCAACGGCTTCGGCCGCGCCAGCAGATCGCGCAACCTCTTGGTCATCGTCATACGGGCCAAGATACCACCGTTGGGAGCTCCGGACGGGGCGCCGCACGTTTACGCATGTGTAGAATCGAATTTCTTCCGGAGGAGGCAGAAAATGGCAATCGAATCGAGCAAACAGAAGTTTCGCGCCAAGCGGCGCGAGGTGCTGCGCGCCGCGGCTGCGGCGACCACCCTGGCGGGTTTTCCGGGTCTGGTCCTCGGGCAATCAAACCCCAAGACGGTGAAGATCGGCCTGATCTTCCCGATGACCGGCATGTTCGCCTACAACGGCCAGCAGTCCATGGCCGGCGCCAGGCTGGCGGCCGACGAGATCAACTCGCGCGGCGGCATCAAGTCGCTGGGCGGGGCGAAGATCGAGCTGGTGGCCGGCGACTCCCAATCGAAGCCGGAGGCCGCCGTAGCGGAAGTGGACAAGCTCTCGGAGCAGGGGATCGCCTGCTTCCTCGGCGGCTACGCCAGCGGCATCGCTCTCACCGCGACGCAGGCGTCGGCGCGCAACAAGGTGCCGTTCATGGTCGACGGCCCGGTATCCGACCAGATCACCTCGCGCGGCCTGTACGGCGTGTTCCGCTTCAGCCCGGGATTCAAGCGCATCACCGACGTCGCGCTCGACAACCTCGACGCCATCAACAAGGCCGCCGGCACGCCGGCGAAGACCGTGATGCTGGTGCACGAGGACGGCGCCTTCGGCTCCGGCCTGGCCAAGTTCCTCGCCGCGGAGCTGCCCAAGCGCGGCTTCCAGGTGCTGGACACGATCGCGCACCCGACGCCGACGCGCGACTTCACCAACATCGGCCTGCGCCTGCGCTCGGCCAAGCCGGACCTGATCGTGCCGTCGAGCTACCTCAACGAGTACACGCTGCTGGCGCGCTCCATCCACCAGCACAAGGTGCCGATGAAGGGTATCTACTCGGTCATCGGCGGCGGCGCCTCGAACATGAAGTTCATCCGCGAATACAACGCCGCGGCGCAGTACATCATGGATACCAACCACTGGGTCGACCCGAAAAAGGCGAAGACCAAGCAGTTCGTCGCCGCGCTGGAGAAGGCCAACGTCGACCTGACCTACGAGGTGATGCTGGACTACTGCGGCGTGCTGCTGATCGCCGACGCCCTCGAGCGCGCAAGGTCGGCCGACCGCGACAAGCTCACGCAGGCGATGGCCGCCTCGACCTTCGAGGACCACGTCATGCCGTACGGCCCGACCAAGTTCGTCGACGGGCAGAACCAGGGCGCGCAGCCGATCACCACCCAGGTGCAGAAGATGGCGGTCGAGGTGATCCAGCCGACCCAGTTCGCGTCGGCGAAGGCGGTGTTCCCGATCCCGGCCGTCTGAGGCGGGACTGCTCGATCCGGTCATCCTGCTGGCGGTCGGCCTCAACGGGCTGACCGTCGGCGCGATCTACGCGCTGGTCGCGCTGGGGCTCGCGCTGGTCTACGGCGTGCTGCACATCATCAACTTCGCGCACGGCAGCATCCTGATGCTGGCGCTGTACGCGGGGTTCTTCCTTTTCACTCTGGGCGGCGTCGATCCCTACCTCGCCGTCCTGATCCTCGCGCCGGCGTTCTTCGCCGGCGGCTACCTGCTGCAGCGCTACGTGATCGCCCCGGTCAGCTTTGGCAAGGACACCAACGTGCTCCTGGTCACCCTCGGGCTGTCGATCATCATCGACAACCTGGCGCTGTACCTGTGGACCTCCAACACCCGCACCATCGACGTCGGGTACGCGCAGGTCTTCGTCGACGTTGGCGTCACCGCGGTGGCGCTGCCCAAGCTGATCGCGCTCGGGGCGGCGGTGCTGATCGGCATCCTGTTCTGGCTGCTGATGACGCGCACCGACGCGGGCAAGGCGATTCGCGCAGTGTCGAAAGAGCGGCAGGGCGCGCGCATCGTCGGCATCAACGTCGAGCACATCTTCGCGCTCAGCTTCGGCCTGGGCAGCGCGGTAGTGGCGATCGCGGCCTGCCTCCTGCTGCCGACCTTCTACGTCACCCCGCAGGTGGGCAATGCCTTCGTGCTGATCGCCTTCACCACGGTGGTGCTCGGCGGCATGGGCAGTTTCATCGGCGCGCTGGTCGGCGGCATGGTGCTCGGCATAGTCGAGGCCTACAGCGGCCTGCTGCTGGGCGAGAGCCTGGGGCAGATCGGCATCTTCGTGATCTTCATCCTGGTGCTGCTGTTCCGCCCGACCGGCTTGTTCGGCCAGCGCGCGTGAAAAAAATCCTGCTGGTCATCATTGTTTTCTTCCTGGTGCTGCCGCTATTCGTCGAGTCGCGCTTCTGGCTCGGCTTCTGGACCACCACGCTTTTCTTCGCGCTGCTCGGGCAGAGCTGGAACATCCTCGGCGGCTATGGCGGCCAGGTCTCCTTCGGCCATGCGGTGTTCTTCGGCACCGGCGCCTATGTGAGCGCGGTGCTCCAGGTGCGCCTTGGCCTGGACGCCTGGACCAGCGCCGCGATCGCGGTGGCGGCCGGCGCGCTGGTCGGCGCCTTCATCGGCGCCCTCTCGTTTCGCTACGGGCTGCGCGGCTCGTACTTCGCGCTGGTGACGCTGGCCTTCGCCGAGGTGTTCCGAGTGCTTGCGAACGCCTGGGACTTCACCGGCTCGGGCTTCGGCATGCTGGTGCCGATGAAGCCCGGCGCGGCCAACCTGCAGTTCGCCGACCGCAGCTGGTTCTACTACGCCATCCTGCTGCTGGTAGTCCTGGCCTACGCGCTGACCTGGCGAGTGGAGCGCTCGCGCTTCGGCGCCTACCTGCTCGCGATACGCGAGAACGAGGACGCGGCGCGCGCCCTGGGCATCAACGCGTTCCGCATCAAGCTGGCCGCGATCACGCTGTCGGGCGCCATGGCGGCGATGGCGGGTGTGTTCTACATCCAGTACTACCTGTTCGTCGACTCGCACGTCGGCTACGGCCCGGCCATGTCCGTGAACGCGCTGCTGGCTCCGCTCATCGGCGGCGCGGGGACCGTGCTCGGCCCGCTGATCGGCGCGGTTGCGCTGGGCTCGCTTGCCGAACTCACCAGCCTGCTGCTGGGCAAGGAGCCGGGCGTCAACCTGCTGGCATTCGGCGTTCTGTTGCTGGTGATCCTGCGTTTCCTGCCGAACGGCTTGATGGGGCTGCTGCGTGGCCGTTCTTGAAATCAGCGATATCTCCAAGCGTTTCGGCGGCCTGCTGGCGGTATCGCAAGCCTCGCTCGAAGTACAGGCCGGGCGCATCACCGGGCTGATCGGGCCCAACGGCGCCGGCAAGACGACCCTGTTCGCCATCATCGCCGGCTTCGCCCGGCCCGACGGCGGCAGCGTCAAGTTCGACGGCCGCGAGATCACCGGCATGGCTCCGCACCGCATTTGCCGGCTGGGCCTCGTGCGCACCTTCCAGATCGTGCAGCCTTTCGGCGCTCTCAGCGTGCGCGAGAACATCGCCGTCGGCTCGCACCTGCACGAGCGCGGGCGCGCGCGGGCCCTGCAGGAGGCGGAGAAGATCGCGCGTCAGGTCGGCATGCAGGCGCAGCTCGACACGCCGGCGCAAAGCCTTACCATCGCCGGCCGCAAGCGCCTGGAGCTGGCCCGCGCGCTCGCCACCCAGCCCAGGCTCCTGCTCCTGGACGAGGTGATGGCGGGCCTCACGCCGACCGAGGTGAACGAAATCGTCGCGGTGATCAGGAGCATCCGCGACGCGGGCGTGACGATCCTCCTCATCGAGCACGTGATGCAGGCGGTGATGAGCCTGTCCGACGACGTCTATGTGCTCAACCAGGGGCGCATCATTGCCCACGGCGGCCCGCGCGACATCGCCTCCAATGCGCAGGTGATCGAAGCGTACCTCGGGCGAAGGGCGACGCATGCTTGAAGTACGCGGCCTGCACGCCGGCTACGGCGCGCTGCGCATTCTGCGCGGCCTGGACATGGACATCGAGCCCGGCGAGATCGTCGCCGTGCTTGGCGCGAACGGCGTCGGCAAGACCACGCTCAACAACACGCTCACCGGCTTGCTGCGTCCGGCGCAGGGCAGCATTCTCTGGATGGGCGAAGAGATCGCCGGCGCCGCGCCGGAGCGCATCGTAGCGAGCGGCCTCGTGCAGGTCCCCGAAGGCCGCAGGATCTTTCCGAACCTCACCGTGCGGGAGAACCTGGAGCTGGGCAGCTACCGGCGAGCCCGGGCGAACCGGGCGCGCAACTTCGAGCGCGTACTGGACGGGCTGCCGCGGTTGCGAGAGCGCCTCGAGCAGCCGGCGGGCACGCTTTCGGGCGGCGAGCAGCAGATGCTCGCCACCGGGCGGGGCCTGATGGCCGAGCCGAAGCTGCTGATCCTCGACGAGCCTTCGCTCGGCCTGTCGCCGCTGATGGTGGAGGACATGTTCCGCATGATCCAGCGCATCAGCGGGGAGGGCGTGACGGTGCTGCTCGTCGAGCAGAACGTCGTTCAGTCGCTGGACATCGCGCACCGCGCCTATGTGATGGAGAACGGCGTCTTCGTCTTGAGCGGGCCGGCGCGCGAGCTTGCCGCCGACCCCAGGTTGAAGCAGGCGTACCTCGGACTCTAGCGGCGCTAGAGCGGCTTGAGCTTCGCGCCGAGCACCTCGGCCATGTCGTTCCAGACCATCTGGTCGGCGAGCTTGCCGTCGCGCACGCTGAATCGGTCGATGAAACGGATGCCGGAGTAGGGCGTGCCGTCGAGCAGCTCGCCGTAGAGCGTGCCGAAGCAGTAAACGATATTGTCGAAGGCGTCAAAGCGCTCGTATGTCTTCCGGGCGCTGCGATAGCGGCCCCTCGCGGACTGGACAAGCTCTTCGAGCGAGTCGAAGCGCGTCCCGCCCGGGAACACCATGTGGAAGCCGGGCGCCAGCAGTGCCTTGGCGGCGGCCAGATCGCGGCGCTCCATCGCTTCGAGGTAGCGCTTCACCAGCTCGGTCATTTCGTGAACTCCTCGCGGGCAAGGGCGCGCGGCATGATTGATATTATGAAGCCTGCTGGTAACATGCTTTACGACAGGGAGATAAATCCGGAAATGAACGCCATGCTCAAAACAGCCGTGCTTGCCCTCTGCCTGACCATAGCTTCGCCGGCATTTGCCGAGGACACGATCTCGGCGACGCACGTGTTTCCCGCCTCGCTCATCTACTCGCGCAGCTTCCTCGAGTTCGTGAAAAAGGCGAACCAGGCGGGCAAGGGCGTCTTCACCATCCAGGTGCGCGGCGGCCCCGAGGCGATCGGCATGATGGAGCAGCCCGGCGCCGTGCGGAGCGGGGTGGTCGACATGGTGTACTCGGCATGCGCTTTCTACGCTGCGGTCGTTCCCGAATGCGACGCCGTCTCCGCCTCCTCGATCGACGGCCCGACCGCGCGTCGCAATGGCGGCACCGACTTCCTGAACCAGGTCCACCAGAAGCGGATGGGCACGTATCTCCTCGGCTGGGTGGACAGCGGCATCCGCTTCTCGCTCTGGTCGACCAAGGAGCCGAAGTTCGACTCGACCGGCCACATCGACATCAAGGGGTTCAAGGTCCGCGGCAACCCGATCTACAACGCGTTCCTGACCAACTACCTCGGCGCGCAGATCATCAACCTCAACTCGCCCGAGCTCTACACCGCGCTCGAGCGCGGCACCGTCGAGCTGACGGCCTGGACGCAGATCGGCACGATGGACCTCAACTGGGACCGCTACCTCAAGTACCGCATCCTGCCGGACTTCTTCTCGACGGACCTGGTGATCCTCGTCAACCAGAAGAAATGGCAGTCGCTCTCGCCCAAGAGCCGCGAGATCCTGCAGCGGGTGACGATCGAGCACGAGATCTCCAGCCTGAACGACCTGCAGGCGGTATGGAAGAAGGAGCAGGCCGAGCTCGAGAAGCGCGGCCTGAAGACGGTTTCCCAGTCGCCGGAGGCTTCCAAGCGCTTCATCGCCGGCGCGCGCGCCGCGAGCCTGGCGCGCATGAAGGAGCGCATGGAGAAGTCGGGCGGCACCGAGAACTACGACAAGATGGTCAAGCTGTTCACTCCGGATTGAGGTATGTAACGAAGGCGTATGACGCCGTCCTCTACGGGATGGCGTACTTCGCGGGCTTCCTGATGGCGGCCATGATGGTCACCATCACGCTCGACGTCGTGCTGCGCAACCTCGGCTACCAGAGCTCGGCGCACTTCTTCACCTTCAGCGAATACGCGCTGCTCATGATTCCCTGCCTCGGCGCGCCGTGGCTGGTGCGCGAGAAGGGGCACATCTACGTCGAGATCCTGCTGATGCAGCTCGGGCCGCGCGGAAAACGCTGGCTGACCCGCTTCATCGGCGCGGCGTGCATCGCGGTGTGCCTCGTGGTCGCGTGGTACGGCTTCGACGTCACGCTGCGCGACTTCCTCGGCAACGAGAAGGACGTGCGCTCGCTCGACATGCCGCGCTGGATGATCGTCGGCTGGATCCCGCTCGCCTTCTTCATGATGGCGATCGAGTTCGCGCGCTTCCTGTGGCGCGGCGAGGACTTCCTCGCGCCGATGTCCGAGCTCGGCGCCAGCAGCTAGCCGCCCGCCATGGCCTGGTACTGGGTTGCGTTGCTGCTCTTCGGCTCGGCGCTCGGGCTGATGATGCTCGGCATCCCGGTGGCGATCGGCTTCTTCGTCACCAACATCATCGCCGCCGTGCTGTTCATGGGCGGCGGGCCCGGCATCCAGCAGGTGATCAACAACGGCTTCGGCGCGATGACCAATTTCGCGCTGGTGCCGATCCCGATGTTCCTGCTGATGGGCGAGCTCTTCTACCACACGGGTCTCGCCACGCGCTGCTTCAATGCGGCCGACAAGCTCCTGGGGAACATCCGCGGACGCCTGGCGTACGTCACTCTCATCGGCGGCACCGCCTATGCCGGCCCGGCCGGGTCGTCGATGGGCGCCTGCGCGCTCCTCGGCCGCCTGATGGTGCCGGAGATGATGAAGCGCGGCTACAGCAAATACCTGTCCCTCGGCCCGATCATGGGCGTGGGCGGCCTCGCGGTGATCATCCCGCCCTCGGCGCTCACCGTGCTCCTCGCCACGCTCGGCCAGACCGACGTCGGCGCGCTCCTCATCGCCGGCATCATTCCCGGCTTCGTCCTCGCCCTGATGTACGGCGTGCTGATCTGGGCGTGGACGGTGATCGATCCCAGCGCGGCGCCGCCCTACATCGCCGAGAAGGTGAGCCGCAGGGAAAAAATCCGCCTCTTCTTCGCCGACGTGGTGCCGATGATCGTGATCATCGTCTTCTCGGTGCTGGTCATGGTGACCGGATGGTCGACCCCGACCGAGGCGGCGGCGCTCGGCGTCGTGTCGGTCCTGGTGCTCGCCGCGTGCTACGGCGAGATGACCTGGCGGGCGTTCGTGAAGTCGGTCGACGGTGCGCTGCGCGTCACGGTGATGGCGTTCCTGGTGATCTTCGGCTCGGCCACCTTCGCCCAGGTGCTGGCGTTCACCGGCGCCTCCAGCGGGCTGATGCATTGGGCGATCAGCTTCAACGTGACGCCGATCGGCATGGTCTTCGTGATGATCGGCGTGATCATTTTCCTTGGCAGCTTCATGGATCCCCTGTCCAAGATGCTGCTTACGGCACCGATCTTCTTTCCGCTGGCCAAGACCCTCGGCTTCGACCTCACATGGTTCGGGCTGATCATGCTGCTCGCCCTCGAGGTCGGGTACACGACGCCGCCCTTCGGGCTGCTGCTCTTCGTCATGAAAGGCGTCGCGCCCCCCGGCACCACGATGAAGGACATCTACCTCGCCGGCATGCCCTTCATCGCCTGCGTGATGCTGCTCATCCTGATGATCATGTTCTACCCCCCGCTCGCCACATGGCTGCCGCAGATCAGTCACTGAAGATGCGCGCGGTACGGGTGCACGCCTACGGCGGCCCCGAGACCATGCGCTACGAGGAAGTGCCGATGCCCGTGCCGGGCGCCGGCGAGCGGCTGGTCAGCCTTTCGGCGGCAAGCGTCAACCCGATCGACTGGAAGATCCGGCAGGGCAGGCTGCGCGGGGTGTTTTCGCTCGAGCTGCCGCGCGTCCTCGGCAGGGACGGCGCCGGCGCCGACGTAGGCAGCGGCGAGCGGGTGATGGGCCTCGGCGCGCCGGGACGCGACGGTACCCACGCAGAGTTCACGG
>Ga0068871_100001308_pt1 | contig 16662 bp, 10 predicted proteins | sample KBSMisM72_FD_72750 | JGI IMG/M metagenome (GOLD analysis project Ga0068871, IMG submission 72750) | Miscanthus rhizosphere microbial communities from Kellogg Biological Station, Michigan, USA - KBS Miscanthus M7-2 | ecosystem: Host-associated > Plants > Roots > Rhizosphere > Soil ... | reverse complement strand
GCCACCCTGGTTCATGACGATGTGGTAGATGAATCCTATGAACGCCGTGGTTTTTTTTCTATCAACGCACTCTGGAAAAATAAGATTGCCGTTTTGGTGGGCGATTATTTATTGTCGAAAGGGCTTTTACTCTCGCTGGACAATGATGATTTTGAAATACTGAAAATTCTGTCCCATGCGGTAAAGCAAATGAGTGAGGGAGAACTCCTGCAAATTGAAAAGGCCCGCAATCTTAACCTGCAGGAAGATACTTATTTTGAAATCATTAAAAATAAAACCGCTTCGCTGCTGGCCTCCTCCTGTGCGGCCGGTGCCTATTCAACCTCACAGGACCAGCTGGCGACAGCCAAATTAAAGCAGTTTGGCGAATGGGTAGGCATCGCTTTCCAGATTAAAGATGACCTTTTTGATTATGGCAATGAAGACGTGGGAAAACCAACCGGCAATGACATCAGGGAAAAGAAGTTGACCCTGCCACTCATTTATACGCTCAACAATTGCAGCCCTGCATTGAAAAAAAGCCTTATTTATATCATTAAAAACGAAAACCGCAGAAAAGAAAAAGTAAGCGAGGTGATTGATGCAGTAAAGAAAAGCGGTGGAATTGCTTATAGTCAGCAAAAAATGGAGGCTTACCGCGATAAAGCCCTGCAACTTTTGTACGAATTTGAGCACTCGGAAGTCCGGCAAACAATGGAAGAGCTGGTGCGGTACACAACAGACAGAAAATATTAGTGCAGTCTTATAAACCTATCCCTATGCAGAAAAGATGGAAAGTACTTAGTGCGCCCGAGGAGGAAGTAAAGCAATTGCGGTCAGCCCTTAAAGTTAGTTCTGTTATTTGTAAAATACTGGTACAGCGGGGCATCCGGACCATTGAAGAAGCAAAAAATTATTTCAGGCCGCAATTAGAACAGTTGCATGATCCCTGGCTGATGAAAGACATGCGCAGGGCCTGTAACAGGATCTTTGAGGCCTTTGACAAAAAAGAAAAAATACTTGTATTTGGCGATTACGATGTGGATGGCACCACAGCCGTTGCCTGTATGTACCAGTTTCTTCAAAAAATTTATACACCCTCACTGGTCGACTTCTATATACCTCACCGATACCGTGAAGGATATGGTATTTCAAAAATGGGAATTGATTTTGCCAGGGAAAATGGGTTTAGTCTTATCATTTCTCTTGACTGTGGCATTAAGTCTGTTGAACTTATACAATATGCAAAAGAGCAGGGCATAGATTTTATAGTTTGCGATCACCATTTGCCTGAAGCAGTATTACCCCCGGCCGTTGCTATTCTTAATCCCAAACAAAAAGATTGCAGTTATCCCTATAAAGAATTATGCGGCTGCGGCGTGGGTTTCAAATTAATTACTGCCCTGAGCACAACGCTGCAATTACCACCCGAAAATTATTATTGTTACCTGGACCTGGTTGCTACTGCAATTGCCGCTGATATAGTACCCATGACGGGAGAAAACCGCGTGCTGGCTTTTTATGGAGTAAAAAAAGTAAATGAAAACCCGTGCAATGGTATAAAGGCATTGATAGAATTAAGCGGGGTAAAAAAAACAATACTGCATATTACCAACCTGGTTTTTGTAATAGCGCCCAGGGTTAATGCCGCCGGCCGGATGGATGATGCAAGAAAAGCCGTGCAAATGTTTATTGAAGAAGATTATACAAAAGCACTGGCGTTTGCAGAAATGCTGCACAATGATAATACTGACCGCAAAGAAGCCGACAGCAATATAACCGAAGAAGCGCTGGCATTGATTGAGCAGGATGTTGTTATGGTAAACAGAAAATCCACGGTAGTATTTCAACCGCACTGGCACAAGGGAGTAGTTGGCATAGTGGCATCGCGGTTAATTGAAAAGTATTACCGCCCTACCGTGGTACTTACAAAAAGCGGCGAACTGGTAGCGGGCAGTGCAAGAAGTGTAGCTGGCTTTAATTTATATGAAGCTATTTATGCATGCCGCGAACACTTGCTTGGTTATGGCGGCCATTTTGCTGCGGCAGGTATGACCTTATTGCCGGAACAGGTTGAATTGTTCAGCCAGAAATTTGAAGAAATCATCTCAGCTACCATACCAGACCATCTGCTGGTACCCGAAATCATTATAGATGCGGAGATAAATTTTACCGATATCAATCAAACGCTGTACAAGATCATTGCACAAATGGAACCATTTGGCCCGGATAATATCCGGCCGGTTTTTATAGCTCGCAATGTGCTTGACAATGGATGGTCAAGAATTGTAAAAGAAGAACATGTAAAGTTTTCTTTGCAGCAAAACAATATTGTTTTTAGCGGTATCGGGTTTGGTATGGCAGATAAATTTCACCTGCTGCAGTCAAAACATCCGCTGGATGTAGTTTTTACCCTTGATGAAAATGAATGGAATGGCAATACATCATTGCAACTTAAGGTGATTGATTGCAGGCTTTCGGTATAGCACAAACGCTAGCTATATACTGCAACTGCAATGCCGTAAATAAGTAGTGCTAGTTTCTGAACGTAGGGCACCAGGACTGCCGTTTGCTGGGTTCGTTCTGGCCATAAAATCCCTGGTTTACGATAGCAAATTCAATAGCACCCCTTGCATTATTATAGTTACTGAGTGTTGAAACAGTAACATCATATGTAAAAGTGAAGCGCAACATTTTCCATTGAAAGCCCAGCATAGGAATAAAAGCATCGCCTACGCGGTAATAAAGGCCGCCATATAACTGCAACTCTCCATCACCACTTAAATTATACGCGGCATTCACTCCACCAACCATTTCATGAGCACCTGCCTGGTTGGTATAATAGGCCATTGGATTTACAATAACCTGGTCATTTGCTTTAAAGCTGCCATTTAAAAAACCAATATAACGGGGAGCGAGACGGTTGTCATATCCTGGTGTAACATCAAAAAAACTTTCTTTTGGTCTGTTCAGGTGCTGCACGGAGAAACCGCCGTTTACATATACCTTGTCGGAAGGAAAATAAGCATAATTCAATCCGGCCTGTATATCCAGGTAGTTAATCGCCGTGCTGTTAAATGCTACGGACGAGGGTACACCCGCATCAAAAAAACCGGTGGCTTTATTAAACTGATCAGGGAATTTCAATTGAGTAGGATCGATTCTTTTATTGGCCCAGCCCACATTGAAACCCGCGGTTACCAGGCTGCCCAGACCAATTTGCTGGTGATAGGCAATTGAACCATATATTTTGGTGGAAGTTAAATTGCCGCTGCCTGCAACATCGCGCAAAATCACACCACCGACCCCCAGCCAGCCATTTTCAATGCGGTCGCGCATTAATTGTGCATCGGCCCATAAACTCATTGTTTTATAGGGTGCGCCCAATACGGTAACCCACTGGCTGCGGTAATTACCACCTATCCGGTAGTCTGCATCAGGAATAAACCCTGTGTTGGCAGGATTAGTAGTAAGCGGTGAATTGAAAAATTGCGAAAAATGAAGATCCTGCGCAAACGTTGAGAACGATGACAGCGCAAGGGCACAAATAAAAATAATTGCCTTACACCCGCCGGAAGCAATTTTTGCTTTGCTGTACGTAAAGGCATATGCATGCACGCCACATATTTGTGTTTCTGAAACAGTATTCACCTGCAGGCCGCTGTTCTCACGCATTGGTTAATCTTTGTGCTTCAAAAAATATCTTAACGCTTCTGATTATTGTTTGTTTAAACCGCGTTTATCTTAATAACGTAATATCTCCTTTTTTAGTTGCCCTGGTTCCATCTGTAAACTCTACTTCCAGGGTATAGGCGTATACATCCATTGGCTGTATCACACCTTTATACTTGCCATCCCACCCTACACTTGGACTGCTGCTTTCAAACACCAGGTTACCAAACCTGTTATAGATACGCCATTTCATTCTGCCTACGCCAAATCCCTTTACATAAATAACACTATTGGTACCATTGGTTTGGGGTGTAAATGCATTCGGCAAATCCAGTTTAGGCACCACTATGGCCACCACTTCGGCACTGGCAGTATCGGAGCAGCCAGAGCTGTTAAAGGCTATCAGTTGTACCTGGAAGGTGCCGCTTGTATTATACAGGTGATCAAGATTTGCCCTGCTTGTTGTAACCAGTGAATCACCATCTCCGAAAAGCCATTTAAAGCGTATTGCATCCGGAGAAGATGTATTGGTAAATGTATACGGGAAGTTTTCCTGTGGTGTAACCGGTGACACTGTAAAGGAAGCAGTTGGCTTATCCGCCACCATTATAGTAGCTGTAGTAGAATCAATTTTATTACAAGTTGATGTATCAACAGCCACCAGTTTGATGGTATAGGTGCCGGGCACGGTATAAGGATGGGTTACCACCGCGTTATTGTCCTTAATAATAGTACCATCTCCAAAATCCCAGGTAAAATCGGTACCCGCCAGCGAAGTGTTATTAAACACCGCATTGTCTGGTATACAACCAATCGGTGAAGTATCGAACTTTGCTTTCACGAGTGGTGAAACCCGCAACAAAAGGGGCAGAGAATCCGGTGCATTACAATAACTTGTATCTGTTAAAATTAACCGCACATTGTAGGTGCCAGCCGCTGCATAATTATGGGTTACAGCACCCGGCCCGGAGACAACACGCGTTCCGTCTCCAAAATCCCAAATAAACGATTGGGCGCTAAATGGAGGAGCCGTAGCCGAAAACGTTGACGTGTTATTAAACTGGTATGAAAGTGACTGACAGGGTTGCTGTTTATTGGCGGTAAAACTTAGAAAGGCCTCATTATTTCTTACGCGAATGGTGGTATATACGGTATCGCGGATATTGCAGGTAGTAGAATCAATACCAACCAGCATTACTTTATAATCTCCAATATTGTTATAGGTGTGCGAAACATCAAAATTTTTGGTAAATACCGCTGGTGAGCCGTCACCAAAATTCCATTCATAACTGGTAGCATTTCTTACCGTGTCTTTAAATTCAACTGTTAAAGGAACGCAGCCAGAAGTATCAAATGTGCCGTTTATAAAAGCCCTTACTCCTGCCCCTACACCAGAAAAATTGAAAGCAATTTTTACAACACCCAGGTTACACCCCATGTCACCGGCACCGTTGCGGGGCGCTACAACACCGGGTGTAGTTGGATAGGGCGGGCTTGGTGCGCCGTTGGTAGAGTTGCCTTCACAATTGGCGCAAATGGCCTGGTAAATAACGCCTTGCTGATCATAACGGCTGGTGCCACCGTCTACGTGCTCACCAAAACCGCTGGGCCCGGTACCACCCTGACCAAAAAAAGTACCGTATAATAAAGAGGCGGCATCTTTCCTGATTACGATAAAATAGAAATCTTTATTGTCTGTAAAATTTTTTATTGCATTAGGAGTAGTAGGCATACCGGTAATGCCCAGTTGCCCAAAAGCATCTCCCTGAAGAAAGGGAGACCCTCCCCAACCTGAAACATACACATTCTCGCAACGATCTACCAGGAATGCAACCGGGGAAATGTTTGGATTGGGAGATGAAGTAGTACCGGTGCCAAAAACGGTTGAATATATATAGTCGGACAGGTCTTTTTTCATTTTTACAACAAACTGTCTTGAATTGGGGATATTATAGGTAGCATTAAATATTGGCCAGTTACCTTCTGTTATACCCATTACATACGGAAAACCCAGTTTGTCGAATTTAATACCATAAATGGCATCATAACTGGTTGTTCCCAGGTAGGTAGTAGCAATTATACTACTGCCGTCACTGGCAATCTCAGATATAAAACCATCCGGTGGCGGATTGGGTGTTACAGTAGAATTTAAGCTTGGTTGTTTAACACCTGGCTTAACGCCCGGAAAGTTGGTGCTGGCCGTTGTTCCTGCCACATATAAATTACCGGTTTCGGGACTTATATCCATAACAAAAACACCATCATCTCCATTACCGCCCAGGTAGGTACTAAATATAATGTTGTTACAGGTGGGATCAAATTTAACCAACACCCCATCCTGTGCACCGGCAATGGCTGGCTGCATGGCATTCACAATCGGAAACTTGGAAGACTGCGTCTGTGTTATCACATAAATATTATTGGCGCCATCAAGAATCACTTCCCCCCTTGAATCATCTCCGTAAAACCGCAGTGTTCTTGTTCTTCTTGGAACACCCACCCGCTGATCTTCAATATTGCACGCATCCAGTCCTTCTCCGGCCAGTCGCAAAGCACCAATAAGGGCAGTGCCGGTAGCATTTAATTTTACTACCACTAAATCGGCACCGGTATTATCTGATGCGTTCACTCCAGGCCCCAGAATTGCCTTTCCCGGAAAATTGGTGGAGTAAGTACGGCCCATTAGTACCAGGTTTCCCTGGTTATCAGAAATCATACTAAGCGGAAAATCATTGCCCCGGCCACCAAGATAAGTACTGTATATTCTTGCCGTTCCAGCGGAATTAAACCTTGTTAAGCCAATATCCCAGTGATCACCACCGGGAGTGGACTGAACGGCCCCTGTTGACACCGGGTAACCATTATCAGTAACAATGCCTGCCCCAAAAAGGCTTCCATCCGGTCCCGGCGTTGCAGTAAAACCCCAGTTATCACTTCTGCTACCGCTAAATGTTGAAAAAATGACTGTTGGATCAATGATAAGCGGCACATCTCCCGCGTATGATTTTAATTTGAACCTTACCCTGTTATTATTAGTAATCTCGTATTTACAGCCGATATCTGTTTTACCATTTGTTTTATCAAACTGGTAGCTATAAGGCGCCAGTTCTTTTACATCGCCAACGGAAGTTTTTATAAAAAGCTGGCTGTTTTTGATTGAAAGTTTATCTGCCCCTTCATATTTCATGATGATATTGGCCGCATTGGCGCCGGGATTTATTACGATATCGTACTTTAATACCCCATTTTCAGAATAATAACGCACATCTATACCCGGATACATATTATGGTAGGTAATTCCTTTATAAATTTTACAGGCAGACGCCCATTTGGTAGAATCATTTCCTAAAAAATAATTGTTGTAGGAGTCCTGCACCTTTTCAGGAATTATCTGCACATCATCACTGGCGCCTTCAAAACTAACCCTGTACACATGTGAATGCACAATAACGGAATTAACATCGCCTGACGGAGCTGTTGTTGTAGCTGCGCTTCTCAAATTTCCTGCGTCAACCGCGCCGCCAGTTATCTGGTTTGAAGGATTGCTGGTAGTACTACCCCCATGGCTGATATCATGCAATTTTTTTAGATCGGCCGGGTTGTGCAACAAAACGGTAAATCCATTTTTTTCCAGGAAGAACGAACCTGTACCGATATCGCCCATGTATTTGACCTTTTTGTCCCACTGACCTTTATTCTCTATAAAATCAAAATTCATTTGCTGTGCTGACAAGCGGAGCGTTATAAGGCAGGATAGTAATAGGAATATTTTCTTTTGTGTCTTCAAAGTGAGTCTAATTTACCAATTTAAAACGTTATTTACATGCAAATCTTATTGATATATTATCGAGTTGCATCGTAATTATACATCGTTCCTGCCTGTAATTTTACAGTTATCTTTTTTCTTCCTGCTAAACTACGAGATTTTACTCCAGGCCGTTTTACCCTTCTGAGACTGAAGGAAACGCTTCAGTTGCAAGTTCTCAGCTAAAATCAGATCCGGATCACTGTCCAAAACCCTTTCCGCCATTTCTTTTGAAACCTGTAGCAACTGCCTGTCCAGCACAATACTGGCCAGTTTAAAATTCAATACCCCGCTTTGCCGGATGCCTTCTATATCGCCGGGGCCTCTCAGCTGCAAATCTTTCTCCGCAATTTTAAAACCATCATTGGTGGCGCACATTACCTTTATACGTTCCCTGGCCACTTTGGTTGGTTGTAAGCCTGTTAACAAGATGCAAAAGCTCTGCTCGGCCCCCCTTCCTACCCTGCCCCGCAACTGATGCAATTGAGACAGGCCAAATTTTTCCGCGCTTTCAATTACCATTACCGATGCATTTGGAACATTAACGCCTACTTCAATAACCGTTGTAGAAACCATTATTTGCGTGTCTGCTTTGACAAACCTGTCCATATTGGTGTTCTTCACATCGGGCTTTTGCTGCCCGTGCACCATACTTATCCAGTATTTGGGCTCGGGAAAGAAAGCTTTTACGTTTTCGTAGCCCCGCATCAGGTTTTCAAAATCCAGCTTTTCGGATTCTTCAATGAGCGGAAAAATAATATACGCCTGCCGTCCTTTTGCAATTTCTGATTTAATAAATTCAAGCACTTTGGTGCGGTCATACTCATAACGGTGTGCGGTGGTAATTGGTTTACGTCCCGGGGGCAATTCGTCAATAACGCTGTAATCGAGATCACCGTAGGCCGTCATGGCCAGGGTGCGTGGTATGGGTGTTGCCGTCATTACAAGAATATGTGGTGGCACCGGTGCTTTCTTCCACATTTTTGCGCGTTGTTCTACACCAAAGCGGTGTTGCTCATCTACTATCACCAAACCCAGGTTATGAAACTGTACCGCATCTTCAATTACCGCGTGTGTACCAATTAAAATATGAAGGCTGCCTGCAGCCAGTGCCGGCAATATTTTATTACGGGCAGCTTTTTTGGTTGATCCTGTCAGCAGTTCAACTGTTACAGGCATGTCTTTCAGCAATTCTTTCAAGCTGTTATAATGTTGTGTTGCCAGTATTTCGGTTGGTGCCAGCATACAACTTTGAAACCCGTTATCACCTGCCAGCAGCATGCATAGCAATGCCACAATTGTTTTACCGCTGCCAACATCTCCCTGCAGCAAACGGTTCATCTGTTTGCCCTGCGCGGTATCATGCCTTATTTCTTTCAGTACCCGTTTTTGCGCACCGGTTAATTCAAAAGGCAGGTGCTGTTTATAAAAAGTATTAAACAATTCCCCCACCTGCTCAAAAGTGTTTCCTTTAGAATAACGATGCCGGGCCGCTTTTGCCATATTCATTCTCACCTGCGCAAGAAAAAACTCCTCAAATTTTAATCTTTGCAATGCCTGTTCGTATGCTTCGGGCGATGAGGGAAAATGCAATTGACGGTACGCGATATGCCGGGGCAATAGTTTAAGTTGTTCAATAATGTTATCAGGAATATTTTCGGGTATATCTGTTGCACGCAACATGCCGAACAAAGTATAGGTAAGCTTCCCTATTTGCCTGCCGCCCAAACCTTTTATTTTTAATTTTTCTGTGCTGGGATATACGGGTTCAAGAAAATTTTTCCCTTCTGTTTTTTCGCGGGAAAAAGTTTCTATTTCAGGGTGACTTATCTGCGGAGTGCCCTGAAAAAAACCAGTTCTGCCATAGACTAAATACTCATTGCCCGGCTGCAGCATTTTTTGTATCCAGTTAATCCCCTGAAACCACACCAGCTCTATTGTACCACTGCTGTCTTTCAGGCTGGCCACCAGCCTGCGGCCTCTTTTCTCCCCTGCTATCTCTGCGTTTATCAGCTTACCGGCAATTTGCACAAATTCTGTTTGCGGCGTTATATCTTTAATAAGGTTAATTTTTGTTTTGTCGATATGCCTGTTGGGGAAATGCTCCAGCAGATCATTAAATGTATAAATACCCAGCTCTTTTTTTAATATATCCCCGCGTTGCGGCCCCACACCTTTCAGGTATTCTATAGGGCTGGCCAGTATTGAATTGTTTGGACTGATGGTGCTTTATTTAAAACAAAAATAAGGACGCAGGCCGGAACTTTTACAGCGGCCTTTTGGGCGGCTTTCTTATATCAACTTATAAACTTAGTTTTGAAAGCAAAGCCTTTCAGAGAACAATGCGACTATTAGCTGTACCTGCTATTATACAGGAAAACAATCAATCCAATGCCAGCCTGCTGGAAAAGATTGAGGCTATCAGGGCCGGGTTTCAGCGATTGCTGCAGGGTCCGCCCGAAGTAAGTGTGGTATTGCCTGCTTACAACGAAGAAGCATCTATTCTTAAAACACTCTCCTCGCTTTCAAAATCAGTAACGCAGCGTTCTGTTGAAGTAATTGTGGTAAATAATAATTCAACCGACCAGACAGCAGCTATTGTGCATGCTGCAGGCGTAGCATGTATACAGGAATCTGTGCAGGGTATTACAGCTGCCAGGAATGCCGGGCTGGCTGCCGCATGCGGAAAATATATTTTAAATGCGGATGCAGATACCATTTACCCGCCCGGCTGGATTGAAGAAATGGTGAAGCCACTGCAGGATCCGCATATAACGGTGGTATACGGACGCTTTTCTTTTATACCCGGCGCAGGCACGCCGCGTTTTGTTTATTTTGTCTATGAGCATATGGCGGATGCGATGCGCTGGATAAACAAAACATTTCGGGAGGAAGCGGTAAATGTGTATGGTTTTAATTCGGGATTTAAAAGGGAGGAGGGCTTGCTCGCAGATGGATTCAATCATCCGCCCGGCGCCAATGAAGACGGCTGGCTGGCGTTTAAGCTGCGCCGGAAAGGCTTTGGAAAATTATACTATATAACTACTATAAAAGCATTGGTATGGACGACCGACCGCAGGATACATATAGATGGCGGCCCGTGGAAAGCCTTTCTAAGGCGTATCAAACGGATCCTTACCAACGATAATGAGAAATATGGTGGCCAGTCACCCGGCTGATCGTTATCCCTTATCCCCTCCAGTTATTATTTCTTATCCGGTAAAATATAGTTTACGGCATTTTCGTTTAGTTTGCTCATAAACCTGCTATTATGGAAGAAACCCAAAAAGATATACTTGCAGAACTTATAACAGACCCTCAGCTGATACAGGCAAACGCATGGAAAAGACTGGCAAATTTTCTTATTGACTATTTCGTGTATTATGCACTTATTTTTTGCGTATTCGTTTTATGGTATATTATAAATCCGGGAGCATTGAGAGAAGAAGGCGGAAATAATTTTTCAGTGTTGATTGTTTCACTGGTTCTGTATATTTTATACTATTCCCTGATTGAAATGCTGACCAAAGGCCGGTCTATCGGTAAATTAATAACCGGAACAAAGGTTGTAAATGAGGATGGCAGTAATATTTCAATTGGTACAGCTTTTAAACGATCGTTAAGCAGGTTAGTGCCCTTTGAGCCTTTCAGTGCTTTGGGTTCTCCATCTTATCCCTGGCATGACAGGTGGAACCGCACTTACGTAATAGATATAAAGAAAACATCTGTACTTTCCGATGCAACTTATGATTCTTACGGCAGTAGCACGGCTTTGTAGCCTTACTGAATTTATGAAGTCTTATTTCTTCTTCACATATACTTCCACCCAGGCCTGTATAGATGGCTTACGTGGCGCCACAAATACATCCACCCTGTCATAATATTGCAGCAGACTGTCTCTTACCTGGAAGGGATAAAAATTGTTGAGAAATGGAATGTATTCAAACAATACCAGGTCGTAATAATTATTTTTTATCCGGTTGCAAAACATATCGGTTTGTTGCTGAAACATACCAACACCTTTATGAAACCATAATGGGTATTCGGGGCTTTTCTCCAGATCAAACTTCATTTCATAAGCCAGCGGTGTTAGTTCTGACATATTGAGCACCTTTAAATGGGGATTGTTTTTTACCAGATCCATATTCATGAGCTTCTCAATACCATCTACTGTTGGGCCGGGCAACAGCATTTTTTTAAATGACGCAAGTTTGGGTGTACGCCATTTATCCATTGGCACGTCGGATGTATCAGGCTTTTGTATGAGGTAGGTATTTTTATTTACGATACCATCTGTATTCGTAATAGCTGGTTCGGGTTTAACAATATACCGGGCCATGTATTTCCAATAAACATTACTCCACCATAAAAGTATTCCAATACCGGCGACAACAACCGTTTTAAAAGATTCGAAATTTACAGGCAGGTAGCCGGACAGCAACGCAAGAATGAAGGCGATAGCAAAACTGTGAAAGAAAATATTATTGTCTGCCGGAATATAGCTGGTGGTTTGAAATATTACGGCTTCTGTCAGTATACCCAATGTAAGCAGGGTAAAAATCATCATGGGCTTATTATTCCAGAACTGTTTAAAAGATTTTATGTGTGCCAGCAGCAATAACAGGATAATAAAAATATAAAACCTGATCCACTGCGAGTTATTAAAAAAATCTTCGGCAATATCTCCAACCGATACCCTTGAAATATGCGGGGGCTGACCGTGATTAAACCAATAGCCAATCTTGTATTTCAGCAAAGGCGCTATCATTAAAAATCCGGTTACCAATACCGCACCTGCAAATACAAACGGCTGTTTCCAGTCTTTTTCATACCATGCATTGTATACGATAAGCGCCATCGCTATCAGGAGCGCCATGCCGCCGCCATCCTGCTTGGTAAAAAAAGAAAAGAAACCAAACATGCCGGCCAGCAGCAGCCATGCATACCGCCACCTCTTTCCCTGGCTGAAAATAAATTTCATGAGCATGGCCAGCGCCACCAGTTCATACACAATTACCGTATGGTTGTACCAGGGCCAGTAATTAAAAAAAGAATAGGAAATAATAAACAACAATACACATAAGAAACGGACGCCCGCATTGACGGATAAGCTTTTGAAGATTGATCTGAAAGACAGGCCGGCAATAATATTTAAAAATACTTGTGCCTTTACAAGACTGATCATGTAAGGGCCAAAAATCTTGAAGAATATGGCTGGCACCACCCAGTACATATAACCCAGCGGTATGCCGAAATCTTTATAGGGAACCTGGCCAAGATAGAGGCGATAAGCGCCTTCGTATGATAAGAAAATATTAATTCTGTAGGGAAACGTGCCAAAAAGAGGAAAAAAAGCAAGTAATACAATCAATAAAACCTCTCCAATAGCCAGTAATTTCTTCATAGCCGTTATAATTTCGCGGCTAAAAGTAGCAAACCCTGCCCATCCGGCAAAGTGGTATTGTCTGATCAGCATTTATAGAGTATCTTGGCGGCCGGACAATTGAACCTTATATATGCCCCCATTCATCAAACTATTGAGGCCTAAAGACTGGGCCAAAAATCTTTTTCTGTTTTTGCCCGTATTCTTTGGAGGCGAATTATTTGATATCCCCCGGCTAAAACATCTTTTTGCTGCTTTTATGGCTTTTTGTTTTGTTGCCAGTACCGTGTATATTATTAATGATTACAGAGATATTGAAGACGATAAAAAGCATCCTAAAAAAAGGCTGCGGCCACTTGCTTCGGGCGCAGTAAAACCCAATGCGGCCATTGTTATTGCCATTCTTTTACTGATTACAGGTTTTACACTCGCTTATTTTGCAGATACCAGGTTGCGGTTTATTGCCATACTGGGTTTTTATTTTCTTTTAAATATGGGCTATTCTTTCGGGCTTAAGAATATTGCCATACTGGATATTCTTATTGTAGCCATTGGCTTTTCATTGCGTGTGAAAGCAGGTGGTGTAGTAACCGATATTGACGTTTCTATATGGCTCAATATTATGATACTGCTGCTTGCGTTGTTTATGGCCATTGCCAAACGCCGCGATGACATTCTGCTAAAAATGGAAACAGGCGCAGACATGCGAAAGGCTATAAAAGGCTATAATGTTGATTTTCTCAATACTATTCTAGCCATGTTCAGTGCCATCATTATCATGACCTATATCATGTATTGTGTTTCTCCCCGCACCATTGAACGTTTGGGCACTTATCATTTGTACTATACCAGTATTTTTGTAATAGCAGGGCTGATGCGTTATCTGCAGATTACGCTTGTTCTGAACAAAGCCGGTTCACCTACTGAAATATTGTATAAGGATCGCTTTATACAAATAACACTTGTGCTATGGATAGCTGGCTTTTATGCCCTTTTGTACCTAAAGAATCATTCCATCTTTGATTAAAAATTGTATTGCCTGCATAAAATAATTACAAACAAAAGCAATAAATAAACAATCAACCCCCATACATGCCCACAGTATTAATCTTAGGTGCTGCATCAGACATGGCGATGGCCATTGCAAGAACATTCGCAAAAAATAATTATACCGTTCAGCTGGCAGCAAGAAACGCCGGAAGGCTTTCTGATTTTAAAACAGATATGCAACTCCGCTACAACGTTACCTGCTCGCTGCATGAGTTTGACGCGCTGCAGTTCAATACCCATAAATTATTTTTTGAGCAGCTTAGCCCAAAACCAGATGTAACCGTTTGTGTGTTTGGGGTGATGGATGAAGAGGAACTGGCATTTAGCAATTGGGATATTGCGGAAAGAATGATTAACAGCAATTACACCGGTGCGGTTTCCATTTTAAATACTGTGGCCGCTTACTACCAGTCTCAGCAAAAAGGCTGTATTGCAGGCATTAGTTCGGTAGCCGGTGAAAGGGGAAGACAAAGCAAACTTATTTACGGCAGCACCAAAGCGGCACTCACCGCCTATCTTGATGGCCTCAGGAATAAATTGTTTAAAGACAATGTGCATGTGGTAACAGTAAAGCCAGGGTTTGTGTATACCAAAATGACAGAGACGCTGAACCTGCCCGGCATACTTACCGCACAACCCGCAGAAGTAGGCGAGGCCGTATATAATGCTGTACAAAAAAGAAAGAATATCATCTACGTTCGCTGGATGTGGAGATGGATCATGCTGATTATTAAAAGCATTCCCGAGTTCCAGTTTAAAAAAATGAAGCTGTGAAGAAACGTATTGCATTTTTTGATTTCGATGGTACCATCACTACCCGCGATACTTTACTGGAGATATTTAAATTTTACAAAGGCAATTTCAAATTTTACCTGGGCTTTGCCATAAACGCCCCGGTTATTCTGGCCTGGAAAGCCGGCATTATCTCCAACCAGGCGGCAAAGGAAAGAATGCTGCAATATTTTTTTGGCCGGCTGCCCGTACAGACATTTCAACAGCAATGCGACGAATTTTCAAAGACGGTACTTCCATCGCTCATACGCCCCAAAGCCATGCAGGAAATAGAAAAACATAAGGCTGCGGGTACCGAGGTAGTAATTGTTTCTGCGTCTGCAGAAAACTGGATACAACAATGGTGCAATTTGCACAATATACAACTGATAGGCACCAGGCTACAGGTCAAAAATGATCTCCTGACCGGTAAAATTGAAAACCGTAACTGTCATGGTGAAGAAAAAGTGAGCCGTATCAATGCGATCTTTGAACTTTCCCAATACAATGAGATATATTGTTATGGTGATTCCGGCGGCGACAAACCTATGCTCCGTCTTGCCACTATTTCCTTTTATAAACCCTTTCGCTGATCATTTTACCTGCCAGTTTTGATAGTACTCCGATTTATCTTAGCTGACCCGACACAAAAATAAAAAGGTGGCAAAGTGCTATTGACCTGCCACCTTTTTATTTGCTTATTTACCTGCTATTTTTTCATTATCGATTTTGTGAGTTTATAGTTGTCGCCGATTTTTATTTCAACTACGTAAAGACCCGGCACCAGGTTGTTCATATCGACAATGGTGTTTAATATTTTATCATTTTTCACCAGGGTAGTCTGTTTTAAACTACGACCGGCCAAATCGTATACTGAAATTGTTCCATTTCCTTTCACATCATTATTTAGTACAACTGACAGGCCCGATTGAACCGGATTGGGATACATTTGCGCTGTACCTGCTTTACTGCTGTTGGTTACCAGTATCACTTTTGAATATATAAACTTACCGTCTTTGTCAACTTGTTTCAGACGGTAATAATAATTTCCTGCGACTGCTTTAGTATCCGTATATGTATAATCATTGGCTGCATTGGTGGTACCAGCGCCACTCACCTTGCCTATGCCTGCAAACTGGTTGCCATCATCACTTCTTTCCACAGAGAAATAATCATTGTTTTGCTCTGTTGCGGTACCCCATTGCAACAGGTTGCCGCTACTGGTGTTCTGGCCTTTAAAATAGGAGAATTCCACCGGAAGCGCCGAGCTTACCGTAACACCGGTTGTAGCCGAATTGGAAGCGCCCACTACATCCGTTACGGTTAACTGGAAGGTATAGGAACTTCCCATTATCAGGTTGCTAACCATTGGCGTGGCGGTATTGGCATTTGCAATCACTGCAGCCGGGCCGCCTACCTGTGACCAGTTGAAAGCAGTAATTGAACCATTGGGTGAATAAGAAGATGCCGCATTCAGTGTAGTAGAAGTAGTGCTTATGGTTTGATCGGGTCCTGGTTCAGCTACCGGCGCTGCAATAACGGTGATGGTTACTGGTGAAGTGGCGGTTAAACCATGGTTGTCTGTAACGGTGAGCGTAAATACATAGACGCCCGTTGATAAGCCGGTTACAGTGGTTGCGGCCGCATTGGAAGTAGTGATGGCTCCGCCGGCAGGACCGCTTGTTTTTGCCCATGAATAAGATGCTATGGTGGCGCCGCCTGTACCGGTTCCTGTACCAGTTAATGTAACGGTACTTACGGGAAGCGTTATTGTTTGTGTTGCTCCTGCACTGGCTACGGGTGCAGTATAACCAGTTGCACGTGTCTGACCTAAAAACCATTCGTACAGGTTGGTGGTAAATTTGTAACTGGATACCACACCCCCTACTACTATGTTGCGGGTAATATGACCAGTGTCATAGGCATTTACCCAGGCGCCAGAGTGACCACCGGTCTGGTAATAAGTAAACTTTGCTGCCGGAGACAGACCGCAGGCCAATGC
>Ga0068871_100001307_pt1 | contig 16665 bp, 19 predicted proteins | sample KBSMisM72_FD_72750 | JGI IMG/M metagenome (GOLD analysis project Ga0068871, IMG submission 72750) | Miscanthus rhizosphere microbial communities from Kellogg Biological Station, Michigan, USA - KBS Miscanthus M7-2 | ecosystem: Host-associated > Plants > Roots > Rhizosphere > Soil ... | reverse complement strand
GAGCAGCTTCAAGAAGATGCAGTTTGTCCGGGTTATCGTCAACGATTAGGATGTTTGATTTAGGCTCCATATGCTCTCATACTTGGACCTTGATTGTTCTTGCGCCCGTTTTGGGCTTCATGCTACAGTTCGGCCATTCGGTTAATTCGTTTCGTGCCGGCACTCGCCAAGCATTGAGTCAAGTTCATATCGCCGAAAAGAGACAGTCCTGTTAGAGTTCGCAGGTCTCCTTACAATTTTCATTCGCTACTGACCTGCACTAAGACCACCTTGGATATGCGCAGTCACGCCGCAATAACCGAGTCAAATAGGAAGCTGTGACTCCACGCCCAGAGGGATAGGCTGATGAAAGTCGTGCAAGACCAAAAGCGCGCACGGGATTTAACACCCAACGATCGTGCGGAAATAATTCGGCGACTTGATTTTGGTTCATCGCTAAACGAAACCCTCGTTTCAGATCTCTCAATCAGCTCCGTCGTTCTAGACTTTCGGCGTCGTAGATTCGTCTACCGAGCCGGAGAACCTGCCGACTGCCTTTACGCAATCATCGATGGCCGAGTAAAGCTTTGCCGAATTGAGAGCGGCACTAGTCGAGAGGCAGTAATAGACATCCTTCCTGAAGGATCTCTGTTTGGGGAGTCGGCACTCTATTCAGCTGCGGGGCAACGCGCAAATTCGGCAGTAGCATACGAAAACTCGAGGTTACTCCGAATTCATGTCGCTGATTTCAAAAGGGGGATGGCTGAGGACGACAGACTTCATGATTACACTTTCCGCCTGATCGGTCAACGACTAGATCATGCGGAACGTCGTCTCGCAGACTTTGCTCTGAATGCGATTCCTGCCCGTCTCGACAGGTTGCTCGCAGAGTTTTCCGATCGTTACGGCGTTTCGGAGCCTGAGGGCGTTCTCATCGATATTCCACTTCCTCATCGCGAAATTGCTTCTATTGTCGGCTCGACTCGTGAAAGCGTCACCGTGCGCTTGAACGCTATGCGCCGTGAAGGTACGATCAAATTCGTTAACCGACGAATTTTGATCAAGCGGCCCGCGTCTCTGGTGTAAAAGAGGCCTGGTGGTGGTGCCTTCAAGTTCATGAAATGTCCTACCTGTAGTAAACCAATCGAGTGGAAAGACAATCCATTTCGTCCATTCTGTTCGGAGCGCTGTCAGCTCATCGATCTCGGCCGATGGGTCGAAGGCGATTACCGCGTACCGGGAGAAGCATTACCGGATGAGCACTCAGAACAGACTCCTGCAAGTCGCGAGGTCGAGCATGAAAATTAACCCATGCGAAATCCATAGTGGTCGCTTAGCAACCACTTTGCGACGAAGTAAATTGGCCTGGACCATCAGTCGTCTTTTCTTCATTGCCTCATTACTCTGCTGTGTTGCTGGGATTGTTGCGTGCAATGGCAACGACACGACTAGCGAATCGAAGACCCCGGTCATTTCCAGCGCGCCGAAGACGTCTTTGCCAATGCCGCCTTTGAACGGCAAATCGATTGAGAGCATGGGATGGAATTTAGCTGACGGAACACGCAACGCTTTTGCTGAGTTCAAAGGGAAGGTACTGATTCTCGACTTCTATGCAACGTGGTGCGAACCGTGTCGCAACAGTATTCCTCATCTGGTCGGTCTGCAACAACGCTACCAGAACGAAGTGAGAGTAATTGGTTTGAACGTTGGAGGACCTGGTGACACAGCGCTCGTTCCTGAATTTGCCAGAGAGTTCAAGATCCAATACCCACTCGGTCTTCCGGACGAGGATCTCGTCAGCCTCCTGATGGCCGACAGCGATGCGATCCCGCAAACATTCGTTTTCGATCGCAAGGGCCAACTCCTGCGACGTTTCGTGGGATTCGGCGAACAGACTGGTGCCGGCATAGACCAGGCGGTTGAAGACGCACTGCGCTCCGCTGCCGATTGACCAAGGCCCACTAGATGCTTAGAGAAAAGCTAATCGAAAAACGAATTGGCAGTAGCACTTCTTTTCGCTGGCGCAGTGAAGAGATTTCGCGCATCGAGGGCTTGAGCGATGCAGTCTTCGGTTTTGCAATTACGCTGCTCGTAGTTTCGTTGGAGGTACCAAAAACTTTTCATGAGCTGGCTTCAACAATGAGTGGCTTCGGAGCGTTCGCGATCAGTTTTGCTTTGCTGTTTCTGGTTTGGTACAACCAACACAAGTTTTTCAGACGCTACGGTCTCCAGGACACAACTACTACCATTCTCAATGCAGTTCTCCTCTTCGTGGTTCTGTTCTATGTTTACCCGCTGAAGTTCTTGTTCACATTCCTGGTCAGCAAGTTTACCGGTGGTCATGGTGAGATTCGGCTACCCAACGGTAACGTGGAATCGATGCTTGATAGTGAGAGCCAGATGGGTAATCTGATGTTGATTTTCGGGATTGGCTATTTCGCCATCTTCCTGGTTTTTGTTTTGTTACATCTCCATGCATATCGACAGAGAGAGCAACTCGAACTGAATACGCTCGAACGATTTGACACGATTGGCAGCATTCAAGAGAGCGGACTAAATTGCACTATCGCACTAGTGTCTATCTCGCTCGTTTGGATTGGCGGTTATCGTTACTCTGGACTTGCCGGACTGACTTACATGTTGACCGGACTGGTTATGGCAGTGCATGGATTCGTCATGGGCTCCCGCAGGAAGCGGATCGAGAAAGAATTCACCTCTGAAGTTTCCCAGAGTGTGTATGAACCCGAGTTGCAAAACTGAAAGTTGATAAACGCTTGGAGCAACGTTTGACGACTACGCGCGGCGCGTTGCGGCATCGTTCCCGGAATTTTTTGATAAATACTTTTAGGCGACAGGAATAATTTTGAGAAAAGCTAAAATCCTTATCACTCTTGGTCCAGCGTCACGGGATCCGCAGATGATCGAACAACTCCTCGCTGCTGGCGCTAATGGCGTGCGAATCAATATGTCGCACGGAACTCATCTGGAGAAGGCTGCTGACATCGAACGCGCACGCGCTGCTGCTCAAAAAATGGGAAGGTCACTGGCCGTGCTTGTGGATCTTTCAGGCCCCAAAATTAGAACCGGGGAATTAAAAGACAACGAGCCAGTCAAATTGCAGCCAGGTGCGCGCTTTACAATCACGACTCAGATTATTGAAGGTGATTCCGAGAGAGTGTCAACCAACTATAAAGATCTTCCCACGGTTGTTCAGCCAGGCTCTCGTTTACTTCTTGATGATGGGGCTATCGCACTTGTCGTTGAAAGCACCACCAGGACGGAAGTTGTCTGCCGGGTCGTCGATGGAGGAGTGCTCAGTGAACGGAAGGGGATCAATCTGCCCGGTGTAGCTCTACCGATCGATTCACTTACTGAGAAAGACATCATCGATTTAAAGTGGGCTGTACAGCAGCAAGCAGACTACATCGCACTGTCGTTTGTACGCCGTGCCAGTGACTGTGAGAGAGCTAAAGCTTTAATCCGCGAAGCAGGCGGACAGGCACCTTTGATTGCTAAGATCGAAAAGTCGGAAGCAATCGATCACCTGGACGAGATTATTGTAGCGGCAGATGGAATTATGGTCGCGCGAGGCGATCTTGGCGTAGAGACAAGTGTGGAGCTGGTCCCCGTCTATCAAAAGAAGATCATTGAAAAGTCAGTAAGAGCAGGCAAGATGGTGATCACTGCAACCCAAATGCTTCAATCTATGGTTAGCAATCCACGACCAACTCGTGCCGAAGCGTCAGACGTTGCCAATGCTGTTTGGGATGGAACGGATTGCGTCATGCTTTCAAACGAAACAGCTACAGGTACCTATCCGATCGCCGCCGTTTCAACGATGTCGCGAATCATAGAATCAGCTGAGTCAGGAAGAGAACCAACAACTGGGAGTTTCACTCAATGGGCAGGTAAGCAATCAGGAAGGGTTAGTCGTGCATTGTGCGAAGCTGCAGCGTTTGCAGCGGACGAAATGGGAACAACCGTCACAGCTGTCTTTACTGCTTCGGGACTAATGGCGCGACGCTTGTCAGCACTTCGTCCAGCGCAGCGAATTATCGCCCTTACGCATAAACCAGAAGTGCTGTGTGAGTTGGCCTTGATTTGGGGAGTCGAACCATTATTGACTAGGAGTGCGACTTCAACCGAGGACATGTTACTAGCCGGCGAGCAATCTCTCCTGGAAGCAGGCATTGTGAAGCAGGGCGATACGATTGTTGTGATGGCCGGGAGATTATCCGGGCTTGGTTTGTCGAGTTCTGTAACTATATACACGGTAGCTGGGGATCTGGGCCCTCATCTAAGTGAGCTTCCAAGTTAACATGTCGGCGAGTGAGTTGTTTGATCTTGTTCGGCCCGTCGTCGTCGTTGCCTCGGTACTGCTTTCAACCTGGATTCTTTTCTCGTCGCGTAGGCGATTTCCGTTCTATCTGGCGCTCCTATGGGCCATTACCACCTATCTGTTTCCCCTGATCATCGTGCCGCTCTATTGGGTCGTTCTCCTGTGGAAACATCCCCGGGTGTACCCTCACGTAAAGCACAGATTTCTTATTCCAGTTACGTACCTTGTTTTAATTCTGGGGATAGCAGCCTGTTACAAATACTTCGACGATCGATCGGTTGATGCTTATCTTGCCCGTGCTGCCAATGCGAAGGTGAAGACTGATCCGATGTCAGCGATTCGGGAGTACCGTGAAGCTCTAAAAATCGAAGACACAGCTCACACTCGAAAACTACTCGCTGTGACTCTAGAAGAGGGGGGCCTATATGCGGAGGCTATTACAGAGTATCGTACGGCCGAAGGGAGAGGTGAGCCAGACGATTCGATTCACTATCACCTCGGATTGCTGTTGGAAAGGTTCAACCAGACAGCACCGTCGATAAGTGAATTCGAGCGTTTCGTATCAAGCGATACTTGTTTATACGTCGACGACAGGTGTGATGCGGCCCGTCTAAGGGTTGTACGGACTCATCAATAGACGTCGGAGGCCTTAGTCCGCACGGACCATCTCACCAACGCCTTCTCGACCCTCTTGTTCCTTAGCCATTTGTTCGGGAGTCTTTTGCGGGTCTCGCCAATTGTCGAGGATGCCGACTTGATGAACGCATTGCAACGTACACGTCGGTGCGCACCATTTCTCAGTGTTGTACTCACGATCGAAGTCTTCCATTGTGTACTCAGACAAAGGAATACCGGGATATCCACGCTGCTGCGAACACCAGTGCACGAGACCATCTTCACAAATGTATAAGTACCTGGCGCCCGCGCGGCAACGCCAGTTGTAAGGCTTGCCTTCGGCAATACTGTCCTGGAACCAATTCAAACGAGCGTGGTCTTTGTTACCGAGTTTCTTCACCTGCTGGAAGATGTCTTTCTCTTTCGCCAATAGAGGCTTCAACGTGCCGTCGCTATCGTGAATAACGCCGACTGTTGTCGAGAAGCCAAGCTCAGTAGCGCGCTTTGCAACGGTCAAGGCGTCGTCCGGATTTTTGATCCCACCACCAATCACTGAATTGATATTTACATGAAAGTCGGCGTATTCCGATAAGTACCTCAGCTTCTTATCCAGAACACGAAGGCTCTTGCGTGAAACTTCGTCAGGCTCAACATTGTCGATACTAATTTGCAGGTATTCTAAACCCGCCTTGTTGAGGCGCTTGATGCGTTCCGGCGTGAAGTAATACCCATTGGAGATCAAACCAGCGATCATGCCACGCACACGAATGTGATGAATGATCTGATCCAATTCCGGATGCATCATTGGTTCGCCCCCGGAAATCGTCACAATAGAAGTACCAAGATCGGCAAGCTTGTCGAGACGCGATTTTACGATCTCGATATCGATTGGCTTCGACGTGTGATCGTATTCGTTGCAATATCCACACGCGAGATTGCAACGTCGCATGGGAATCAGATGTGCAAGAACGGGGTGCTGACTCGAGATTAAAGCGCGAGTGATAAAGCTCGCCTCACGCACTTTCAGTTTTAGAAACTTTGACTTCCTCATTTAAGAATACTGTTTTATCGAAATATATGGGCCGTACGTTGTTGACGCGAAGAATATGCGACTAAAAACGAGAACGCAAGACGAGCTACTACGATCCTTAAAGACAAAGGGCTCTGTTGGGAGACAGAGCCCTTCGAGGACCTTGGTTGTTTGAATACATTAGCTCTTGATAATTTTGACGTTGGAATCGAGTTTTACGGGAATGTCATCCGATGAGATTCTCGGGTTTCTCTCAACCGAGAGCAGTCTCATCGTTGTAGCATCATCGTTCTTCTCAACGATCTTGCTCTGAACCGGCATTCCGTCTCGATCGATCCATACTTCGGCGTACTTGTAACCTGCATTTCCCTTCGGAACCAGCGTCAAATGAATCGTACTTACGCCTCCCCACAGTGTCTCCTCGCGAACATCCTGCAATGGCTGAAACTTCGTTTCCAGCTGCTGACGAGACATGTACATCATGTCCATGATTCCGCCGGCGCTCTTGGGTGCCTTTGCAGAACTGCCGGTGTATGCCGTCCCTAAGCGGGGTCGGAATAAAACGTATTTTCCATTTTGAACTGCCAAAATTTCATGCTGCGGGCTTTGCCACTCGAGACGAACGGCAGCACTGCGCCCGGCCCCGGGAATGTACAAGACCAAACCCGTGGAACGATCATTTGTTCCGAGCTGGGAATTGTACTTGTCCATACTAATTCCAGCCCGAAGCGACTTCAGGCTTGCTCGGTTCTTTTCAAGTCTATTAAGGACTGAGCTCACTAACCCGGCGCTCTGCCCATTCGCAGTTCTCGGGGAAACTCCGAAGGTTCCTAAGATAACTAGCGCTATCAGACCGAAGGGAATAAATCTCTTCATAAATACTCCTTAGTTATTGCTCCTTTCCCAAGGTTCGCAAAAAAACCGTGCAATTATAGGGAAAGGTCATCGTATGTCAACCTCGAAGCTCCTCGTCTTGCCATCCGCAGCGACCACCTTTCGGACATTCACTACCTCAACTTTAGTACGTCCTGTTAGCGCACGGACTCGCTCTTCAAGTTGACTTCTATCTGCTTCATTCAAAACAACTTCGGGGCTAAGTACTACAGTCGTTACAACTGCGCTTTGATGCTCCGCTGCATGCGGTCGTTCGCCGCCAGAAAGCCAGCTTTTTGGTGTCAAAAATATAAAGATCAAGCAAACGACACATAAGACATCCCATTGCCAGGTGTTTCTAGCGTAATTCCAGAAGAATATCTTTTTCAGTGTGGTTAATAGGCCTCGCACAAACTTCAGCCTAGCAAGTGGTCAGCCACAAAGACTGCGGCTGGTAGGTTTCTAGATTCTAACGGTCGCGGACAGGGTCTGTAAACGGGTTTATCACAGTCTCACGGTTGGTTGAGGGTCAACAATATGGCCGTCCCTCATATGGATAATGCGCCGACACATGGCAGCCGCTTCAGGATTATGGGTAATCATGATGATTGTTTGGTGAAATCGGTAATTCAATTCCTGGAACATGTTAAGTACGAGGGCAGAGTTCTCGGAGTCGAGGTTTCCTGTTGGTTCGTCAGCGAGAACGATAGCCGGACGCGTTACGACCGCTCGCGCCAATGCTACTCGTTGTTGCTCACCACCCGAAAGCTCGAGCGGTTTGTGATGCAATTTGTCTTCGAGTCCTAAAAGCTTCAGTACTTCGCGGCGACGACCCGAGTCCTCGCCACCGTTGCCATGAATTCGCTCCGCTAGTCGGAGATTTCCTTCGGCCGTTAGTGTCGGAAACAGGTTAAATCTCTGAAAAACAAATCCTATTTTCTTACGACGAACAGCGGTTCGTTTTGCGTCGGAGGCAGCCGTGATGTCCTCACCGTCGATTACGATTCGACCGCTCGTCGGCGTTAGCAAACCACCAAGGAGGTGAAGCATCGTAGATTTACCACAACCCGAAGGGCCCATGATCGCTACGAATTCTCCCTCTTGCACTTCGAGGGAAACACCTCGCAAGGCCGGCACATCTACTTTGCCAATTCGATAGACCTTTTCCAGGTTTTCAGCTTCTAAAATTGTGCGCATCTAAATTGTCGCGTCCGTTTGTATTAGTCCATCGGCACGCGTTGAGGTAGGTCGAACGAATCGCGGATTAACCTACACAAAAACTGGATGCCAGAATCAAACGTCAGATGTTAATACATCTGACAGGTTGATATCTACCATCCATCCAATAACTACTGGTTTGCAGTCAGCTTCTTGTTCTTCTCCGCATCGAGATCGACTTCAGGCAACTGCCATTTGTTTTGCAACACGAAAGCCTCGGGCCGGTACTCCTTGTTCAAATCCACGGACAGTGGATCTTGATATGTGAGACTAAGCTTGTACTGATCTTTGGGACGAGTCACTTCAATTCTCGCCGGCATCAATGCCGTCTCGCCACTGCCAATTTGCTTCTCATCGAAGTATGAAACATCAGTAATGATCTGTCCCTGCCCGTCAAATGTTTGTAACCTCGCCAACCGGATCTTATCGACCCTGTCAAACCAAAAGCGTCTTAATACCTGCGCGTCGCCGCTTTTCGGATCGGAAAGCTCTTCCAGTAAATAGTAGCTGCGCATGACTCGCGCACCTTCCTTTGCTTGCCTTCCCGTATCAGCCTCTTCCTGAAAAAACTCACTTTGTGAATAAAGAAATCCGGAGGACGTATCGATTGGGCGAATCATGTAGGCATCGGTCAAGTGTTGAGGACGAAGATTTGAGAGCGCATTAACAGTCTCCTTTTCTCCTTTCTTACTCTTGCTCGAAGCCGATGAGTCGCCACTGTGATTCAGACGAGAATAAACAGCGCTGTTCGTTCCTTTCACAAAACGCCGATACTTTTCATCGCCCTGCAAGATAGCAACCGCAAAGTGCTCCCCGTCAGATGCCATCTGGGCAATCTCAACGATGGTGAACTGCAAGGTCAGATAGATCTTGCTTGGTCTCTGCAATGTTAAATTGCCATCGACCTGACGATACTTCTCGGCAATACCAGCCGCTGCGAACGAAGTGTCTTCGAACTGAATGTCCACTTTTGCATGAATGGATTTGATAGCCGCCAGTCTGTTCACTTCCTGTATCAGTTGGTTCTTCTGCGCCTCGACAATAGGAGTAAGAAGTTGTGGCACCTGTACTTTTTTATGGGTACCCAACAAACTGCAACTCGTTGTAGTGGAAGCGACGGTGACAACCGCGAAGAATGTGAGCAGTCGCAACGGAGCAACTCTGGCGCTGAGATACTTGAGCATTAAACAAGCCTTAGGGCGCAAATGATACGTCAAACGCCAAAGAATGACTAAGTTGAGTTCAACCTAACAAACAAAACTTTTCGTTGTCAACGAGTGGGTTTTGCTTTACCCACGCCGATTGAGTCGCTAATCAAGTTCTAATGAGGGCTTATGAAACCTCGCGCGTAAACGATTGATTGCCTTAACAATCTCTGGTCTACCCAACAACTTTCGCTCCAAAGTCGACTTGCCCGGAAAATCCAAAAGCATAATCCCGAGAAGGATCGTCAGCAGACCTTGTCCCGGCACTCCCGGAATAGACAAGACAATGCCAAGAGCAACCAACAAGAAACCCAGAATATTCTTGGCAATGAATTTCGCTGCGTGTAAAGCAGGCTTGGGTCCAGACCAAAACCTGGTTTTATGGTTCATCTTGAAGTAATTGGCAGGAATCTTGACCAGGATCAGTGAGACGATTCCGAGATTGACCAGGAAAGTAACAACAAAAACGAGAACCCCAATGAGTGCTCCGCGCCACGTCAATGAATTAATAAACTCTGACAGAAAATCAACCATCATGAACGAGAGATAACAAGTTCACTTCGAGCGTCCAGAAGTGAACGGATGAGCTCGTCGACCATTTCTTTAGCAACGCCATCGAGCTGAAACTCCGGTTTCTCTGCCACCTCCCAAAACTCGTCCAGACCTCGAGCACCGGAGCGTTCCAGTGCAAGCACCTGGACCAACAAGTCAATAACATCAGAAGCTTTCACCAGTCGCGCTTCCAGACAGTCGCGATTCTCATAGGATTCATAAATCTGTCGATAAAGCGATCCAACATCAAGTGGACTAACAATAGCCGAAAATGCAGCCAGCTCGGCTTTTCTTCTCGCCGCTACACCAAAATACTCGGTCGCCGTTCGAGGCATGTCACCTACACGAACTTCCGACCAGTCGTGCAGCAGAGCAATTCGAATCACCTTCTCGACGTCAATTCGAAGGCCTTTCCTGACCAGCTCATCCGCAAGTAACATCGCCGTCACGGTGACTCCGAATGAGTGCGCCGCAACTGATTCGGTACCATTCGGAAGTCCGCGCAGATTCCAACCTGTCCGTTCGAGTCTTTTCAGACGTTGCAATTCGATCAGAGCTGTTAAGAGTGAAGGCATTGGTAAGCAGTACTCTAACATGTCCGGGAGTTCAAGAGACTTTCAGGATCCCCGAACAATAGTTCGGTGGCGAAGAGTCTTAAGTTGGTTTTGAAATTGAACTATTTGCGATGAGGTCTGGAGGAATCAGAGGGAGCAACAGTGTAAACGAATACCTCGAGGGCAGCACTGAAATCAGAAAGACTCGAATCCAATACTCAACTTACCTGCACGCCGAATGTTCGCAACCACAGCCGATTTCTGAGACACCAGATTTCTCTGCATTCCGGCAGTACTCGCTGCAGTACTTTTCTTCTTCCTCTATCATGCAGTCGCAAGTGGAGTGTGCACATTTCCGCTGCTTCTCAGCCATCTGACCACCTACCTTCCCTTGTCCGAAGCATTTCGTATCCGAATGCTAGAACCAGAGAAGATGTCGGTCAAGTAGTAGGGAATCCCCATTAGGGCACTTCACGGACAACAATCGTGCTTCGCTTATTGCCGAGGTTCAAGGTGATAGGTTTTTCCAGTTGAATCGGATGTTCCTCACCGTCAACTGTAATTACTAGCCGAGCAGCAGTTGGAACCGGGACGACAACAGTTTTTGGAATCAGATTCGTCGCCACGACTCTCCAACTGGTTGGCGCACAACGAAGGCGAATTCCGGGAGTATCGGTTTCAAACGATTCATTTGGCGCCAACACATCAGCTTTAAAAACACCTTCACCACATCTAACTCCAGCTGAGTCATAGAACGTAACGACCCCAGAAACAAATGCGTATGAAATTACTCCTGAGTTTCGAACAACAATACGAGTGTTGGTGACTGGAGCATCAAGACTGCCGTTGAGTGCAGACGTGCTCAAAGTCGCTTCCAGCGCAGATATTCCATTAGCATCGAGCGCGACGGCAGTTTCGTTTAATGCAACTCGCTTCTCAACGGGTGCGGGGTTTTGCTGCGCAACTATTACCGGCGCTATGAACATCACAAGCATTACTGCAAAGCTTCTCATCGCGGCCTCCTCAACAAATGTGTCTGTTAATCGATCGTCCGCGCATAGAGCAGTTGATCGATGGTGTGTTTGTCCTTCGTCACGCTTTTCTTCAACCGACCCTCAAGACTGTACCCCGCTTTTTCCAGAACTCGGGCAGATGCCAGATTCCATTCGAAGACATGAGCGTATAACCGGCAAAGATCATACGACGCAAATGCATAATCGCTAACCGCCTTTAAAGCCTCGGTGGCAATACCTCGTCCCCAAAATTCTTCTCCCAACCAATATCCAATCTCCGCCGAACGGTAGGCAACATCGCTTTGGACCGAAAATCCGATGGCACCAATAGCCACTCCTTCCACAGCGATTGCGAAGTTTGTCTCGGGCTTGATCTCCGTTGCTATCTCGAGCCAACGCTTGGCGTCATCTTTTGTGTAAGGATGGGGAAATCTGTTGCGAAGATTGAGCCAGACGTTACGATTGTTCGCGTTACGTACCAGCGAGTCGCAATCTTTCCACATCCAACTTCTGACAACGCAAGAGTCTAATATAATCTCCATCTCTCATAGCCGAGTTCTATTTCATAGTGGCCAGTCTTGGCAATATTCCCGCACCTCGCGGCAAAATAAAACCACTCTCGTACGAGCCTACACTTTGCAACGCCTCAGCCAAAGTTTCCGAAGGAATCATTCGCATACATTCGACGTCCCGATGCGGCAGTTCTGAAACGAGATATACACGAAAGCGTTCTGTCTTCGTCAATAAGGACCATGCTGTTTGCCCGTTTACTTCGTACCTATCCCTCAGTATCTCTACCAGTGCATTTGAATTTGCACTCTCAAACCACTTTAAGAAATCAGGTCGGCCCAGGCCATCTACGCATTCAGCAACGAGAAGAATGGTTCCGCCGTCCTTGCAAGCATACGAGGCCATCTCCAGGGCCTTGTGCGCTTGAATCATATTGATGTCATGTGGAGAGCCACCACAACTCACGATTACAAGATCGCGCTTTGCCTCGATCTCAATCGAATGTTCGCTGAGATAGGACTCGCAGGCTGCGCGATGTGAGAGTCGCCAGTCCCCACAGTAGATCCCGACGACGCGTTTCTTTTCGTCAATGATCGCATTGATTCCGAAGGTTGGATTAACGAGTGTCGTTACACGCTCACATTCTTCATGAACCACATTGCCATCCAGTAGACCAGTACCAACACCCGCCTTTCGCCCACCCTTTTCAAAATCAAGTGCCAACATGTGTGTTGTTTCTATGGTCGCAGATGAGGCGAGTCCCGGGCAAACCGATTTCCGTCCGCCTGTGAAGCCGGCAAAGTAGTGAAAGTTTATTCCGCCAACGAGAATGATCCTGGAAAACTCGGTGAGTGCCCGGTTGACCTCAACTGCAACGCCGCCTTCGGTGACACCGAGAAAACTCAGTGTTTGGGGATCGTAAGCATCGTGAGCGATTGTGCGAACCCGCTGAACTATGAAGGGTGTCAATAACTCAAGCTTCTCTTGTTCACTGACTGGTCGATGAATCCCGGTGGCGAAAATGATGGAAAGCCTGGTAGGAGAGACCCCACACTGAATTAATCGACGTACGACCAGATTAACTATCTGCGCGCTACCCGTGGCCCGAGTGGCATCAGAAACCACGATCAACACGGAGTCTTCGGGATGGATTAACTCATCCAACGGAGGCGATGCTATTGGAGAATCGAGCGCCGCACCTATATCAACATCACTGAGCGGCAGTTTTGACGAGGAGTCGAGAGTGAGTGAGTGTAACCTGCTTGGATCAAAACTGAACGGAAGTGCTCGTTGTCCGTATCCCAGTTGGATTTCAGTCATAGGACTAGAGGTCACAAGCCGAATTCAACCATTGCCTTTTCGATGACATGTAGAGAAGCGAAATCGGTATCACCCGCGGTCCTTGCTTCCGCAAGCCATTTGCGAAGTTGAGTAGCCTCGCTAATCGATCCAATGCGACAAGCTCCGGTTAAAGCAAGCGTGACGAGTGCATCAGGTGCACCATGAGTAACCAATGCCGCCTGTAATGCCGCTTGTTCACGAAGATCGAGGGTTAACAGGAGATTAAGTTCCATCAAGCGATTGCCGGACTAAGTGGATTAATTATTAGGGCTAGCGCTAACTTTAAATCAGGTTCGCTCAGACTTGAAGCAAGCTGTTCCGTTATTACAAAAATGAAATGTCTCGTCTTCGAAATCTGGAGTCTCCATTTGAATCGTCAAGTGGTCTACTCCAAAACGGTCATGAAGTTTTGCGCGCAACTCTTTCAGTAAGTCAGGCTGCGAAATGCTGTGAGCATGAATCACGTGTGCACTAAGTGCGTCACGGCCTGATGTTATTGTCCACACATGGAGATCATGCACATCGCTTACTCCGGACGTTGCAAGTATGGCGTCTTCCACCGCCGCAAGGTTGATATGTGCCGGGGTGCCTTCCAGCAACACATTCGTCGACTCCCTTATCAAGCGAACTGAACCCCAGATGATGAGTAGACTTATTACTACGCTAAATAGAGGGTCCGCAGCGTACCATCCAAACAGCATCATGCAAGCGCCTGCGAGGATTGCGGCGACTGAACCCAACGCGTCACCCATGACATGTAGCCATACGCCTCGCATGTTGAGATCAATCTCGTGACTCGAATGAAGAATATAAGCGCATAGTAAGTTTACGAGCAGGCCTCCAGTTGCTACCACAATCATCGGACCACTCCGAACAATGGGAGGTTCCAGCCAGCGCTGATAAGCACCATAAGAAATCACAAGCGCGATTACCACCAGCGCGACGCCGTTGACCAGAGACGCAATGATCTCAAGCCGGTAATACCCAAAAGTCTTTTTTGAGGTTGCCGGTCGCGACGCGAATAACACTGCGGTAATTGCAAGAATCAAGGCGGCCGCGTCAGTAAACATGTGACCCGCATCGGCCAGGAGAGCGAGCGATCCAGTCCACCATCCTCCAAAAACTTCAGTAATCATGTAAAGGGTGGTGAGCCCAAGCACAACACTTAATCTGCGCCAACTATCTGCTGAGCGTGAGTGATGGCGCCCATGGCTATGATGAACTTTAGTTTCCAAAACGCCGTCGCTAACCATGCTAGGCTGATTCAACATCTGTAATGATGCCCCCGCCCAATTCACATCTAATAAGTGAGTGCTACGCTTGAGGAGACGCGTCTAGAGTAGCAAATTCGAAGTTACCACGACAGAGATAGAACAACTTAGAAACGCGTGCTCGAGCAACTTGACACCAGGTCTGAACGATTGAATTGCCGGCAACAAAAAAGGGCCACACCTTGTGACCCCTAAGAAGTTTCGCTATTTAGTTTGCTATCAGAGCGGGCTGAGATTCAATGCCTGATTTAGCTCGCGGTACATCTCATTATATTCGCGGATTGCTATCTCCAGGATTCGCGGAAGGTCATTCAGATCATTCAGATTAACCACCGCATTGACGTTACTGAGAAAAGCGGCATGGGCATCCATTGTTCGAAGCGAAGGTGAAAGCAACGCGAAGAAAAGTCGTCGACGCTGAGCGGGACGAAGTACGTTAATTTCACGCACGACGAACGCTGCACCTTGTTCAGCTGCATCAAACTGTCCTTCAAGTAAAACCACTTCCAACTGATTGGCGCGCATCGTTTCAACTGCCTGGCGAGTATCTTCAGCAACATAGACCTGGTAGTTGTCCTCGCTGAGACTACGAGCAATTGGTTCACGATACTGCTGACCGGTACACACAAGTGCCTTTCGTTTGCTCCATGCAGGACGACCCGTAGGGCTAGTAACTGTATTTGAGCTGCCCTTGCCTAAGAGACTAAGCAGCGCGCGAAACGCGTCCTCGCTTGGTATCTCTTCAACAGAGTTATCAACACTCGACATTTGATATACCGGAGCCGTAGGTTGATCGTAACGAGGGTGCTCGGTTGAAGGCGATCCTCCAACGCCCAATGCGCTTTGATCTAAGGCAGGATTACCAACAGAAGCGTTAACAGTGCTTCTGCACTTAGGACAGCGCACGGTAAAAGCACCGGACGGTGCCTTGTCATCGTCGATCTGCAGTCGGGTCGAACAACTTTGGCAAATGATAGTCATGATTGATAAGGCAAGCTAACTACTCGATAAGACCTAACATTGAACCGGAATCAGAGTAAGCTCCTACTGGCATTCCATCCACTTCGCGCCGGATGAAATCCTCTGCAGCGGTCATTCCTTTCAACGACAAGAGCATGTTGTTCTGGTTTGTAGCGAAGGCAAGTCCATCTTCCAGTGTGATCGTTTTTGACTGAATCAGATCGTAGATAACTGCGTCAAAATCCTGCATACCATCGAGTTTCCCGTCGCGCATCGCGTCTAACAGTGACTTTCCTTCTTGTTCACCGGCTTCGATGTACTCACGAGTGCGTGGGCTCGACCGCATGATTTCGACGGCGGCAACTCGACCAGCTCCGTCTGCACGCGGTATCAAGCGTTGAGAAACGATGTAACGGAATGTCTGCGCGAGTCGAGTTCTAATCACTGGTTCTTCATTCTTCGGGTATAGACCAATAATGCGGTCAACAGTCTTCGAAGCATCGATAGTGTGTAGCGTCGAGAGGACCAGATGTCCGGTTTCAGCCGCTTCAAGTGCAATTTCTGTTGTTTCGAAGTCGCGCATTTCACCGATCAGAATTACTTTAGGTGCTTGTCTTAACGCTGCACGCAGAGCGGAAGGAAAGTCTTTCGTATCGTGACCAACCTCACGCTGATTGATAGTTGAATTCTTGTGTAAGTGAAGGTACTCAATCGGATCCTCGATCGTGACGATGTGGTAATGCTTTTTCTCGTTGAGAGCATCGATGATCGCCGCTTGAGTTGAACTCTTACCGGACCCCGTAGGTCCGGTCACAAGAACTAAGCCATTTCTGAGCTGAGAAATCTCATTCAACTGAGACGGCAAGCCAAGTGACTCTATTGTGGGGATATCCATCGGAATGACGCGCATCACAATGGAATAAACTCCGCGTTGCTGAAAAATGTTTACACGAAATCTGGCGCGCGAAGGGAGGGAGTAGCTCAAGTCTGCGGTGCCGGTTCTGGCGAGGCGTTCGGCGGCGTCGGCGTTCCCGTGAATGAGCGTGAGTGCGATGATCTCGGTCTGGTAAGGGGAGAGTTTCTGCATCCCGAGCGGTTGAACCTGGGTCAGTCTTCCGTTGATCTCAACCTGGGGCATTTGACCGACTGAAAAGTTCAAATCGCTAATCTTGTCGGAGACCAACAACATTCGCTCGATGATAGGA
>Ga0068871_100001306_pt1 | contig 16669 bp, 16 predicted proteins | sample KBSMisM72_FD_72750 | JGI IMG/M metagenome (GOLD analysis project Ga0068871, IMG submission 72750) | Miscanthus rhizosphere microbial communities from Kellogg Biological Station, Michigan, USA - KBS Miscanthus M7-2 | ecosystem: Host-associated > Plants > Roots > Rhizosphere > Soil ... | reverse complement strand
GCCTGGCGACTCGGCTGGGGCGCCGACTACATGCTCACCAAACAGTGGGCGCTGAACACGGAAATGGCCTACAAGCGCAATGACGGACACGCGACGGTGAACGGAAATCTCGACAACGACTGGAATGCCTCGTCCTTCGGCTTTCTCTTCGGTGCCAAACTTTTCTTTTAGGTTCTGAATATCCAGGGAAGAGGTACTGGCGGTGAGCTCTCCGTACTTGGAGGGTTCCACGTCAGACACGAGAGATGGCCGGAAGCAACGGATCTCCGAATCGAAGGGAATCCGTTATTCCTGTCGGCCTTGTTTGGATCGGCTCCACACCATCCCGGTCTGTTCCTTTGAGCTAAAGCCGAGCTTTTCATAAAACTTCGGCATGCGTGTACAGAGCCAGAAGAGTTCGACTTTCTTGAGGCGAGGGTGATCCAAGATGCGCTGGACGATCTCGGTGCCGATCCCTTGGCCCTGGTAGGCCTTATCGACGATCACATCCCAGATGGTCGCTCGGTAGACATAGTCCGTGAGTACCCGTCCAAACCCGATCAGCACGTCACCGTCCCAGGCCGTTACGGCGACATTGGTATGGCGCAACATTTCACGTGCGTCCTCAAGGATCCGTCCTTTGGCCCACGGCGCCTGCTGGTAGAGGAGGACCAGCTTGGCTGGGTTGAGGTCTTTCTTCTCAACGAAGGTGATGGCGGGCTTGAGGCTTGGGGGCATCTTGTACTAGATTATCTCCCAGGGACAGTAACCAAGATCACGCGGAGTGTACGAGGAACATCATGGCAACGCAAGTACGAACCTGTCCTAAGTGCGCGCAGTTGATGTGGCTGAAAGAAGACCAGTACGAACAGCTGGATGAGGAAACCATCCGTGGAAAGTGTCCTCAATGCGGATCGACGGTTCGCTTCAAGCTCGTATCACAAGGCGAAAACGCAGCGGGCCCAAAGATGGGGCATTGAACCGGTAAGGGGTAAGGCGTTAGGGATGAGGGATTTCACCTGACGTTTCACGCCTCACGAGCTTGCTACATCCCCCGTCCTGCGCCATCGAGCTCCGGCTTGTTTCCTGGTAGAATTTTATTCAGAGCGGATCGATACTCGCTTGTGTGCTTCTCATCGAACCGTCCGATGTCGATTTCTTTATCTCGCTGCATGAGTTCCAGTTGATCGAGCACCGAGAGGAGCGGCTGGACGGAGCCGAGTAATCGACCAACCTCAAAGGCTTCCAGCGATTCCACAAACAATTCGTTCAGGCCTTTATAGGAAGTCCCGGCGCTCTGGCTCCGGAACCGAGAGACGATCTCCTCATACTTTTCTATTGCCTCAAACTTGGGCTTCACGCCGGTCGGCACCGCCGACAGATGAATAATCGGCGGCAGTTTGGCCGCGTAGATCTTCAGCTGAGCAACCAATCCACCCATCACATCTAGCACATCGGCAGTCTGCATGAACTCATCCTTCGAGCCGGGATGGCTTACGTCAAGTTGAGGAGCCTGTCAAGGTTTTCTCGCACCGTGAGGAGGTGTGAGACCATCGAGGGCCTGAACTACCTGCTCCATATCGGGTGGAAAGGGCGTTGTGTACTCGTGAAACTCACCGGTGGAAGGGTGACGAAAGCCCAAAGTTCTCGCATGCAACATGACGCGGGGGATTTCGACGTTCTCTACCGTGCAGACCTTCTTGCCGCCATAGGTTTGATCTCCAAGAATCGGATGCCCCAGGGATGTCAGATGGACGCGAAGCTGGTGAGTCCGGCCTGTACGTGGGTGCAACAACACGTGGGCGGCCAGTTTGCCGAAACGATGGTCGACCTTGTATTCCGTCACGGACTCTTTGGGTCGCGCCGTATGGGCAGAGAATTTCTTCCGTTCCTTCCGATCACGGCCGATCGCCAGCTCGATCAACCCATGTCCCTTTTTCGGCACGCCTGAGATCAGCGCTTCGTAGACTCGCGTGATCGTGTGCTGTTTGAATTGAGCCGAAAGCGCACGATGGGCCTCGTCTGTTTTAGCAATCACCATCACGCCGGATGTATCCTTGTCCAACCGATGAACCAGCCCTGGCCGTTCTTTCCCGCCAATCGTCGATACCGTGCCGCCGGAGGTTTGAAAATGATGGAGGAGAGCGTTTACCAGCGTTCCGGCCCAATGACCCGGCGCAGGATGGACCACCAATCCAGCTGGCTTATTGAGGAGCAGTAACACGTCGTCCTCGTAAAGAATCTCGAGGGGAATCGACTCGCCTTTGAGTTCCAGCGGTTCCGCCTTTGGAATGTCAAAGGCGATCGTGTCGCCAGGCTTGATCTTTTGACTGGGCTTGACGACCTGACCGTTGATTCGCACACGCCCCTGTTCGATCAGTCGTTGCAAGGCTGACCGTGATAATTTGGGCTCACGATTGACCAGAAAGATATCCAGCCGTTTCGGCGCTTCGCCGGCTGTCACCACAAACTCGGTCACCATAGACAAATCGCCTTCACCAGCACGTTCCGACCACGCTACTGTAGCGCGAGGTTCAATTGCAATCGGAGAGGCCTGTCTGGTCACCACGGTCTCCGATCCTATTGCCTCTCCAGCTGATTGAGGCTAACTGACAACCGCGAGGACGGTTCGAAGCTGAACCGGGTCTTCAGTTTCCTTTCGCACATGGGAGTTGGGATTGTCCTTCACTGTGCACATCGAACGAGCACAGTCTGATGGTGCGCATTTCGGGAGCATCGGATCAGCACAGGCGTCGTTCGAAATGCTGGTCTTGTGTGGGTGGTGCGAGAGTTAGGCGTGCCCGGTCTTGCGGGTGCGATCGGCGATCTTTTTGCGGAGGCGGGCTTTTTCAAGACTGATTTCGGCTTCTTTGACTTCAGACGGCAAGCCGCCAGCCTTGAGTCGTTGCTCAGCCTTCTCGACTGCGGCTTGGGCGCGGCCCACGTCAATGTCTTCGGCCTTTTCGGCAATCTCAGCCATGATGGTCACTTTGGTTGGTGTGACCTCCGCGTATCCCCAGAGAATCGCCATGTGGTTGGTCAAATCTCCGACGCGATAACGAAGTTCACCGATGCGCAACGTAGAAAGAAAATGACAGTGTCCGGGCAATACGCCGAACTCACCCTCTGAGCCCGGAGCAATAACCTCATCCACCTGCTGGCTCAAGAGCAACCTCTCCGGCGTCACAACCTCTAATAAAATCTTCCCTGCCATGTCTCCTATTTCCTTACTTCCACTCAGGAAGCGGGAGGATCGATGCGTCTTCTACTGCGCGCGTCCAACGAGGGTCTTCCGAGACCGCGCGTTGCGCGAGCAAGGAGGACGCTCGATTCGCCCGCTTCCTATACCTTCACCCCCATCTTTTCCGCCTTCGCAATCACTTCTTCGATGGGACCGACCATGTAGAACGCCTGTTCTGGGAGATGGTCGTATTTGCCCTCGAGAATTTCCTTGAAGCTTCGCACCGTGTCTTTGAGCTTCACATACTTACCGGGCGAGCCGGTAAAGGCTTCGGCGACGTGGAACGGCTGTGAAAGGAAACGTTGAATCTTCCGTGCACGGGCCACGGCCATCTTGTCGTCTTCAGACAATTCGTCCATGCCGAGAATGGCGATAATATCTTGGAGGTCTTTATACCGCTGTAAGACGGACTGGACTCCGCGGGCCACCTTGTAATGATCTTCGCCGATCACTTGCGGGTCGAGAATACGCGAAGTAGAGTCGAGCGGGTCGACGGCTGGATAGATACCCAGCTCGGCCAGTTGTCGCGACAATACGGTGGTCGCGTCCAAGTGGGCAAAGGCCGTGGCCGGCGCCGGGTCGGTCAAGTCGTCTGCCGGCACATAGACCGCTTGCACCGAGGTGATCGATCCACGCTTGGTCGAGGTAATGCGTTCCTGTAGCTGACCCATCTCGGTGGAGAGGGTGGGCTGATAACCGACTGCGGACGGCATGCGGCCGAGCAATGCGGACACTTCTGAGCCGGCTTGGGTAAACCGGAAGATATTGTCCACAAAGAGCAGCACGTCCTGGTTCTCTTCGTCGCGAAAATATTCGGCGACGGCCAGTCCGGTCAACGCGACGCGCAGACGCGCGCCAGGTGGCTCGTTCATCTGGCCATAGACCAACGCAGCTTTTGACTTGGTGAAGTCCTTCGGATCGATGACTTTCGATTCCTGCATTTCGTGCCAGAGGTCGTTGCCTTCACGGGTCCGCTCACCGACCCCGGCGAACACCGAGAATCCTCCGTGGTGCAAGGCAATATTGTTGATGAGCTCCATGATGATGACGGTCTTGCCGACACCGGCGCCGCCGAAGAGGCCGACCTTGCCGCCCTTGCTGTAGGGCTCTAGAAGATCGACAACTTTGATGCCGGTTTCGAGGACTTCGGTTTTCGTGTCCTGATCTTCGAGTCTTGGCGCAGGCCTATGAATGGGATACGTCTTCGTCGTCTTGATCGGGCCCATCTCGTCAACCGGTTCTCCCAGTACGTTGATCAGCCGGCCCAATGTCTCGCGGCCGACCGGCACAGAGATCGGCGCCCCCGTGTCTTGCACGTCCATCCCACGCGTAAGACCGTCGGTGGTAGACATGGCGATGGCGCGGACTCGGTTTTCACCGAGGTGCGATGCGACTTCAAGGGTTATGCGAACGGCTGGTGTACCGGCCGCCTTATTTTCTTCCTGAGTCACTTTGAGAGCATTGTAAATATTGGGCAGTTGTCCGGGAGGAAACTCCGCGTCCACCACCGGTCCGATGACCTGAATGACTTTTCCTGTACTCACGGCTCACTCCTTCTTCAACGTGGCGGACTATTTCAGCGCCTCGGCGTCGCCGACGATGTCCATCAATTCTTTTGTAATGGCGCTCTGGCGGGTCTTGTTGTAATGCAACGTCACTTTCTTGATCAGTTGTCCTGCGTCCGTGTTGCGCCGTCCATCGCCGCCATTCGAGCGCCATGTTCCGCTGCAGCTGATTCAAGCAATATCTGCAAGCTCGGTATGTCTAGATCTCTCCGTTATCAGTCGTAGGTACTTCCAGGCTCTTCGGCGCCCGCTACTTGCCGCCGTATCCCATCTTTTGTTTAAAGGCCGCGATAATTTCTTTTAGCCTCCCGGCGACCTTATCATCGATCTTCCCAATGCTCGCGAGTTCTTTCTTTAGCTCGGGATGATGCTGTTGCACGTAGTGCAGCAAATCGGCTTCAAACTGTTGCACTTTGTCAATCGGGACATCGTCCAGGTATCCGTTGACGCCGGCATAAATCGAGAGCACTTGATCGGCAACCGGCATGGGTTTGTATTGTCCCTGCTTGAGCAACTCCACCATCCGAATACCGCGTGCGAGCTGCATCTGCGTTGCTTTGTCCAGCTCGCTGCCGAATTGTGAGAACGCAGCCATTTCGCGGTACTGCGCGAGGTCGAGTCGAAGGGTACCGGCTACCTGCTTCATCGTTTTGATCTGAGCCGAACCCCCGACGCGGGAGACCGAAAGACCCACATTAATTGCGGGGCGAATACCGGAGTAAAACAAATCGCTGCCCAGATAGATCTGTCCATCGGTGATCGAAATGACGTTGGTCGGAATGTAGGCGGACACGTCACCGGCTTGTGTCTCAATGATCGGCAGTGCGGTCAGGCTTCCTCCCCCAAGCTTGTCGCTGAGCTTGGCCGCACGCTCCAACAACCGGGAGTGCAGATAGAACACGTCTCCCGGGTAGGCTTCGCGGCCCGGAGGACGACGGAGCAAGAGAGACAACTGGCGGTAGGCTACTGCGTGCTTGGAGAGGTCGTCGTAGACGATCAACGCATGTTTGCCGTTATCCCGGAAGTATTCGCCGATGGCTGCACCGGAGAAGGGGGCAAGATACTGCATGGGCGCCGCATCGCTGGCGGTGGCTGCCACCACGATGCTGAAATCCATCGCGTGGTTCTCTTCCAGCGTCTTTACGACGCGCGCCACGGTTGAACGTTTCTGGCCGATGGCGACATAGATACAAAAGACGTTGAGGCCCTTTTGATTAATAATGGTATCGACGGCGATGGCGGTCTTGCCGGTCTGCCGGTCGCCGATGATCAACTCACGCTGTCCGCGACCGATGGGGATCATGGCGTCGATGGCCTTGATGCCCGTTTGCAAGGGTTCGCGCACCGATTGGCGTGTATTCACCCCAGGCGCCACGACTTCAATCCGAGACGAGAGCTTCGATTTGATCGGGCCCTTGCCATCGATGGGTTGGCCGATGGCATTCACCACACGGCCGATGAGGGCTTCGCCGACCGGAATCTCTGCAATACGTCCTGTGCGCTTGACCGGATCGCCTTCCTTGACCCCAACATCATCGCCCATGAGCACGGCGCCCACGTTATCTTCTTCAAGATTCAGCGCGATCCCGTAAAGACCGCCGGGGAATTCGAGCATTTCGCCGGCCATGGCGCCGTCGAGACCATACACCTTGGCAATCCCGTCTCCGACTTGAATGACCGAGCCCGTTTCCTTGACATCGACTTGCTTGTCGAATCCTTTGATTTTCTCTTTGATAATCGAACTGATTTCTTCTGCCTTGATCTGCATGGCTACTCCTTAGTCAACAAACTCTGCATCGCTTGTAACCGCCCCAGCACGGTGCTATCGACCACCGTGTTGCCGAGACGGATCTGCATGCCGGCGAGATAGCGGGCATCCGTGTGATAGGTAACTTCGACTTGGCGCTTGAGCATTTTGCGCAAGCGATTGCTGATTTGATCTTGTTCACCTGGGGGTATGGCTGTTGGCGAGAACACGGTGACTTGCTGGGTGCCTTTCGCCGCGTCGGCAAGCTTCGTAAAGGCCTCGGCGATTTCAGGGAGAAAGCCGACGCGATTTTTCTTCACTAGCTGTTCGAGAAAGGCTTTTCCGACTGGAGGACACCCCAAACGCGAACCGAGTTCTGCAAGGACGGCAAGTTTGTCTTCAGCGCCAAAAGCAGGGGAAGCCACGACATGGCGCAATGCGACCGAATCCTTGATCGCTTGACCCAATCCCGTTAATGCCACACGGGTTTGTTCGATGGTGGAGACGTCGAGCAACTCAAAAAGCGCTTGTGCATAACGTCGCGCCACTGCGGTCTTAATCACTATATGGGTCCATTCGCTCTGGTTTTTGACAACGGGGGAAGCCTTCGTGGCTCGCACGAAAAGCGGCTTGCCAAGTTAGCATTGGCGGATAAGGACTGTCAATACGAAGGTGTGGATGATGGTGAAGAGAGAGTCATTGAATGATGCCCCCGCCGAGGATACGGTCGTTTCGATAGAACACCGCCGATTGGCCTGGGCTCAATGCGCGTTGCGGCTCACCGAAGACAATACGAAGGGTGCCATCTGAACAAGGATGGATGGTTGCAGGTGTGGCTGGTGTGGCATATCGGACCTTGACCTCGACCTCTGTTGATCCAGTCAGAAGTGAGGAATCGAAGAGATTCAGATCTGCGACGGTACACTGACTACGACGCAGTGACTCTTCCGTTCCAAGGATGACAGTATTGGTGAGCGGATGTACTTGCTGTACATAGAGCCTGCGCCCGGCTGCAATCCCGAGGCCTCGTCGTTGGCCAGGTGTATAAAAGGCGATTCCTTCATGGTCGCCTAAATGTCGCCCTTCATTATCCAGAAAGGCCCCTGGTTTCTTGGCGGCAGGCGCTTCCTTCTCGATAAAAGTTCGATAATCGCCGTGGCTTACGAAGCAGATTTCCTGACTTTCCTTCAACTCGTCTGCAGGAAGGCCCAAGGACTCAGATTCCTTCCATACATCCGTCTTCTGCATGCTCCCCACAGGAAAGAGAAGGCGAGGGAGCCAAGACCGACGAAGACGATAGAGGAAATAGCTTTGATCTTTCTTGGAATCGGATGCGCGGTGAAGAGTCGGCGCCTCCTGGGATTCGCTAATGCGAACATAGTGGCCGGTGGCCACAAAATTGAATCCGCGTGCGTCCGCAAGCTCGATGAGACTCCTCAGTTTGACGCGCTCATTGCACCGGACACAGGGATTGGGCGTTGTGCCTTCGAGATAGCCGGCAACGAAGTCTTCGATCACGCCGGCACGAAAGGTTGCCCTTGTATCGACCACTTCGTGCGGGATCTTCAATGTCTGCGCGACATACCGGGCAATGCCGACCTTGCAGCACCCACGTTCCTCCCAGCGCTTAGAGACTGCAACTGTTTCGTCTTCGTGCTCCCAGACCTGAAGCGTGACGCCATGAACGTCATAACCCTGGCGAACCAGAAGCGCTGCGGCGACAGAGCTATCCACTCCACCGCTCATACCAAGGAGAACTGTAGGGCGAGACATAAGGCCGCTATTGTACTGAGTAGACGGGAAAAGGGCTAGAGGGCTGTTCCCTCAACCTAATGGGTGGCTGCAACAAGGCTGGGAGCCACGTTGACCGAGAGGGCGCGTTCACCGCTCAAATGATGAACACCCATGTCACACATGCCATGGAAGCGAGAGCCTTCTTCGATCGCAATGACTGGGGTCCGGATATCGCCAACAAGTACGCCGGGGTTAAGAATGTGAATCTTTTCAATGGCAGTGATGGTGCCGTTGATCTTGCCGCTATTCATAAGTATCCCGGCCGATACAATACCCTCGATCACGGCGTGCTCTCCGACGATTAACGTTCCGGTTGTATGTATCTCGCCTTCGACGTGTCCATCAACTCGGACGGTGCCATCAAAACTTACGACGCCCTTGAAGTCCACGCCCTTCCCCAGGAGCGTAATGTTCTCGCTGCCCTGTTCGGCTTGCTGACTCCGTTCTTTCGATGCCCACATGATCGCCTCCTCACACTCATCCCGCCCATGCATGGCGCCTCGCCACACAACCAACGCGCAGGATAAATACCTAAATATTAATATTCCCCCTAACCATTGGCTCGCTTAAGGCCAGGGGGCATGATCATTCCGACTGGATGCAGGGAGGCGTCCCGAGGGAGCTCACGCACCCCGTGAGCCATCTCAAGTGCACCGTTGAATAGCACGCCATCTTCCATTGAAAGGACCGGCGTCTTGACGCTGCCATTCATTACGGCCGGGGCCCGGAGTTTGATGCACTCTTTTGCAACGACCTCACCGGTGATCTTTCCTTTGGACACGATTGTTCCGGCGGTGATTTTTGCCTGGATGACGGCGTCTTCGCCGATTAGCAGCATGCCATCAGTATGAATTTCTCCATCGAGATATCCATCGATTCTAACCGTTCCACTATAGGAGATAGTGCCCTTGAACTCAACACCCTTTCCCACAAAGGCACTAATGTCCTCGGGCTTGTCGGAAATTGAGCTGGCAGCAACCATGGTCACCTTTTCGCCTTCCTGCTCATTGAAGCTTACCTCTTCTTTTTTTTCCTGCCCCCACATGAACGCGTCTCCTCGAGTCGGTGACTCCACTATTCCGTCGTAGTTGAGATGCTGTTATGGAAAATGCTCGATCAGCGTGAGTATTGTCACGCATACGTAGAAGCAACAAGTGTGCCTCTGTCTCTCATGATTTGTACGAGGCAAGAAGTGGAGTGTGAACTAATTTAAAAGCATCTCGAGAATCCCGTCGAGCTCCGGGGCAGAGAAGTAGTGAATGACGATTTTTCCGCCGCTCTTTCCTTTCCGGATCATCACTTTAGTACCCAATCGTTTTTGCAATCGTTCTTCAACATCGGACCAGGGTGTTCGTCGTAATTCCTTTGTCCCTCGCTTCTTTCCCGTCAGTGAGGATTCTATAAACGTTTCCGTCCCTCTCACCGAAAGGGCTTTTGAGATCACAAGCTGTGCGACTCTGAGCTGTTCACGCTGACCAGGAAGGCCGAGAATAACTTTGGCATGTCCCATGGAGAGCTGATTCGATTCAATCAGCTGCTGGATCTCTGAAGGAAGATTTATTAGACGTGCAACATTAGCGATCGAGGATCGATCACAGCCGACTCGCCGCGCAATTATGTCCTGAGTCAGTCCAAATTCGTTCATCATTCGATGGTAGGCTCGAGCCATTTCCATGGGATTAAGATCGGCTCGCTGAAGATTTTCCACCAGCGCCAGGACGACGGCTTCATCGTCTCCGCAATTGCGAATGACGGCTTGAATCGTTTCTAACCCAGCATCCTTCGCCGCGCGCCACCGCCGTTCACCCGAAATGAGTTCGTATATTCCGTCGCCCTTACGGCGCACTAAAATTGGTTGCAGCAATCCACTTTGCTTCAATGAAGCTGTGAGTTCTGCCAGTTCCTGAGAAGAAAACGATTGTCTCGGCTGATATCGATTCGGCACAATCGCATCGATCCGCAGATGTTGAACATCCGGCAATTCCGGCATCGACACTGGCTTGGTGGCAGGCAGTAGTGCGTCGAGCCCTCTACCGAGCGCTTTTTTCTCCATGACTCACAAACTCCTTTGCTAATGACAAATAAGCTTGAGATCCTGCAGATGCGACGTTATATAACATGGCAGGGCGTCCGTAGCTTGGGGCCTCCGCCAGTGTCACATTGCGAGGGATCACAGTGTTGTAGACGACTTCTTTGAAGTACTCACGAACTTGTTCAACGACTTGACGCGCCAACGTATTCCGCGCGTCGAACATTGTCAAGACGATCCCTTCCAATTTGAGCTCAGGGTTAAAGGATTGACGAACTCGATCGATGTTTCCGACCAAGCGGCTTAATCCTTCCATCGCATAGTATTCACATTGAACCGGGACCAAAATGCTCTGTGCTGCGACGAGGGCATTAATCGTCAGAATCCCCAATGTAGGAGGACAATCGAGAAAGATAGTGTCGAATAACGGGTTCACGTCTCGCAAGAAATGCTGAAGCAATTTTTCCCGCTCCTCAATATTCACCAGCTCCACTTCTGCCCCAGACAAGTCAGCATTTGCCGGCAAAAGTGACAAACCGCTTACTTCTGTGCCTTTCACAACATCATGAAATTTCACATATTTAATAAGACAGTTATATACAGTAGTCTGTAGGGAACGGGGGTCGATCCCTAGTCCACTTGTAGCGTTCCCTTGCGGATCCATGTCCACAAGCAAGACACGCTTGCCTAGGAGCGCGGCACCAGCGGCAAGGTTAACGGCCGTTGTCGTCTTTCCTACGCCACCCTTCTGATTTGCAATCGCTACAATCTTTGCCATAATTTGAATTAATTTAATGATTCTTCATGTATTCATCGATAATGTTCCACGTGGAACGAATACATATATAATTGATTATATTATTAATTGTCTCTCTCAATCACTGTGACGACTCTCTTGCCAGATCCTTGAGGAAGAATAAGATCTGTTTCGCTCACAAGATGAAACTCTTCTCCGATCTCCTGTTTCTTGATGCTCTCTGTTCGATACAAGACGACTTTCCCTTTTGAAGTCAGCAATGCAGGGAGGTGTTTCCTTATTTCTTCATACTTCAAAGCCCTTACTACGACCATATCAATAGCATCGCTGAGAGGCTGCTTGGTATATTGTTCGATGGTGCCACAAAATGTAGACACGTCCTGAAGCTTTAACAAGCCAATCACTGAGTTGAGAAATGAACACTTTTTCTGAACTGGCTCAATGAGGGTTAGCCGAATATCAGATCTCATGATTTTAAGAGGAATGCCAGGAAACCCTCCCCCAGATCCCACATCGAGTACCATGCCATTCTTTGGAAAACTTGTCGCGACAAGCCCAACGAGTGAGTCCACAAAATGTTTGTTGATTATTTTCTTAGGGTCGACGATCGCCGTAAGATTGATCGCCTTATTCCACTCAATGAGATGAGCGAGATAGCGCATGAATTGTTCCGCATGGATTTCCCCGACTGTCAGCCCAAGCTCCTTGACGGAACGAATCGTGAATTCGCGCAATTCTAGTTCATGTTCCACGTGGAACAATTACGTGAATCAGCAGATGAGGTCAAGATATTCCGGAGTGGGTAGTAAAGATCTCCGAGCCTACTCGTCTAGGGTAAGACTTGCAGAACACTATCTCGGCTAGATTCTTCCTTGTATTTTTCAAGGGCCACAAGGAGAAGGGAAATTGCCGCTGGTGTGACTCCTGAAATTCGCGATGCCTGGCCAATAGAAGCTGGGCGAACTTTTTTAAGCTTTTCACAGACCTCTCGCGAAAAACCAAGAGTCCCATCGTAATTGAAGGCTATTGGGATCGGTTTCGATTCGAGTTTTTTGAATCGACCTATCTGTTGAAGCTGGCGCTTGATATAACCTGAGTACTTGACTTGTAGCTCAACTTCATCAGCAGTTTCAACGTCTTGTAAGATATCAACTCCAAGCGCCTCTAACAAAGTTTTATAGTTTGCTCCCTGGCGCCGCAAAAGTTGGGCTGCGGTGCAGGGCCCAGAGATCTCCTCTATCTGAATCTTAGCCAGGCGTTCACGAACAGCATCCGTGAGTTTTGGTCGAAGCTCTTCTAGACGTACGAGCTCAGATTCAATGGCTTTCTGTTTAACCTGAAACCGTGCATAGACCTTGTCACAAATCAACCCAACTTCCCGTCCGGCATCAGTTAATCGAAGATCAGCATTTCCATGGCGCAATAATAGGCGATATTCTGCTCGTGACGTAAACATGCGATAGGGTTCACGCGCGTCTTTCGTAATAAGATCGTCAATGAGTACACCAATATAGGCCTGGGAACGGTCAAGCACCAATGGCAATTTTCCTCGAAGCTTCAGAACCGCATTGATTCCAGCCATAAGGCCCTGAGCCGCTGCCTCTTCATATCCGGATGTTCCATTGATTTGTCCCGCGTGGTATAGACCGTCCAGAAACTTAGACTCCAAAGTCGGGTGCAATTGCCGTGGAGGAAAGTAATCGTACTCAATCGCATAGCCAGGTTTGAGCATGGTGGCCTGCTCTAATCCTGGAATCGTTTTCAGAATCGCGGCCTGCACATCAACCGGTAGGCTGGTTGAAATACCGTTAGGATAGAACTCACGGCTCTCCAATCCTTCCGGCTCGACGAAGATCTGATGACGTTCTTTGTCTGCAAAGCGTACGACTTTATCTTCGATCGACGGACAGTACCTCGGTCCCACCGATTCAATGATGCCGCTATAGAGTGGCGATCGGTCCAGATTGCGCCGGATCAACTCATGCGTCGCACGATTGGTATGGGTCAAATGACAGGGGAGTTGGCGGTTCTCAATCCGGTCGGTCCGATACGAAAATGGCGGCGGTGGATCATCTCCCGGCTGAGGTACCATCACAGAAAAGTCAATGCTCGTTCCATCCAAGCGAGGAGGCGTGCCGGTTTTGAGCCGGCCCACTTCGAACCCCAGGTCTCGCATGCAGTCGGACAGGTGCTCGGCGGATGCCTCTCCGGCTCGTCCTGCAGGAAAATGATTCAAACCGATATGGATAAGTCCCTTAAGGAATGTACCTGATGTCAGAATAACGGCCTTTGCCTGAATGTGATCGCCGCTGTCTGTCACCACGCCTGTAATCGCGCCGGCATGCGTCAGTAAGCGATCGACCATTCCCTCGCCAATCGTCAGCCCTTCCTGCAGGCGCACCGTTCGTTGCATGGCCTCCCGATACAGCTTTTTGTCGCATTGGACGCGGAGGGCTCGCACCGCCGGGCCTTTACTTGTGTTGATGAAGCGGAACTGGATGCCGGCTTGATCCGTATTCCGCGCCATCTCCCCACCCAGCGCATCGATTTCTTTTACCAGATGTCCCTTGGCAATTCCCCCGACTGCCGGATTACATGACATGTGCGCAATCCGGTCGTGATCCATAGTGAGCAGCAACGTTCGCGCACCCATACGCGAAGCGGCCAAGGCGGCCTCACAGCCGGCATGACCGCCACCCACCACAATGACATCCACTGCCTGTCCCACGCCCAACCTCTTCTACTTGCCGATACAGAATTCTGAAAAGATCCGACCAAGGATCTCGTCCGTCGTAATGGCGCCCGTTATTTCACCGAGTGCGTCGGCTGCGGCGCGCACATCGATCGAGACAAGCTCCCCCGCCGCCCCCCACTGCACGGACTCAAGGGCCTGGCCCAGGAATTCGCCAGCCCGGCGCAACGCATCACGGTGTCGCACGTTCGTGACCGCGACCCCATCCGCTGCCTCAAAGCCCTCTGACAACAGCTGAGCGCGAATGGCCGACTTCACCGTTTCCACGCCCCAACCCGTTTTTGCTGAAATACTGTATGAAGAGTGGCCCACAAGCGCGGTATCCGACTCGGCCTCATCAGCCAAATCAGCCTTGTTCAGGAGCACCACATGTTTGCGATCCTTGACCACACTCAAGAGCTTCCGATCATCGCTCGTGAGGGGCATACTCCTATCCACTACCACCAGTAAGAGGTCCGCTTCGTCCTGTGCGACACGCGTACGTTTGATCCCTTCCTGTTCGACAATATCGTCTGTTTCCCGCACTCCCGCTGTATCAACCAAACGAACCGTCACCCCGTCAAGATCGATGGACTCCTCGATCACATCCCTCGTCGTGCCCGGAATGGACGTGACAATCGCCCGCTCTTCCCTCAGGAGACGGTTCAAGACACTAGACTTGCCAACGTTCGGGCGCCCAAGGATCACGACGTGTGCCCCTTCCCGTAAGATCCGCCCCTCCCGCGCTGTCGCTTCCAGTTTCTGAACCACTGCACAGGCCTCTCTCACAATACGAATCAGTTCATCGCGTTGAAGAAAGGAGATATCTTCGTCCACAAAATCGATCCCCGCCTCCACATGGGCCAGTACCGTCAGAAGCGAGGTCCGAGCCTGCTCTACCTCGCGCGAGAGGTCACCCCGCAGATGGCGTTGCGCAATGTTCAACCCAATGGAGGATGTGGCCCTGATGGTATCGAGCACTGCTTCCGCCTGGGAGAGATCTAAGCGTCCGTTGAGAAAGGCCCGCTTCGTAAACTCTCCCGGCTCCGCCAGTCTCGCACCCGACTCAACACATCCCTTGCACACCATCTCAAGCACCAACGCTCCGCCATGAGACTGAATTTCCACCACGTCCTCTGCCGTAAACGACTGCGGAGCCTTCATGTAGACCACGAGCGCCTCATCGAGCAGGCCTGATCCAAGAGGGCGTATATGTATGACTCTCGCCTCTCTCTGTTTATCCGATCCGGGAATCACAAGATCGGCAAGATGGAGCGTATGTGAAGAAATCGATGAGAGGGGACGACCAGACCGCAAGCGCACAACCTGAGAAGCGACGACAAGTGCCTGAGGACCACTCAGACGAACGATCCCAATGCCGCCCTCTCCTCTGGGGGTGGCAATGGCGCAAATCGTGTCTTCGAGTCCTCCATACATGACGACTCTTTCACTTCGTGAGCATAACTGCGAAGCGCCTATGCGCTCGTGCTGCCGCTCTGCGCAGCACCCATCGAGGCGAGGGCTTTGTCGTGCAACAGAAAACGATCCGTCACTAATTGTTGAGTGATGGTCAGAACATTGTTCGTCAGCCAATACAGCACGAGGCCCGCAGGAAAATTTACGAACAGGAATGTTAAACCGATCGGGAGCACCAACATGATCTTTGCCTGTGCCGGATCCATTGTAGTGGGCGTGATCTTCTGTTGAATAAACATCGACGCCCCCATGATAACCGGCAGCACATAGTAGGGGTCCTGCAACGACAAATCGGTAACCCAGAGCATGAAAGGGGCCTGGCGCAAATCGATCGTCATGTAGAGGACATTGAACAGGGCTATGAAGACCGGCATCTGCAAGAACATCGGGAGAAAGCCGCCTAGTGGATTCACTTTCTGCTCGCGGTACAGCTTCATCAACTCCTTGTTCAGACGATCGCGATCGCCCTTATACTTCTCCTGGACTTCTTTGATCTTCGGTTGGATCAGCCGCATCATTTTCATCGACTTGTAACTCTTGTATTGCAACGGCACAAATAGCAATTTGATCCCCAACGTCAGCAGGATAATGGTAACCCCATAGTTAGGGACATACTCGTGGATGAACCGCAGAACATAAAAGATCGGTTTGGCGACTGATTTCACAATAGTCCAGCTGCCGTAGATGAACCATCCGAAATCGATCATATCTTCCAGTCCGACGTTTAACGAACGGAGCGTGTCGTATTCTTTTGGGCCTGCATACAGCTGAAGCGCAACCGGGGATGCTACTCCTGACGCAGCCATCCGCAGCCCAGCCGACACGATTTTTTCGCCCTCGGTCTTGGCAATAGCGGCCGCACCCGCCTTCGGGATCAACACCGAAAGAAAGTATTTATCCTGCAATGCCACCCACTGAACCGCCCCCGTCCGTTCAAGTTCCTTCTCCGGCGTCTCTTTTTCAATTTTGTCGTCAACCCGCGAAGCCGATCCGATCAGACCGATGAACCCATCGCCCCATTCCACGATACCGAAATTCGTCCCTAACCCGATATCATAGGACTCAGTCACTCCCTCGACGGAGAACGACATGTCCACCAGATAACTATCGTGATGAAATGTCAGTCGTTTCTCCACACTGAGATGGGTAGCTGAATCGTGAAACTGCATCGTGACATGCCCGACAGGATGAGCGGCATCGAGCTTTGTAAAGTCTTTCTCAATACTATAGAGGCCTTCTCGAATGACCTTGTCGATATCGGCATTCGCCACCGTAATCGAGAGTGGGCCTTTGAACTTTCCCCCTTGATAGACGAGTTGTACCGGCTTCGCTTCGGGAGGGCCTGAATGG
>Ga0068871_100001305_pt1 | contig 16676 bp, 18 predicted proteins | sample KBSMisM72_FD_72750 | JGI IMG/M metagenome (GOLD analysis project Ga0068871, IMG submission 72750) | Miscanthus rhizosphere microbial communities from Kellogg Biological Station, Michigan, USA - KBS Miscanthus M7-2 | ecosystem: Host-associated > Plants > Roots > Rhizosphere > Soil ... | reverse complement strand
GAGGCCGACGTTATGGTCTTTGAAGCACCTTCCGAGGAGTCCGACATGCTACCCGAGCTTCCGCCCACGGTCCCCACCTTCGACAGTCATCCGAGTGACTAGCCGACGGTGGTGGCAGTTGCGTACGTCAGCCTGTCGGACTGTCCATGCTCAGCTGCACGACCTTCGCAAACGCCTGAGCCGTACAGGTAGAACCCTGTATTGGTACAGGCCTTGGCGGGTATCATCCCTATCCCGGTGTTTGGCGCCCACGTACAAGGCCGACAGGCTCGCTTCGAGCATCTACGCAATGCAGGATGTTGTGCAGGGTGATGTTGCTCAGCCGTACACGTCAGCGCCTCTATGACGGCCAGGTGGAAGAGGACCGCACCCGGCACCGCGACGATCAGGCCTACTTTGCCGTTCGCCTCTGCAACACAGTGGCTGTGCGGGTACGAGTAGCAGCCGACGACACACCGTTGAGTGACAGATCCTGTTAACTGGTACGACCGAGCTGACCGCAAGAGCACATTGACCTATTCCCATAAGGCGGCACAGTTTTGGATCTTGCAGGATGGGCCACCATCGCGACTCTCGCTGGAGTGCCGCTGGCCTCGATAGCGGCAGCACTAGCGTTTGCGCCGCGGCAGGCTGTTCGGCGTGAAGTCGGCGTGAAGTCCTTTATTCAGATACGAAATCATCTAAAGTTGCACTGGACTGGCTTATCATCTGCCGCAGTGGAGGCGCATTTAGGTCCGCCGAAGCCCGATCTGGTTCCGCTGCTGAGTCAACCCGGCTGGATCCTGAGCTCCCCAATTGAAGCGGGCAAAGTGCGCCTCGCCTTGCGTGAGGCCAGACCAGAGGAGGGCTTTAGCGAACTACTCGATGCAGCTTCCCGCTATTGGCCGGTCGGTGCGAACGGGCGACGGGCAGATCGGTACACAGAGGCGATCGCGGAACATGATCGCCCGAAAACGTGGTTCGACTCGACTGTTTACCGCCTGCTTGCCGCGCATGCAGATGAGAATGGGGAACTCAGCCTGGAATTCTGCCTAGCTCGCTACTTCGACTCGCTGGATGCCGGCGAGGTGCTTGCCTACGAGGCCGCACTGCGCCATCTCCGCGGACGCTCCGATCTGTTCGGGGGGCCCGCCTTTAAAGCCGCAGCTAGCCCGGCGGCGCTAAGCCGTCGCTGTGCCGTTCCCGGCGTTAACACCCTTACGGTAAGAGTCGAGACGAACGGCGCCTTCTTTTTCATGCATCGTCGGTCGGCAAGCAACGTTGGGTCCGGCATGAGCGCTACGCATGTCGCACCTTCGGGGGAATTTCAGCCTCATGCTGATGTCCTTCCAGTGTGGACTTCCGATCTGGACATTGCACGCACTGTACTTCGTGAATATGCCGAAGAGTTCCTGGGTCACGAGGATGCGGCGAGCACTGGCGGCGTCGTGATCGACTACGAACGTAGTCAACCTTACGCACGCATGTACGCCGCAATGCGCTCGGGCCGCATGCGACTGCATGTCCTATGCATAGGGTTGAATCCGCTCACTTGGAAACCAGAGATCTGCACCGTCTGCGTGTGGGAAGCTGCAGTCTTCGACAGGATCTTCGCGGGCATGTTAGAGAACAACGATGAGGGTGTTCTAGCAGTCGGTCAGCGAAAGTCAAAGGGCGGATTCCAAGGGCTCCCATTTACGGCCGAGAATGTCCTCGGCTATGCACGTCATCCCATGACTCTGCCGGAAGGGCAGGCTCCCCTAATGCTTGCATGGCGTTGGCGCCGCGAGTTGGGGATTGTTAAATAGCTAACGGGAGCTTCATAAGGCGCCGGCAGACTGGGAGAAGCCGTTCCGCTCCGCGTGGTGCCCGCCGGACTACTGGCCGAACCCGGTCCTCAAGGCGGTTGGCAACAAAGTACACCGAGTCGACAACGGGAACGGCAACTCGTAGGCGATTAGGGGGTACGCCTGCGCCGCTTGCGCCCGGCGATGCGACCACGCGGAGCGGTAACCGGAACTGAGGCGGCGGCGACGGTGCTGGCTGTTGCGTTGCTGATCGCGTTGGCGAGAGCATCTACGCTTTTGACCGTCTTCTCAAGAAGCCCTTCGATCGTCTCCGCGTTCGAGCTTGTACCGAGAAGCACTTCCAGGTCGATCACCGAGCTCACCGGTTCCAAGGGACCGAACGGCCCGGATGCGTGGACAGTGAACCGATAAAGCCGCGGCAAGTCAGCCCGTTCGACGAGCCCGGACGCGGTATCCATGTTCCACATCAGAACCCGCCCGGAAGCAAGGGTTGAGATCGGGCGCGAGACTGCTTTGGTGAGGTTGTCTTCCATCATCGCCCCGTAGCTGCTGCGCAGCGGCGGATCGACCTCGATCCGTACATCACGCGCCGTGGTTGCGCCGATGTTCGTGACGAATAGGCCGAGCATGACCGAGCCCGGTGCCCGCGGCCGAATATCGACCACGACATGAGGCTCAAGCGAGTCACGGCGAGCCAGCTCAGCCTGCTGAAGCTGCTGCCCGAGCGCCGTCGTTTGCCGCTCCGCCGCCAAGGCCTGCCTTCGGCCGTAGTACAACGAGAACACGCTGATGATCGCAGCGGCGACCGAGACGCCGATCGCGATAGAAGCTGACACCCGACGAACGCTAGCCGAAAGAGCGCCGAGCTGGTGCGAGGCCTGAAGGCGCCGGCGTAACGGCCGTCCTGACACCAGTTGTCTTCCGCGTGCTTCCTACTCTTGCTGCGGACGCCCCTTCGGGGAGCCTTCGCCTCTTTAGAGCAAAGGGGAAGCCAGGACAGGACCCGCTACGCTGGCGCCTTCAGGCCTCGCACCAGCTCGGCCGGATCGACGTCGAGCATCTCAGCCAGCTTTAGGATGTTGTGCAGGGTGACGTTGCGCTGCCCACGTTCGACCTGGCCGAGGTAGGTCCAGTGCATGCCCGACTCCGCGGCCAGCTTTTCCTGGCTCTTGCCAAGGTCTTCTCGACGAGCGCGGACCCTCGCTCCGAAGGTGGCTGCGGCGTCTGAGATGGGCGGCTTTGTCATGGTGGACCTAGCCCATACGTCCCAAGCCTAAAGATCCAGAGACGATAGATCCCAAGACTTTAAGTCCTATGACTATGAGTCCTGCTATCGTCACCTATGGAAGCGGCCGGCTGCTCGGCCTGACCGCGGGCTTCAAGGATGGGAGGTGACGACCATGGGCGGTGGCGGCGGCTGATCTTCAGCCGATACAGGTGGCCTTTAGGCCCGTGCAGCTCCAGTCCCTCGCGGCTCGGAGCTGCACTTGTTTGGGTTCGAGGCCTTCAGGACGTCGGTCCTATCGCGCCACGCGATACAGCTGCCAGCCATACAGGACGCCACCATCAGTCGCGTGCTGCGCAGGCACCTTGGCACCGGTCCCACGTCTCTCCGCAGTAGCACGGCACGACGGAAGTCACGTCGGCACGCTCCAGAATAAAGATCATATTGGCGTAAATCCGACTTGCCTCGTCCAGGCCCGCACGACAGCGGTCGTGATCCGCGCAGTCTTCGTCGGCCACGCTCACGCACGCGAGCAGAAGCAGACGCATCACGTGCAACAGATAGGTTGCCGGAGCGTGGTAGTTCGCCTGGTCGATGTGCTCAGGCTGGCCGGACCTATGAGCGGCTGCCAGCCACATACCGTGATCTGCGGTAATGACGAGGCCGAGCCGTCGAACCTTGCGGCCGACGGCTCGCATGGCTTCCAGCGCAGCCGCACTCTTGGGCTGGTACAACAGTTCGCTGTCTCTAATCTCGCTGATGATGTCGATCGCCTTGCGGACCAAGTAGTTCATCCGGTCCGCTGGCGTTGTGCCGTAGATCTCGGCGGCAATGCTCGGCGGAGTTCTGCGCAATTCCACTACTTTGGCCGCAAAGAAGCAGGTTGTAGCCTCATCTCTCAGTTGGCCAAGGCGTGAAACCGAGAGCCCGTCGCCATACTGGTTCCAAGCTCCCTGCTTGGTGATGTTCAGGGGTACGCCGATGTCATGCCATGTGACGCCGCGCGTCCGTGCTTCGGCAACAAGATCTCGTCGTATGTCCTCCAAAGCCGTCTCCAACATGCGCACGGCATACAGGTATCGCAGCGCCGGATCCACGTCAGCGTCTTCGCCGCAATCGGGGGGATTCAGCCCAGCACCGAAGGTCCTGGCTAGTTGGCCGACTGCTCGCCTGGCTTCGAACGTTGAGATGTCAGATGAGTATGGCCACGCGTCGGAATAGCACTCGGTGCCTGGCCAGTGGGAGGTGTTTCGATTCTGGGTCACGTTGGTCACCTTAGGTATGCCTGCATCTGCTGACGAGGCGCGGTACATGTTCGGTGTACGTGAGTACACGCCGCTTGTACGCGCACCGTCAGATCAGTCGTTGGCGTGTTCTGATGAGCGACATGGCATCCAGCACCCTGGGTCTTGCGCCGGCCATACTCGCCGCCGCGTCCCTTCTTACACGCGCGATGGCGCCAGTGGCCCGTGAAATACGCAACTGCCTCCTCATATGGCTGGCACTGCGTGGTACGCAGCCCGAACAACGCTCGCAAGTCATCAAGACGCTCCCGCCTCTTGACCGGCAACGACCCTCGCAGGGGCGTTCTCTGCGCGGCGTCACGAATCGGCGCGACCTCACCTGAGCCCAAGCGGTCACGTCTGACGCCCTACGCATCGCACCAGCTTCAGGGAACTAAAAACAGGACTCTGAGATGCATCTTTGCTATAATGGATCTTGTAATGCAGTCATCGCTACAACGGCTCTACAAGACGAAGCTCGTCCTCCTGGCGGTCGTTGCCGTAGTGGTCGGAGTCGCTCTCCTCTTCCTCGCGCACTGGATCGACGCCCAACCTCAGTTGCATGCGCTGCACGAGCTCCCGATTACGGACATCGGATCGGCTCTCTTCACATCAGGCCTAGTCGTCATCTTCTTCGAGTACCTCGACCAACGTGACGCCGAGGCACGCGCCATGGAGCAGCTCCGTACCGTCCTCAAGGAGGAGGCGCCGGCCATCCGTGATGCGGTTGTCGACGGCTTTGCCTTCGCCCCAGACAGCCTCACCAGCGTCGCCGCGCCCGCAGTACTCGATCGGATCATCGAGAACTGTTTGGCGATCCAGCTGAACGAGAAGGAGCTGGCGCGGGATGTCTACACCGACCTGAAGGCGCAGGTGCTCAGGTCCGACGAACGGTACCGAGACCTGCACGTGTCGGCGGCATTGGCACCGTGGGACGGCGGACCAGCTCATGCGGATGGTGCCATGTTCGTGGCCACGCTGTCATACGAGTACCGCGTTGTTCCGAAGCGCTCAGCGCTACAGTTCGCCTGCGTCGACCCTGATGAGTACCGTGACACAGTCGACGATCCGAACTCCACGCTCACGTGGTACTTCAGACCAAGTGCGGGGCTCACGGCTGCTTCGGCTGATGCCTTCTTGCTGCTGCGCGTGGCAGTCGACGGCCAGACTCGAGCCATACGACGAAGCGCACGGAGCAAGGGCCAGGTCTACACGGCAGACGTGGGCGAAGACCTCGTTGCGGCCGAACAAGCGGTCACGATCTCTTACACGTTTCAGGTGCTGCTGCCGCAAGACGGGCACTTGCTGCGGCTCGAAATAGCCAGGCCGACCAAGGGCTTCCACATCGACTTTAGCTACGCGGGCTGTGGCATCCAGCGGGTCAACGTGCTCAACTACGTGGCCGCGGCGAAGCAACCGACGATTTCAGAGCTGCCGGCAGATGGACCGAGCCCGTCTGTGTCGCTGAGCTTCGACGGGTGGGTCATGCCGAGGGGCGGAGTTGGGCTGGCGTGGGTGCTGGAGAGCGAAACTCGCAAGAGTTAAGGGCCACCAAACTCGGATACTGCTCCGTTTCGCCTGTAACGGGCACCCGCACTGTGTCGTGACCTAGTAAGCAGAAGAACCAGGTAACCAACGCCCGAGGCCTAGTAGTGACAGTTATCACTTACATAGGTGCTGGGATCGCTCACGTACATGGCCGTGGGTCCAGTTACTTGGTAGTCAGGCGCGCCGCTGTTCGGGGCAGTGCGGACCGTAAGGTACTGATACGGCTTACTCTTTAGGTCTGCAAGTTGGGCAGGTGTGTCTTGAGTCGCTAGATTTTGTGCCGGGCAAACATCTGAGGTAATTCTGAAGTGTTGACCATCTCGGGTTACTGAAATGCTGTCATGATGACCAGCAAGCTCGTAGTCAATCTTGATGTCAAACGCGTATGCACCGTAGGCGTCGGGGACATATATCTTCAGAGCCTGGCTGTTGGTTGCCGATACTCCGATGTGTTTGACGTCGAAAAACGGGTCGTTTAGCGGGTCGGTGTCGCTCGTCGGTTGCAGTTTCGGGACTGGATTGGCCTGTCTAATGTCGAACCTCATCTGAAAAGTATCGTCACCTTGGGCGCCTATCGCTACAAGCGCACCGGTCGCTGTGGGCAGCCGCTGGATGTTGACGAGCTCGACGTTATCGACCGCTATCTCTCGGGTGGACGGCGTATCTAGGTTGACCTCAATGATGATGCCACCGACGAAGTAGCCACCGTGGTTGAGCTCATCTATGACAAATGGTGGCCCTTCGTTACCAGGCTGGGCATTCATCGGATCAAGGCCAGCCTTGAGAAACGGGGCCGCATCAGCAAGCTTGTCTTCCGGAAAAGCAACGCTGTAGCCACCAGTACCGTCATTGAGCTTGCCGAGGGTAGCGTTGATTTTGAAGTCGGGAGGGAGAGCTCCGCTCTTGCCGGCGGACGCCAAAGCTACGGACGAATGTGAACCGCTAGGCGCCGGATTGCCAACGTTCTGCTTCGACGATGAGTGTGAATCAGGCGCAAGTGCATACACTAAGGTTCCAGCGATTGCCAGCGTGAGACACGACCCAGCAATGGCATAGCGAGTTTTTCGTGACACGCGCTGTAGACGCGCTGGTTCGGGTGAAACTCGCGACGGCGGGGTTATATGGGGCACAGAGGGCGATACAAATATGGCCAAGTCAGGATCTTCGTTTTCTTGATTAGCAGCTCCAGCATCTACCTCCTGAAAGCAATCGACAGCTATTTGAGCGGCAAGTATTCTAATCCCCTTATCTTCTTCTCCCCCAGTTCTCTCGAATGCATTCTTCGATGGAATCCCGGCGATCCTACGAGCCCTGACCCGTCGCTCGGTAGGAGTTTCCCTGAGGGCTTCATCCGTCAAGCCAAAGCTGGCTGGCAGCCAATTGCGGCACGGATGTGCGGTGATTAAGGGGATCTCGCGCTCTAGGAGCAACCGTATTGCTGCTGAGTTCGTGAGACGATCCGCCGTTCCCGAGACTCGCTTTGCAGCATGGTCAAGGTTTGGGGTGGGTCGACGCCTGACCCCAGAAGTGTCGAGTTCATCTGCGGATTCAAGTCCGTACCGGCGAATTTCTCGCAGCTCGCCAGCTATCAACTGCCTTATATTGCCCTCGCCCAGCACACAAGCATGATAGCCGCCCATAGCCAAGCGGCGAGCCCTATACACAATCCGATCTTGACATTATTGATCTTGAGGTTCACAATCTCTAGCACCAATGTCAGAACAGCTATCCAGTACTGAGCAACAAGAGAGTGGCCTCGAATACGAAGCTGAGCAGCTCATGTGGCTGAACGAGTACCTCGTAGAGACGTACGCGGCAGCCCGACGTGCGCCAGAGGTACCAACAGATGCAGCGTTCGACACTCTCATTCGGTTCTGCGTCGCAGCCGCCCAGCGTGACCCAGAGCTTGGACGCTGGACCGTACGAAAGCTCAGTGAGCGCGCGCTCTTGCACAATCTCGAAGACGGCGAAGTCACTGCTGACACCGCCGATCAACACGACAGGCTCGCCCGGGCTATCCACGGTGCCCTGTTAGAGGCTGGCCATGTCCAAGAGGGTTGGCTCGACGAGTGGTGGGCGCAAGACGACTACGTTCCACCGCCGCCCCGAATGGATCTCTCCTGACTGTACTTGTACCAACCGCGTACCGTGCTCGTATGGCTCGCGTACTGCGCTGACCTGGCCTTCTCTGGCTGACTGAATCTCGATCAGTTCATCGCAAGACTCGATCGAGAGGAACCCCAGAGTGAAGGACGTCGCCCGCTACAACATGGGCAACCAATTGGAGCACACGGTTTCCAGCGCGCTCAACGAGGTGGCCGCCCGCCAGCTCATCACCGAGCGCCTCATCAAGGCTACGAGCCAGGTGGCCGAGCTCGCCGCTTCCGAGGCGGTGTACCTCCAGGCGGTCGCCAAGATAGTTTCCACGGACCTGGACACCGCTCAGGCCGTGGCCCCGATCCTGAACATGGCCGTGGCCAACATCCAGCGGATCAACGCTCAGTTCGGAGCGTCACTGTGATGACGTTCTGCACCGTGACGGTGCTGGCCATCATCGTGCAGCTGGCACTGCTGTGCTGCTTCCCGCAGGTGCGTGCCTACATCGGGCTCACCAAGCGCAGCACGCACGAGGAGTCGAGTCTCGACTTCGAGCTCTTCCGCATCGAGCAGGCCAAGCAGTTGGCCATGGACGACATCCGTCGTCGCCGGCAGTACACCGAGGACCAGATCAACCGCTTGGCGAGGTGGTCGAAGTGAGAGACGCGCTCATAACGGTCTGCGTCGGCGTCATCGCCTACAACGTCGGACAGCTCGTGCAGTGGGTCAAGAACGCCCGTCGTCGCGACAAGCGTGGTGACTGATGGCTACCTCGGACCCGCTCATCGCTCAGATCCGCGAAGCCAAGCGTCTGGCCGAGGCCGCCTTCTGGAGCCTGCTCGATCTGAGGATCGTGCTCCAGGACATCGAGTCAGGCGAACGTGCCCAAGGCTTGCAGAACGCCGGCGAGTCGCGAAGCGGACTGCTCGGTGTCCACGATCACTACGCCGACCACGACGACTACCAGCCCAGCGACAGCCACGACTACGGCGGGGAGTATCCGCTGTGATCAACGAAGGCAACGGGCCGGGCGCGACTGTAACGCGCCCGGCCCTCCCCCCAAAGTACGGCACCATCTTGGCCGACCCGCCGTGGCAGTCGCGTTCGGGGGATGAGCGGATATGAGGCAGCTCGAACCGCGGGGAGCCGCACGGCGGGTTCTCGAAGCCCTTGCGCTGCTCGTCGGCATCGCCTACGGCGCGCACTTGGTGGTCATCTGGCTTACGCCGATCATCCCGCTAGTGGTGTCAGTGGCCGTGCTCATCGCGGTCTACACACTGGTACTTGGTCGGCGGCGGTAGACCTAAGATGAACACTGGCTCGCCTACCGCAGCGCCTGCTGTCACCGGCCGCATGGCGCTGTTCGTCCGCCGCGGCATCACGGCCACCGTGTTCGTGATCGCCGGGTTGTCGTTCGCCTTCGGGTTCGGCAACGGATGGGCGCTTGGCGTACAGCTTGGCGTGCCTACCTGGATCGCCCCGCTCGCTGCTCCTGCGGTGGATCTTTCATGCGTCGCGCTACTGACTGCGATCCAGTTTCTGCGTACGGGCGGCGTGCCGCAGCGGTTGGTAGGGCCGCGGTTGTTACTTGTCTTCTGCGGGCTCATCACCTTCGCACTGAACACTGCGAAGCCGATTCTCGATCAGCACTACGGCCGCGCTTGCTTCGATGCCGTTGCTCCGACCTTGCTTATGGGTTGGGGCGAAGTAGGGCCGGGACTACTCGCACTGCTTCATAGCGACGTCTTCGGCAAGGACGACGCGAGCGAAGCGGGGACGGTGCAGGACGACGTCCTGGCCGTCCCGGACGAGATAGGACCGTCCCCGCAGTTGGTCGCACAAGCGCGTCAGGCCGACGCCGCACATCGGGAGGCCACCGGACGGGCGATCACCCGAGACGTGCTGCGGAAGCAGCTCAAGGTCTCGAACGCAGTCGCTGGCGAGTTGGTACGGATCGTTCGGGCAGGGTCGCAGGACGGTGGTCTGCCGTGACAAACCAGTGGCGCATCCGGGTCTACGGCAAGCCGAAGAGTACGCCGGACATGGCCCTGCTTACGCAAGTCGTCCTTCTGCTCAGCGAACAGCTCCAACGCGAACAGCGTGAGCAGCAGGTCGGTCAGGACGAGATAGGACCGTCCCCCAAGTCGGAGGCCGCATGAAGACCGCCGTCCTCATCTTCAGTATCGGCATCGCGACCCTCGTGGTCCTGCTGGCTGTCCGAGCACGGAGCGCTCGCGAGACGCAGCGCTCGCTGAGTACCTACCGCCTCCACCTACCGGCCGCGCTGTCTCCAAGTGACATCGGTGGATGGCTGGGGATGGTCGCCGCGAGTACGGCTAGCGGACGGTGGTCACTGCGCGCGCCAACGCCGGTCACGCTCCAACTGGTCGCAAGCGCGACAGGCATCGAGCACTTCGTGCTTGTACCGGACTCGCTCAAACCGCAGCTACTCAGCACCCTTCGGGCTGGCCTGCCGGGCGTCCGCTTGGAAGAGGCCGTAGATAGCCTCACTACTCAAGCTCGGAGCCTTCGCGCCAGCATCGACCTGCGATTGACCAGTTTTCGCCGTCCGCTGGCCATTGAGCGCGCCGAAGCCACTAGCATCGCGCTCCTGGCCTCGCTTCAGCCGCTGGCATGGGGCGAAGCCATCACGGTCGAGTGGTGCATGTGCGGTGCCGGCACGCCGCCACCCGTCCCGACGCGCACTCGGCAAGCAGGGTCGCGTCAGTCGCGTTGGCTTGGAAGCAACGCGCCTCAAGACAGCGAGCAAGTACATTCCCAGCGGAACAAGGAATCCGAGCCGCTGCTCTGGGCCACCATGCGTCTTGGAGCCGCCGCCTCGTCGGATAAGCGGGCCAGAGGGTTACTCGCGAAGAGCGTGAGCACCCTCCGCGGTATGAATGCCCCTGGTGTGCAGCTCGTCCGCCGCTGGCACATGTCGTCGACCGCCGTCGCGAAGCGCATCACAACCCATGCGCAGCCGTTGACCCGCTGGCCGCTCCTGCTGAACAGCAGCGAACTCACTGGGCTCATCGGGTTCCCGATCGGAGCGGTATCGCTTCCCGGTCTGTCGCTGCACTCGTCTCGGCAGCTTGCGCCAACTCCGGGTAGGTCGCGAACGGGCACGGTGCTGGCGCACAGTAACTATCCCGGAAGCAGTACCGCGCTCACGCTCCAGACGAGCGACCGTCTGCGCCATCTCTACCTGATCGGTCCGACCGGAACGGGCAAGTCGACCCTCATAGCCAACATGGCTTTGCAAGACATCCGCGCCGGCCACGGCGTTGCGCTCTTCGACCCGAAGTCGGATCTTGTCCAAGACGTATTCGCCCGCATGCCCGAAGACCGCCAGGGCGATGTCATCGTGCTAGATCCGGCTGCGACGGATCAGCCGATCGGGTTCAACCTGCTTGGCGGGCTGCGCAGCGAAGCCGACCGCGAGCTGGCCGTCGATCACGTGGTGCATATCTTCAGCGAGCTGTGGCGTGACAGTTGGGGACCGCGGACCAGCGACGTGCTTCGTAATGCGTTGCTAACCCTGACGCACGCGCACGCGCCCGATGGCGCAGCGTTCACCCTCGTTGAGGTGGCGGAGCTACTGACGAACCCTAGCTTCCGGCGGTACGTAACGGGGCAGCCAAGCGTTCCTGAGGCGGTGCGCCCCTTCTGGTCGACCTACGAGCAGGCCAGTGAAGCGCAGCGCATCCAGTTCATCGGGCCAGCACTCAACAAGCTCCGGGCCCTGACAACGCGAACACCACTCAGGCTCATGCTCGGTCAGAGCACCGGGCTGAACGTCGCAGACGTGCTTAATCGCAACAAGATCCTGCTCGTCTCACTGAGCAAGGGCATCGTGGGCATCGACACAGCTCAGCTGCTTGGCGCCCTCCTTGTGTCGTCCCTAGTGAACGCGACGTTCGCCCGTGCGGCGATGCCGGCTGCCGACCGGCGCACGGCATATATACACCTTGATGAGTTCCAGGACATCCTCCGCCTACCCTTGGACGTCGCGGATCTGCTTGCGCAGGCCAGAGGGCTTGGTGTTGGGCTCTCCTTGGCACACCAACACCTCGGGCAACTGTCGGAGCCGATTAAGCGGGCCGTACTGGGCACAGCTCGAAGCTCCGTCGTCTTCCAGCTCGACTACGATGACGCCAAGGTCTTCGAGCGCCGCTTCGCGCCGCTGACCGTCGACGACCTCATGGGCTTGCCGACATACGAGGTAGCGCTCCGGCTATCGGTGAACGGCCAGACGCAGCGGCCGGTCACCGGCATCACGCTGCCACTGCCCGAACCAACGGCCGACGCTGCCGCACTTGCCGCGCAAAGCCGCTCGCGCTACGGCGTTCCCCGTGACGATGTAGAAGCGGCCATCCGCGCCCGCATCACGCCGCCGAAGTCGCCAGCCACATCTGCAACCGCCAGCGGCGACACCCCTGCATTCGGACGCCGTAAGCGTCGGAGCGAGCCATGACGGAGGTCTCTGTAGAAGCACATGACTGCCCACCCGATCGCTATACCGATCGCCTCGCCGGTCGCCCGCGCGAAGCGCTCTGCATTCGACCAGCTCACCGCCCGTCCAGCAGTCGTTTTCTCCTCCGACTCATATGCCAGTCCTACCGGCATATGACCCACCCCGAGCCCTATCCCCAGCCCTTCGGAAGGCGGTGATCATGAACGGTACGTACGTCACGCAGGATCGCATCGAGCACCTGGTCGCCAACCTCAGCGACCGGGATCGAGCCGTCCTGCTAGATCTCGCCCGTGTACGCGTCCTCCGCGGCAACGACCTCACGCGGTTGCACTTCGCGGATCTCGCGCCAAGCTCGCGTGAGCGCACGCGCCGCCGCGTTCTGGCCCGCCTCGTAGAGCACCGCTTGGCTGCCACGCTCTCGCGCACCGTTGGAGGCCCGAAGTCTGGCAGTAGTGACTTCATCTACATCCCGGGGATCGCCGGCCAGCGTGCGCTGCCGCTACTTGGCGCTGAAACAGCCGTAGGGCCCGCTTCACGCATCCGTACGCCGCAGACACCCGGAACCCTCTTTCTGGCCCACAGCTTGGCGTGTGCGGGGCTGTATGTAGAACTGCGGATCGCTGAGCGGGAGCCGACGAATGGGATGGCGCTCGCCGTGTTCCATGCCGAGCCCGCTTCGTGGTGGCCAGATGGAACAGGCGGCGTCATCAAGCCGGACGCATACGCGCTGCTGCAATCGGCTGATGTTGAAGACAGCTGGTGGATCGAGGTCGATCGTGCCACTGAGAGCATTCCAACCTTGAGAAGGAAGCTGCTGACCTACGTCGACTTCGCCCGAACTGGTCAGGTCGGTCCGGAGGGGATCAAGCCGCGGATCTTGGTAACGGTGCCGAGTGATCATCGGCTGGCGGCCGTCCGTGATCTTGCCGCTAGCCTGCCGGCTCCCGCGAACCGGCTGATCACCACCACCCTTCACGACCAGGCCGTCTCCTTCATGATCACCGAACTTTGGGCCGAATCGTGACCCGCTGAGACCTTCCTGATGATCTTTATTATCAGTATGCTTATATATATAGCCTGTATATATCGGGCCAGTTCACGAATGCTACAGAGTTCCCAATCTCGAACGCTTGGAGTGGGCCATGGGCATGGCTCTCGAATCGGAACCGTCGGCGGTGAAGCGCTCCGTCCGCCTGCTTCGGGTGAGTACATCTGCGCAGACCGATACCGACTACGACATGGACCGTAACGAGGGAAACTCCATCGACACGCAGCGCAAAGCCGCGATCGAGAAGGAGCAGCAGCTCGGCTCGGTCAACGTCGGCGAGTACGTGGAGCCGGGCTACTCCGGGCAAAGCATCGAGAAGCGGCCCTTCTTCAAGGCCCTCATGAAGCGAATCGTCGAGCAGCGGGACGTCGACTACGTCGTGATCTACATGCGGAGTCGGGTGTTCCGGAACTACGTGGAAGCCGCGATCGTCAAGCAGCAGCTCGAACGCTTGGGTGTGCGCATCGTGTCAGCCAAGGAAGACTTCGGCGAGGGCTACATGGCAGAAGCCATGGAGGCCATGACTGACGTCTTCAACTGGCTCACGGTGAAGGTCAGCGGCCAGGACATCAAGAACAAGATGGCGAACAAGGCGAAGAATGGCGGGACCATCGGGCGGGCCAAGGTTGGCTACCGCAACGAGCGCATCCTCATCGAGGGGCACAAGGTCAACACGATCGCCATCGACGACGAACGAGCACCGTACGTTCGCATGGCCTTCGAGCTCTTCGCCCAAGGCGAGGAGACGGTCGACAGCTTGCACACCAAGCTGACCCTGGCCGGCTTCCGCATGCCAGGTACGCAGCGTTGGCCCGAAGGCCGCGCCATCTCGAAGGAGCGGCTGCGGACGCTGCTGCGCGACAAGTACTACGCAGGAGTGATCTTGCACGACGGGATTGAGTACCCCGGACGCCATGAAGCGTTGACTGACCTCGACACCTACGAGCGGGTGCAGCGCATTCTCGACAGCCACGGGGGGAGTGGTTCGCGGCAGCGCACCCATAACCACTACCTCAAAGGCTTGCTGTGGTGTGGTCGGTGCAAGCGCCGCCTGATCATCGACCGGGCGACGGGCCGCGGTGGGGGCGAATATTTCTACTGGCTGTGTCGCGGCCGGCAAGACGGGATCTGCGACCTGCCCTACTTCCCGGTTGAGGTGCTAGAAGAAGCGGTCGTCCGTTTCTATGCCGAGCACCTTCGGTTCGACCCGCAGTGGGTGGAGCAGCTGCACGCAGCTGTCGAGGCGGCGGCGAACGTCGATCGCAGCCTTCCGGAGGAGATGCGCGCGCAGTACGCCAAGCGGTTGGAGGCGCTCGACCGCAAGGAGAGCTACTTCCTCGACCTGGCTGGTGAAGAGGGCTGGCCGAAGGAGAAGCTGCGCGAAAAGATCCAAGCCGTCCGGCAGGAAGCAACCGGCATCCGTCGGACGATCCAGGCAGCCGACGAACGGACCGACGTGAGTCGCCGTGTGCTGCAGAGCGCCCTTGCCCTGCTCGAACGGCCAAGCGATGTGTACCAGCGGGGGAGTGAACAGATCCGTGTTGCGCTGAACGCGGCGCTACTTACACGTCTCTACGTGGATGGTGAGCGCATCACCGGTCATGACCTGCGCGAGCCGTTCGACAAGCTCGCGGGACTCTACGGCGAGTATGTGATCAACCGGAACTCGGCTCTGGCTCAGACGTCTCACGAGCACCTGGCGGCTCGCGACGCAAAAGGCGCCGCTCCCGTTTCGGGGAACAGCGCCTCGCATGTCACTCGTGAACCTTTTCCGCCAGAGTCTTCGCCTCAATGGCCGGACTCCTGGAGTAAGTCCCTCAAGGTGGACCTTACGTGGACCTACTCCAACCGGCTGGACCTCGCTGAGCTGCTGGAACGGACGAGGGAGCGGATCGGCGATCAAGGTCAGGTGGCCGATCATCCGTTGCGCCAGTGGGGTGAAGATCGTCGGCCGAGCGTCACGGCACATCGGCCAGCTGTACCACGGCGAGTTGTTGATCGGCTTGGGGAAGCAGCTGTCCAGCGGATGATCGCGCACCGCGCGGCGGGCATGCCGCTCCGCGAAATCGCCGAGCGGTACGAGGTGAGCATCAGCACCGTGAAGCGGATCACGGCTACACGCGTGAGTCGGGACAGGTAGATAGGAAGCGAGCCGTCTGCCCGACGGCGTGAACTGAAGGTTGCGGCGCTGGGCTCGAATGGCGGCGCGCGGCAACTTGCAAGTGTGCTCTCAACGTGGACTCTCGGTGTGTTCTCGCACCTGCGCTCACATGCGCTCGCAGTTACCCGCTGTGGCGGCAGTTAGCGGTCCAGTGGAGCGGTTGCGAGTAGAGGGTGAGACGGCGCTTAATGGCTGCATGGAACACGATGAATCAGATGAGTCTCCCGCCAACGAGTACGACACCCGCATGGCTCTGCTCAAGAACGCGAAGCGCAGCGCTGTCCCCCTCCGTAAAACATTCGTGCAAAAACCGCGATCGAGATCCAGTTCTGCAGAGAACCGAGCCGGCCCGCTAAGTGGGTTTGTCGTCCGTGGCGACCGTCGAGCACTCGATGCCTACCTAATTCTACTTGCGGCCATCAGCTCTGGAGGTGAGAACGGAGATGACTGGTCGACGCGCCATCCGATCATGGTTTTTGCTCGCGCCTTCGGAACTACGCTCGACGCTGAGAGGGCGTCAGCTGCGACAGCCGTATCCAAAACTCTCCGGCGTCTGGAGGACCGCAATCTAATTGAACGCAGCCGCAGCGGTCGAGAACGTAAGATTAAAGTGCGCCTCCTGCGCGAGGACGGTTCAGGCGAGCCATACACGCGCCCAAGCGGCACCAGTGAGGCGGAACGCTTCCTACAGCTTAACCATGTCTACTGGCAAAAAGGGTGGATCGACAAGCTCAAGATGCCAGGTCTTGCCATGTTGCTCGTCGCCCTCCACGAGAAGCCAGGGTTCACGCTTCCGACCGAGAAGGTGCCCATGTGGTACGGGTGGTCTGCAGATACGGCCGAACGTGGGCTCGCCGAGCTCCAGGATCTTGGTTTGCTGCACAAGGTCCAACATCGACGCAAGGAGCCGCTTAGTGCGAGTGGATTCGGGCTGATCAACCACTATTTTCTCCTGCCTCCATTCGGCAACCTGGACGCTTTGGAGCTACTTGCCGATCATGTGAATGCTGAGGCAAGCTTTGAGCGTTCTTCCGTCGCTGGTCCGAAGTGATG